>Ga0302319_10015772_pt1 | contig 13981 bp, 6 predicted proteins | sample Bog_T0_2_FD_203319 | JGI IMG/M metagenome (GOLD analysis project Ga0302319, IMG submission 203319) | Peat permafrost microbial communities from Stordalen Mire near Abisko, Sweden - Bog_T0_2 | ecosystem: Environmental > Terrestrial > Soil > Wetlands > Peat | place: Sweden: Abisko, Stordalen Mire...
AAAATGAAAGCATGCGGGATTTGAGCCGCCCGCCAGATGCTCAACCGTGCAGAGAGTCTGCGAATCCGCGGTCCACTCCGCCTGGTAAACGGGCGGCAGGGATTGCACCTGATAAGTATGCGCCTTATCCTTGGATTGAATCTTAAAACCGTCTCCCGTGAAGGTTGCATCGTAGGACTTGCCTGGGAACACATCCCCAGCCTCAAGGGTGCGGGAGAAATTGATTTTGGACCCGTCGCCCATCACCAACGGGGCGGGCAAGAGCCACAGGCAAAGGAGTAAAACAGTCGGGGAGGGATTCGTGATGTTCATCGCGCGCCGCTATACATTTGTCATTTCAGGAAATGGTGACTCCCCCCATGGAGTCTTCGCCTACGACCAGCATGGGGCCTTATCGCGAGTCTCCAATTTCCCAACACGTTGGCAAGGCAAATTCCCAAGGCAACGCTTTGTCACCTGCCGGCTCGTCGCGTAATTTGCGGCGTCCCTTCAGTTTGGGAGACGCTGTTAAAGCACTGGCCCGGGCTGCTGAACTGAGTCCCTCCCAGCCTAAAGAAGCGAACCAGCCTCCCTCGCCTCAGGGGACGGCGGCCACCTTCACCGCATGGGGCTCCTCGTCGAACATCTGTCGCATCCGGCGCTGTCATCCCAGTCCGGCTCCCGATGACAAACTTGCCATCGTGATCCGCATCGAGCGACGAGTTGGCTCGATGATTTCACTTTTCTCTTGCTTCCGGCTCCTTCTCTGGAACTGTGGAGCAGAAGGGCGGTCGGAAAAGCTCAATGAAAGGATGATGTATGCCGAAAGAATATTTGCTGAACCTTCAGCTTAATCACCAGGGTTCATTCAAGGGATCGTCTCCAAAAGGCGCGTCGAGCCATAACAAGATTGTCGCCGCTTGTGTAAAGCTTTGGCAACTCAGTGAAACCAATCCGCCCCATAACAGACATGACCATAGCGACTTTGTCCGCTCGGTGGCCAAGGGATTCGGCGTGTCGCTCAGTGGAGATGCGAATGGCATTTTCAGCCAGATTCAGCGTTCGCCTTGGAACCATCTGGGCTGCGGCGAATATGGCGCGAATCTCGCGGCGGCGCATGCCGCGAGCGGGAAGTTGGTGGTGGGCGCGTGGAAGAATCCAGTGCCTGGAAAGGCGGGACATGTGGCGATTGTCTTCGATGCGCGCCAGCCTTCGACCACGGTTCCCTATCGCTGCCACGGGATTGCCTACTGGGGCACACTCGGATTGGAAGGTTCTCAAGGTTCTCAAGGTTCCCCAAGTTCGCAGGGCTCGGGTGGCGCGAACCCCGGGAGGACACACCAGCCGATCAAGGTCACACGCGAAAACGACGCAGCGAGTCCGCTGCTTATCAATCATGTGTTGGGCAGCGTTCAAGGAGTGAAATCCTCGGGGTCGGGCGGCTCAGGCTCGGGTGGGTCGAACGGCGGGACGAAGCATCAGCCGATCGTGATTACACGCGAAAATGACGCAGCGAGTCCGCTGCTTTGGAATTCTTGCAGCAATCCTTCAGCCACGGTTGCGGCGATTCATTACGCGTCTTTTGAAATAGACCCTGGAGCTCCGAGAGTGTTTTTTTAACGCATTATTTCGCTGAAATGACAGCGCCGGTCGCGGGGCTCGGCGGGAGGTCGGAGGCTCGGCTCTTTCCTTGACGACGATCAGGGACAACCCTAGCATAGGCGCCCGATTACGCCACTACGACGTTTCATCGCATCTTTGGCCGGACTGAGGGGTGATCGGAGGCTGGACTTTCGCTGGAACACCGCTGATGCGCGATCTCCAGATTCCACTCGATCCACGAAGTACCCCGCGTGACGGCCTGCATTTTCGCGCCACGCCTGAGGACGCTTTCCGGTTCTGTGCGGGAGCTGGATCACACGCTGAAATCGTCACGCGTCACCGTCAGGGACGACGTGACCTTCAATATTCACGAACATCCGCAGAACATGAACTACCGCCACCTCACCACCTCCTGTCTTCCAATGTTTGCCGCGCTTATGGCGCTCTTCCTCGCGGGCGCGCCCACGGCGCAGGCGCAGGTCACAACCCTCGCCAACCTCGGCTCCAGTGACAACTCCACGATTGCAGCTTCCCCGCCCGGCGGCCTGACGGTGAGCGGCAGCACGCTCTACGGCGCCACCCGTTTCGGCGGCGCCGACAACCAAGGCACGGTGTCCTCAGTGCCGGTGTACGGCGGCGCTCCCACGGTTCTCGCCAGCTTCAACGGAACCAATGGATCGAACCCCGTGGGCGGCCTGGCGCTGAGCGGCGGCACGCTCTACGGCATAACCGAAAAGGGCGGCGCCAACAACCAAGGCGTGGTGTTCTCACTGCCGGTGGGCGGCGGCACGCCCACGGTTGTCGCCAGCTTCAACGGAACCAATGGATCGACCCCCGAGGACGGCCTGACGCTGAGTGGCAGCACGCTCTACGGCGCCACCTCTTCCGGCGGCGCCAACAACCAAGGCGTGGTGTTCTCACTGCCGGTGGGCGGCGGCGCGGTCAAGGTTCGCGCCACCTTCCCCGGAACCAATGGATGGAACCCCGTAGGCGGCCTGACGCTGAGCGGCGGCACGCTCTACGGGATAACCCAAAACGGCGGCCCAAACGGCATGGGCACGGTGTTCGCGGTCTCCGAATGAAAGCAGCACCAGCGGCTATGGCACGGTGCTAATGGGCCCCAGGTGACGGGCCCCAGGGGTCGGCCCTTTTCTTTTACACTTTTTCCACGGGAAAACCGCCGAGCCTTGCGGAGAAGGTGCTGGCGGCGGTCCAGGCAAGGGGCGAGCCTTCGGATCCCTTTGATCCGCCGATCTTTTCTGTCCCGATGAAGGGCGCAGCCTCCCGGAAGAGGCAATGCACTGCGCGTGAGCGCCCTTTGAACCGTCGCGGCAGCGCTCACCGCATAGACGCAGGAGCGTCCAAACGCGCGGTTCGTTCATTGACATCTTAATCCCGCAGTCGCGGGACGATCGGCAAGACGCCGGGCCTGCCCCCGTCCCCACGCCGCCGATCCTCAAGGCGGGTGGGACCGAGGCTTGGTGGAAAGAGCGGGGTCAGAATTGAGAGATCAAGCTTACGAGTCTTGCTATTCATTGGATCCAGGTTTTCACGATTCGTAAAACGCTCGGCGATATTCCGTTTCCTGGGGCACACCCCTTTCGACTTCCGACCGTATGCCGGCTGCGACTGTTCCAAGGCCAACGAGGCGTCTACTGTTGGCAGGACAATCGGACGAGGCGCCAGAGTAGCCGTCCCGCAAACCCCGGCGGGTTCTCAGCTTTCCGCTGGTCCAGACCTAGCGCCATAGTGCAATATCGCTGCAAAGCGAAGGCCGGCGACCGGAATGGACTTGAAAGGCCGTGAATTTCTGAGAGAATCGCACGATGTGATCCGAGTCATGATGGGAAATCACTCGACCAGAAAATCCCACGCAAAACCGAAGCGAGTCTATGGCGCCACCAATTAGCGTGCAGTTCGTTGATCGGATTTCCCGTTAACAAGAGAGTCGAAAGGCGGAATCGCCGGTTAGACTGAACCATACATCAATCAAATATGCCTCGAAAACCAATTGTCGCTGTCGTTGGATCCGGCGCCAAGGATAAAACCAACGACCCTACTTTCAAGCGTGCGATTTCGGACGCACATACGCTTGGAACGCTTCTGGCCAAGCAAGGTTTTGTGATCGCCAGTGGCGGGCGCGATGCAGGAGTTATGGCTGCCGTGAATGACGGAGCAAAAGCGGTCCGGGGTAGCCTCACTATTGGCATTCTTCCCAAAGCTGATAGCAACGTAAGTCAGAATGTGGATGTAGCCCTCTACACCGACATGAACAACGCACGAAATAATTTAGTCGGATTGTCAGCTTGCGTGGTTGTCGCGTGCGGCGTGGACGGACCTGGCACCGCGTCCGAGCTGGCGCTTGCCCTAAAAAATGGCAAGCCCATAATTCTGCTCAATGCCAGACGCGAGGCAATTGACTTCTTTAAAAGCATTGGCGACGAAAAAGTTTTTGTAGCGGCGTCTCCGCAGGATGTCATCAAGATAATCCTGGATAACAAGTTTTGTTAGTAGCGCCACAATCAAGTGGATCGACGCGGCAAACTAGGGGCCGGGCGACATTTTCCGACAAAAGCGCGGCGCTCACGGCTCCTCGCATCCACCACGATCACGGCCTTTTCTCCCTTCCAAACAAACTCCCGCACGCTCCCATTGGCGTTGGCCTGGGAACCGGTGGTTTCCATTCGGGAGATAATAACCATGAGAATTGCGGGCCGCGGGTCAAAGGATTGACGAAAACCGCGCGATGGAGACAATGCCTTCGCAAAAGGGAGGCTTGCATGACAAATCATCAGAAGAAAACGGACCGTTTCGCCTGGAAAACCTGGCTCGAAAGTAATCCGCTCGTTGTCCTCGCGGGCATGGCCGTCGTCGTCTCAACCACCACGTTCAAAGTCGCCTCGTACTACTTCGAGCAGGAAAAGAAGTTGCTTGAACAAAAACACGAAGCTGACCTCCGGGAAGCCAGGTCGGAAGATTCAGCGAAATATGATGGGCTTTCAGCGCATTGTCATGAGCTTGAGGGAAAACTCTTTTCCATTGAGCGCAATGTCGGTGAGGTCAACTTCTGGGATATCAGGAAGCTTCGCATCACCGAGGAGGAGATAAAATCATTGGGAGAAGAGTTTAAATCCATCGCTGATTGGAACTGTTTCATCTCCGTCCCGGCATCCGATAAGTCGGAACCATGGACCGAGGAAGAGATGAAGGATATGGAGTTCCAGCAATTGCAGTATGGGAAAGCGTGGGCGAAAGCTAATTACGCTTCGGCATCTTCCAAGATCATGGGTGAATTCCAGGTTTTTGTCTGGAGGAGACCGGACGTTTTCAAGATTGACACTTTAAGTCCGTTGGTTCCCATCTATCACGCTTTTCCTTTCGTCCGCATTGCACGAATCAGCCACGAAGACATACTTGATGCCATCCGAAAAAGCGCGGCAGAGGGGACCGCGGCGGCCCGCCAATCGCAGGATGACGCCCCACCGCCTGCCCATGATCATAAGCAAGAAACGCAAAGCCCTCTCCCTGCGAACGAAACGGCGCTCCGCGCCACCCCCGCTCCGGCTACTGCCGCGCCCGGAAATGGCATCTCCGGCGACGATAATCTCGTGAAGCAAATCGTGGCGTCGTTCTCAGACTCCGACATCGGGGGCATTTTCCTCAACGGATATTTAAGCACCCGCTTTAATAGAATCTCGTACGTCAAAGGCGCGTCGTTCCGCGTGGCGAAAATCGAAAAACGAGAAAAGGTGATTTATGTCCAATGTGAGACGAAAATAGACGGCGCCGGGGCGCGGCCGACCATTTATCTCGCGAGCGAATATATCTCCATTGACGGCGACAAATACATGGAGATCATTGAGACGAGCGCGCCATTCGTGGATCGCCGAGCTCCTGAAGCAAAATGGATAACAAGCTGGCTTGCTAATTTGAGAGTGGCTCCGCAATGAGAAGGCGGCCCGTAGTTTGGGGAGAAACCGGAGGTCAGGCGCCAAGGAGCGCGCCCACTAAACCTTTGCCAAGCTCGGCAAAGTCGTCGGCGTCGGCATCACCCGGATCGGCCGCGGTTTTGACCTGAAGGTAGTTCTTGGTTCAACTCCGGCGCAGGTATCCTGCTTAAACCTGGTCCCGCCAAACCCCGCCTCCGCTTCCCGATGGCGCCAAAAATCCTCCCTTTTTTGCGCCCTTCGCGCGTTTTTGCGGCTACCCTTCTGCAAGATTTTCCCCGCTCCTCCGTATTGCTTCAGTAACCCTTATTCTTCCAATGATGCTCCGCGCGTTTTTCGCTTCGGTTTTCCTGGCGCTCGCCACGGCCGTCATGGCCGCCGACGCCCCGGTCCAATTGCTCCTCCAATCGCACCGGCTGGAGCCGACCAGCACTTTCGACGTGCGATTCGCCGCGGAGATGATTCCTCGCGATCAAATCGGCGGCGCCAATGCGCCATCGCCGCTGGTGTTCGACCCGCCGCTCAAGGGCCAGTTCGTCTGGCTGAGCACGCGGAGCGGTTCGTTCGCTCCCTCGGAGGTTCTTCCGCTCGGCGTCACCTACCACATCGGCCTGCAAAATGGGCTGAAGGACGCGGCGGGCGGCGAGGTCAAAGCGAAGCTCGCCGAGACGGCTTCCACTCCTCCGATGCTCGTCAAGGGCTTCGAGGTGGTCGGCTATATCAACAATGAAGACGCTCCCGCGGATCCCACTTACAAACTCCTTTTCAATACGATCGTGAGACCGGGGGACGCCGCGAAATATCTGAAGTTTGTGAATGCCGAAGGCGCGCAGGCGGCGGCGCGCGTCGAGCAGGCGACCGATCCGGCCAACCCTTTCAACAACTTCGAGACGGGCCTGAGCAACGACCGCTCGCTCCTCACGTGGGCCGAGCGCTTCGACTCGCGTGATCGCCCCGCGAGCATCGCCACCGCCGGGGCCGTGATGGCGTCGGCGAAACTTCACCTGAATCTGCTCTCGGTGACTCCCGAAAAGCCGCTGCCGCCCGGCAAAGACTGGCAACTCGTGGTGGACGCGGGATTGCCCTCGGCGGAATGGAAAGTGGCGCTGCCGGAACCGAAACGGATTCCCATCGGCACGGTCAGGCCGTTTGAGATCAGCGAAATCACAGCCGCGAACGGACGGCACACCGGACCCGCGCTGAGCGTCGTTTTTTCGAAATTGCTCGCCGAGACGATCACGCCGAAAAATGTCGCCGAATGGATCACGGTCAGCCCCGAGCCGAAGAATCTGCAGGTGACCGTCGAGGATGAGGCGGTCAATTTTGCGGGGGACTTCACCCTGGGCGTCCCCTACAAGGTGGCGGTGAAGAGCGGCCTGCCTTCGCGCGATCCGTTCACGCTGACGGCGCCCGTCGCCAGGGACGTGGTTTTCCAGCGCATCCCGCCCCGCCTCTACTTTCAGGATTTCGAGACGCATCAGCTTCTCACCGGGACGCGCCAGTTTCGCCTGCTGGCCGTCAATGTGCCGCGCATTCGGGTCACGGCGCGGCTCTACGCCGGAGACGCCGTGCCGCTCGCGTTGCGCGCTTACGCGCGCTACCGGGATCACGATGACCGGCTGCCCGACGACGAATTCTTCGTCCGCGTGGATCCGGAAAAGGCGCCGGGCAAGACGATCTGGACGAAGGAGTTCAGCATCGCCCCGGGGTTGGACAAGCAGAACACGGTTTCGCTGAGCTGGGATGAAATCCTGGGAGCGCACAAGAGCGGGGCGGTGCTGCTCACGGCGGAGGCGATCGACCCGGCGCCCGAGAGCGGCAAGCGATGCGGGGCGCAGGCCGTCGTCCAGGTCACCGATCTGGGGGCGGTGTGGAAGCGCTCGAAGCGCGGGACGTTTGCACACGTCTTCTCGCTGGCCAGCGGACGGCCGATTGCCTCCGCGAAATTGCGCCTGCTGGACGACAAGCAGAAGCCCCTCGGCGAAGCGGTCACGGATGCGCGTGGGATCGCGCTTTTGCCGGCCGTGGGAGAAACGGGAAAATGGATCATCGTGGATCACGGGGCCGATTCGCATGCGCTGGATCTGACCGATGGCGCCAGCGAGGTGCCGCTGTATCGGCTCGGGGTGCAGGGCATCGAGGGCGACTCCGAGGATCAGGCGAACGATACGCGGTCGGTGTTTCTCTTCACGGAACGTGGCGTTTATAAGCCGGGCGATACCGTTCGCCTTAAAGGAGTCGTGCGCGATCTGACCGGCGACCGTCCGCGCGCGCCCGGCGGCGAGAAGTATACCCTGGCCCTCACCGATGCCCAGGACAGGGAAGTCTTCCGGAAAGACGTGAAGCTTTCGGATTTCGGATCGTTCGACAGCGATATCAAGCTGCCCGAGAGCGGGCTGGGAACTTACCGGATCACGACGACGACCGGCCCCGAAAACGAGGCGGTCGGCTCGCTCACTTTCCAGGTGGAGGAGTACCGCCCGAATACGTTCGAAGTCGAGATCGCGGCCCCGCCGAACGCCAACGGGCCGGCGCAACTCGCGCTGCCCGTGACGGCGAAATATCTGATGGGCAAGCCGCTCTCGCAGGCCAAGGTGGCGTGGACGCTCGTGGCGCGGGACGCGGGATTTTTGCCCGAGGGGCTCGATGCGTTTGCGTTCTGCGATGCGGTCGGAGACCCGGCTCTCGAGCGCGCGCTCGATCGCATCTCGCAGCTCAACGACCAGGGCGAAGCGGAGCTCGAAGCCGCGAGCGGCCGGGCCATCGTCTCGGCGGCGCTCCCGCTCAACCCAAAGGCGCCGCAGCCGCGCGCCGCGAAGCTGCTCTGCGAAGTCACGGATCTGAACCAGCAGACGGTCTCCGAATCGCGTTCCTTCGTGCGGAACAGTTCCGATTATTACTTCGGCCTGCGCCGTTTCCAGCCGCTGGTCAAGGAAGGCGCGCCGCTGCCCATCGAATTGATCGCCGTGCAAACCGATGGAACTCCCCTGCCGCAACCCGCGCACGCCACATTGCGCATCACGCGCATCGAATGGCAGAGCAACCGCGTGGCCGGCGCCGGCGAAGTGACGGACTTTGAAAACACCGCCATTTTCCAGCCCGTGTGGCAGGCCGAGATCGATACGGCGCCGCCCGTGAAACAAAACGGGAAGCTGATTCCCAAGCCGGTTTTCCCGGCGGCGATGGTGGCGGGCAAGCCCGGACAATATCTGCTCGAGGCCACGGGAAAGGACGCGGAAGGCCGTGAGATTCTCACCTCCACGACCTTCTACGTGGCCGGCGCGGGAGAGACGGTTTGGGATTACCGCAATCCCTACGCCATCGATGTGGTTCCGGACAAAGACTCTTACGAGGGCGGCCAGACCGCGACGCTGCTGGTGAAAACGCCGATCGCCGGCGAGGCGCTGGTCACCGTGGAACGCGACCGCGTGATTCGCTCCTTTGTCACCACGCTGCACGGCAATGCCCCCACCATCGAAGTCCCGATCACGGCGGACGATGCGCCGAATATTTTCGTCTCCGTGATGCTGCTCCGCGGCGCGGATGACAGTCCGCGCAAAATCAAAGCCCCGGAATACCGTGTCGGCTATTGCGAACTCAAGGTCGCGCGTCCCTCGGATAAACTGACCGTGTATGTCAAGCCCTCCGCGAGCGCGTATCGCCCGGGCGATACCGTGGATCTGAACGCCGAGGTGCTCGACATCCGCGGCAAACCGGTCGCCGGCGCGGAGGTCGTGCTTTACGCGGTGGACGAAGGCGTGCTGAGCCTCACCGGATACAAGACGCCCGACCCGCTGGCCTTCTTTCATCGGCCGCGCCGGCTCGGCGTGGAGACCTCACTCACTCTCCCGACGCTCCTGCGCGAAGACCTGGCCGAGGCGGATTTCGCGAACAAGGGTTATCTCATCGGCGACGGCAAAGGCGGCCCCGACGACAATGATGGCCTGCGCAAAAACTTTCTCGCCTGCGCTCTCTGGAGCCCGTCTTTGCGCACCGGCGCCGATGGGCGCCTGCACGCGAAGCTGACGGCTCCCGACAGTCTGACGCGCTACCGCGTGGTGGCCATCGCGCAGACGAAGCAGAGCCAGTTTGGCGGCGGCGATTCCTCGTTTGAAATCAACAAGCCGGTGATGCTCGAACCGGCGCTGCCGCGCTTCGCGAATCTCGGGGACAAGATCACGCTTCGCGCCGTGCTGCATAACACCACCGACCTCGACGGACAGGTGGAGGTAGCGCTCCAACTCGACAAGACAGCGCGCACGGCGGAATCGAAGCGGAGCGTTCCCCTGCCCGCGCACGGATCGGTGGCGGTCGATTTTCCCGTGGAAATGATCGCGACGGGAACCGCGAGCTGGCGCTGGAGCGCGGCATTTCTTGGCGCGGACGGCAAGTCAGCGTTTCGGGACGAAGTGCAATCGGACCTGAAGATCGGCTACCCGGCGCCGCTCGTGCGTGAAGTGCATACCAGAGGCGTCGACGGCGCGAAGGCCGAGTTGCTGCAGCTATCAGACCCGCGGATTCTCGAGGGCAGCGGCGTTGTGAACGTCAGCCTTTCCAATACGCGCGCGATCGAACTGGGGGAAGCCTTGCGGCAGGTGCTGCACTATCCCTACGGCTGCGTGGAGCAGACCACTTCGAACATGCTGCCGTGGCTGGTCCTGCGGGATCTGCGCGGCGCCTTGCCCGAGATGGCGAAGTCGGACGAAGAGGTGGCCACGGCGGTGAATCGCGGGCTCAATCTGCTGCTCTCCATGCAAACAGATACCGGCGGCCTGGCCTACTGGCCGGGCGGAACCCAGCCGATGCTCTGGGGCAGCGCTTACGGCGGACTCGGGATGGCCATGGCGCAAAGGCAGGGCTTTCCAGTGCCAGCCGAGCCGTTCAACCGGCTGCTCAAATACATCAGCGAGCAGCTTCGCGGCACGGCCCAGGACGCAAACGGCTACGGGCTCTCGGATCGCTGCCTCGCGGTCTACACGCTCGCCGTGGCGGGCAAACCGGAGCCGGCTTATCATGAGTTGCTCTTCAAAAAGCGCGCAAACCTCAGCGCGGAAGATCGCGCTCTGGTCGCGCTGGCGTTGATCGAGAGCCACGGACAAAAGGCGATGATCGACGAGTTGCTGAAAGATGCGCCGGATGAAAACGCCTACGTTGAATCATGGTTTGGCTGCATCGCGCGGGAAGACGCGCTCCAACTGCTGGCGTGGACGCTGCACAATCCGAAGGCGCCGCGCGTGGCGGAGCTGGCCACCGAGCTGTTCTCGCGCCGCGCCGGCGGCCACTGGACGACGACCCAGGGGAACGCATGGTCGATCCTGGCGCTCTCGACTTACCTGAGCCGGGTCGAGCGCGGCAATCCGAAGTCGGCGGGGGAAATCGTCTGGGCGGACCGCAAGCAACCCTTTGCGCTGAGCAAGAACGTGCGGCTGGTTTCGGCTTCGTTTCCCCTGGTCGCCAAGACGGCGCAGGATCCCATGGAGATCACGAAGAACGCGGATGGCCAGGTCTTCAGCGAAGTGACCGTCGAGGCGCGCCCACCCGGGATCGAGCAGCCGCGGCAGGATCGCGGCTACTCCATCGCGCGCCGGTATGCGAAGATCGAAGACGGCGGCCAGTTTTCGCCCGCGGAAAATCTCCGCGTGGGAGATCGCGTCCTCGTAACGCTGGAGATCGAAGTGCGGCGGCGCGCCAGTTACGTGGCGGTGGAAGATCCCCTGCCCGCGCTGCTCGAAGCGGTCAACCCGGTGTTCAAGACGCAGGAAGCGGTCGGCGGAGAAATCCCCGCGGCCGACTGGTATAGCAGCTACCAAGAGTTGCGCGGAGATCGCGCTCTCTTCTTCGCGGACCAGCTTAATCCCGGACGCTACACCCTGCGTTACCTCGCCAGGGTGATCTCCGCGGGCAACGCCACGGCGCCCGCGGCCAAGATCGAGGAAATGTATCATCCCGAACGCTTCGGAACCACGGGGACCGCGAAGCTGGCCGCCCTGCCCTTGAAATGATTCCATGAGAGCCGCGCAGCCATTGACCACCGCGCTCCGCTTTCTCCGGCATGGCCGTCTGCGCTGGCTTCCCTGCGCGATTCCCGCAATGCTCATCGCGGCGTGGCTCGCGCTGAAGCTCGTGCCGCTGCCGCCGGCGCTGCTGCGTCCTCCAGTGCAAAGCATCGCCCTCGTGGATCGCCACGGGATCACCCTGCGGGACACCCGCGTGGAGGAGCGTTTCAGCCGGGAACTGGCGCTCGCCGAGGTCCCGCCGCACGTTGTCCATGCGGTGCTCGCGGCCGAAGACAAGCGCTTCTTCTCGCACCACGGCATCGACTGGCTGGCCACGGGCCGGGCGTTGGGCGGCGTTCTCCGGCACGGCCACATCACGTCCGGCGCTTCGACGATCACCCAGCAGCTCATCAAGCTCACCGCGCCGCGGCCCCGCTCGCTGCGCACGAAACTCATCGAGGCCGTCACGGCGCTACGCCTGGAGCAGGTCTGGACAAAGGACCAGATCCTGGCCGCGTATCTCAACCGGCTCGATTTCGGAAACCTGAACGTCGGCCTGGCGATGGCGTCCGATTATTATTTCGACAAGCCGGTCTCCGATCTGAGCGACGCCGAGGCGGCCTTCCTGGCTGGGCTGCCGAAAAACCCGCGCCGCCTCAATCCGCACACCGCGCGGGACGCGGCGCGCAAACGCCAGGAAACCGTGCTGCGGCGGATGGGCGACAATGGCTGGCTGACCGCCGCGCAAAGCGAGCGCGCGCTCGAGGAACCCCTGCGGGTGCAAGCCCCGCGGCGGCTCTTTCGCGCGCCGCACTTTGTGGATCTCGTCCTGCAGCAGCTCCCGGCGCCGCAGCCGGAGGTGCGAACCACGCTCGATTTTCACCTCAACGAAGTGGTCGAACGCATCATCCGGGAAAGGCTCGCCAAGCTGCGCGACCAGAATGTGCGCAATGCCGCCGCGGTGGTCATCGACAACGCGAGCGGCGACGTGATCGCGCTGGTGGGCTCCGAGAACTATTTCGCGCCGGGCGCCGGGCAGGTCAATGGCGCGTGGGCGCGACGCTCCGCCGGCTCGACGCTCAAGCCGTTCACGTATCTGCTCGCGCTCGAACGCGGGGCCACGCCCGCAAGTGTCGTCGCCGATGTGCATACCGCCTTCCCCGCGCCCGACGGCTTCTACCGGCCTGAGAACTACAACCGCCGCTGCCATGGCCCGGTGCGCTATCGCGTGGCCCTGGCCAGTTCGCTGAACATTCCCGCGGTCAAGGTGCTGATCGCCGCCGGGGGCCCGGCCGCCCTGCATGAGCGGCTCCGCGCGTGCGGCCTTACGACCCTGGATCGGACAGCGGAAACCTACGGCCTCGGCCTCACGCTGGGAAACTGCGAGACGCGCCTGCTCGAGCTGACCAACGCCTACGCCTGCCTCGCCCGTCTCGGCGAATACCGGCCCTGGCGAATCCTGGCGGACGCTCCGACCAGCAAACGCGTGGTCTCCCGGCCCGAATTCGTCTGGCAGATCGCCGATATGCTGAGCGACAACGCGGCGCGCACCCTTTCCTTCGGCATGCATTCGGCGCTGCGCTTCGATTTCCCGGTCGCTTGCAAAACCGGGACGAGCAGCGATTTTCGCGACAACTGGACCATGGGCTTCACGCCCGAATTCACGGTCGGAGTGTGGGTCGGAAACTTTGACGGCTCACCGATGCGCGAGGTCTCCGGGGTCACGGGCGCGGGCCCGATCCTGCATGATGTCTTCGATCATCTGCATTCGCAATTCGGCGGAACCTGGTACGCAACGCCGGCGCAGATCGTGGAACGGGAAGTAAATCCGCTGACCGGCAAATTGCTCGCGCAATCGCAGCCCCAAGGCGTCCGGGAGAAATTCGTCCGCGATCGGCTCCCGCCATTCGAATCCCCTGGCGATTACGATGCCGACGGTGAGGTGAAGCTGGGGCCGGAATACACGGAGTGGCTGGCGAGCGCGGAGAATTCCCTGGCCGGTCGCGCGACGAATCCCGAGGCCGGCTCCGAATTGCGGGTCGTCTCGCCCCAGGCGGGCAGCGTCTATGTCATCGATCCCGATGTGCCGACGAGCCGCAGGGTTCCGCTGGTCGCGAGCGGGCCGGCCGGGATGCATTGGGAAAGCCCCTCGCTCGAATGCCGCTCCGGCGCCGATGGAACCTTTGCCCTGGCCGTGGACGGCGAGCACAGAATCATCGTGACCGATCCGCGGAGTGGAAAGCGCGCTGAAACGTGGATTCGGGTGCGCTCGTTGTAGCTCGGAGAATTTGCGTTTTTCTCAGATGATCCAGCCTTGCCCGCGGATTCGAAGCGTGCGAAAGCCTATCCGGAATGCGCAAACCACCGAATAAACTCTGGGCCTTCGGTCCGCCGCTTTCGATCCTGCTCGTGGCTTTCGCGTATTACGTGAAAGCGCCCTCGTTCCGCGAATACGTG
>Ga0302319_10015774_pt1 | contig 13980 bp, 18 predicted proteins | sample Bog_T0_2_FD_203319 | JGI IMG/M metagenome (GOLD analysis project Ga0302319, IMG submission 203319) | Peat permafrost microbial communities from Stordalen Mire near Abisko, Sweden - Bog_T0_2 | ecosystem: Environmental > Terrestrial > Soil > Wetlands > Peat | place: Sweden: Abisko, Stordalen Mire...
GGCCCAGCAACAGGTCGCTATTTTCCGCCGCGATGCGGACGGTGACATTCTGCATCACCATGCCGCCGATCCGTAAGGTCGCGATCCGGTAGGTATCCGAGGGAACCTTTGATCCATCGGCCAGCATATAGATCTTGCTTCCCAGATAATCGGCGCCCGTCATGGTGCCCATTTTCTTGAGCGTCCACGCCACTTCGGCGGGAATGCTGACATCGGCGGCGCCGCTGTCGACGATAAAGTTTTCGGTCAGCACATTGTTCAGGACCACGGCAATGGCAAAGGCGCCATTGTGAGGTTCCATGCGCACCATTTGCGACGCGGACTCGGCCATGGCCGGAACAGCCATCAGCGCGAGTCCCAACACAGCCGGGATCACTCTCAAACTTACCATCAGCCCATACTCTTCAGCGTGAGCTGTTTAGCTCAATCCGCGAGCGGGTGCAAAAAAATTCGGTTCAAGTGATCAAAGTTCCCAAATGGGGAACTTGAGCGCCCGCGTTGCATGACCAGGTTTAAGGATTCTCTCCTCGACCAGTAGGGATGTCCGTCGCAGGTTCCGCCAATCCTCGAACGCGGCGCGCTTGTGCGCTTGCCTGTCACATTTTACTGCTGGCGGTTATCCCATTTGGCGTTGGCGAATTCTATCTTTTGTTGCCAGGCGGCGTCATCCCTCTGCACATCAACCGTGGAGCGGGAGGAAAAATATCGCTCGCACGATAATTGCACATCGGGGCCATCGAGATGTTTCTCGACCGGCGATTCATAAGTCCAATTGGTGCAGGCGGCGCCGGTGCGGGACACTTCACCGTCGCGTTGGGAGCCGGTCAACACATAAGCGCCGAGCCCGACGATGAATAGCGCCATCGCGGCCGTGGCAATCAGGAAAGTTCCCGGCCTGTCGCTGACAGTTTTGGTGAGCTGATTTCTGTCCATCGTTCAACCATCCGCGTCTTGCCGACTTTCGCCCCCAGAAACACCCGCAGGGAGAACGCGCCGTTGGCCGAAACGCCCAACGCGGATGCGCCCAACATCGCGGTCAGGCCTGTCGCCGAAGTAATGAGTCCCGGGCATTGCTTCGCCGTTACCTCCGGTCGGGGTTTTTCAATAAAATCGGAGAAAAGTGATGGTTTCTGTGAAAAGAATTTTGGCGCACGCATCGGTCGCGGCGTTGATCGGCGCCGCCAGCATGGCCGCGATGGCGGGAAGGGCCTCGGCCTATGTTCAATGCAACAACAGCGGCGATTGCTGGCATACCGATTCTCAGTACACCTATGACAGCAATCTGGGCGTGACGTCCCATCCGGATGACTGGTATTTCCACCAGACTTGGACCGGTTCGGACCGCCATTATCGCGATTATCATGAAGGCCGGGGCGGCTATCGCAACGGCGTCTGGTTTTCGTTCTAGGTCCAGCGCCTGGCAGATTGATACCCAGATTCCGCCGGTGAAAGCCGGCGGGATTGAAGCGCATGCCTCCCAGAAAATCCAAAGGGCTTTATGCGTCCTCAGACAAACAGCGAGAAGACGTAAGCCAGTGCGAGGATGCCGATGAACACCAGACTGACATTGCAGACGGCGAGATAGCCGTTCGGTTCCTTGGGCGGTGCGGTGTGACCGTGATGATCCAAGACTGCCATAAGCGACTCCCTGATCTATCGTTGGCCCGACTGTAGCACCTCGGGGCCGCGCTGGCTGATAATTCGATCTTGCGGTGCGGCATGGAAGAATCTGTTTAGAGCAAGTTGACCGGCTTGCTCTAGGGCACGCTGAAGGAGGGATTGCGGCTGCAGAAGACGATGGTCTGCCTGCTGCGCGGGCAGAAATCGGCCAGCGGCGTCTTCATCACCGAGGTACGGCCGTCAGTCACCAGGGTGGTGGTCATAAAGCCGTTTGACACCACCTCCCTGGCGGTGAGTTGCAGCGCCGAGCCTGGGCGCAATGAAAAACAGTGATGCTGGAAACTGCCCGAGGAGATGTCGCCGAAAAGCGCGTCGTTGAAGCGGCCGCCATTGATCGTGACATTTTCACCCAGCCGGATGCATCCGGCGATGGGCGCGTCGGGATTGATGGCGTCCTCGGTGGCACTGAAGGTCCGGAGCGCCCTGCCACCGGTCTCGATGATTTTGAGATTGCTGACCGGAGGTATGGCCAGCCCGATGAAATCCGGGCCGGCCTCGGTGGGGAAGCGCACGTTGGTGATGATGTGGGGCGAGGTGAAGATCACCGCACCCCACCAGCTGGGACCCATGGTGTCGAGCTGCGCCAGGGCCGCGTTCATGGAGGTGACCACGGTCTGCCGGGCACGGTCGGGCAGATGAAAATCCTTGCCACCCAGCCAATCGAGCAGGAACTGCACGCCGACCAGGCCGCGGCGTTGTTCGTCGGGACTGAACTTGGCACTGACGACATCGTCAATCGGACCCACCCGCGCAAACCGCCCGGGACTGGCGGCCCGGTGGTAACAGGCGAGATTCAGTTTTTGGCACACCGCGCTGAGATAGAGATCGGCAAAGTCGTCATCATGCTGCTTGCCCTGGGCCGGGCGGGAGCCCTGCATGAATTCCAAAACCATGACCCGGATGACGGCGGTGGCGGAGGTAACGGTATCGGCGTCCGTCAAGGATTTCAGATCGCGGGCCGTGCGGGTGAGAAGAACCGCGGTCGCCTCGCCATCCGACGGATGCGTCACCAGGAAAGCGCCCTGGGAGGAATCCATGCTGCCGAAATCCTCGGTCGAGGGAATGCCGGCCGAGAAACTGGGGTGGCTGTGCATCTCGCCCGCGGCAGCATTATTGCGCCCGGCGCATTTCAGACTGATCCCCATCTGGTTGCCGCTTGACGGGGCGAAGACGTCGATGCCGTCATCGGCCTGGGCGATGCAGAAACCGTGCTCGCGGTTGTCCATCAGGGTTTCGGCGGCAACCTCTTCCAGGGCATTGGACAAGACCGAGCCCAGCACCAATTCGCCGGGGGCCGAGCGGCCATCTTCAAACAGGGTGCCGGAGGCCAGGAGCGCGTCCAGCGTCTGCGCCCAGGCCGGCCAGGACAGCATCAACTCCAAGCATAAGAGGCCGGCAGCCAGGAAAGGGTGGCGCGTAAGCATCACGGATTCGCCCTGGACTCGTCGTTGAGGCTACACCTGCCATTCGCAACTGCAACGTGATTGAAACAGGAATGCCGCAAAACAACCTTTGTTCCTCCGGACCGCCACCAAAACGGGCAGGTTGCCTCCCGCTGATTCCACCACCATCTGGAAGGAAATCGGCAACGCGCATCCGGCGGCGCACGATGGCGACGTCGGCCCCTGCCCACCAGACCTTAAAAAAGCTGGCGAAACCACAGCAGCGATAACAGCGCCGAAGCCAGGAAGAACACCACCGCGCCCGCCACGAAGAAGACCGAGATTTCGGTCTCCTGCGATTCCTTCTGCAGCTTGGTGGTGAGGAGCTGGTAGATTTTCGTCAGCTCTTCGGCGCTCTGGGCATGGTAATATTGGCCATTGGTCATGGTCGCCATCGCCTTCAAGGTGGTTTCGTCCAGCATGGCGCGGATTGAGCGGCCGTAGAAATTGATCATCTGCCCATTGGCGGTGCCAAAGCCGATGGTGAAAATCCGCACCCCGAGATTGGCCGCCACCCGCGCCGCTTCGATCGGATCGGGGCCGGTGGTGTTGCGACCATCGGTCATCAGCACGATGGCGGCAGAGCGGTAAGAGCCCGGTTGCACCGGCGGCGGCACCGCGGGCTTGGGCGGGGCGCGGGCGGCGGAAATGTCATTGAGCGCGGCGCCGCTGACGAACTGCTCGCCGCCAAAGCCCGGCACCATCATGTCCACCGGCACTTGCGGAAAAATGGTCTGCAGCGAGGTCACCACGGCGGCGCCGATGGCGGTGGTAAATTGCGGCCTGAGGCCGTCAATCGCCGCATCCAGTGCCACCGCGTCGGTGGTGGGTGGCTGCACCAGGAAAGCGGCGCCGGAAAATCCCACAATGCCGACGCGGATCGGCTGGGCGCGGTGGTCGACAAAGGATTTGGCGGCGGCCTGCGCCGCGCTGATGCGGTTGGGCAGGACATCGGCGGCGCGCATGCTGCCCGAAACATCCATCGCCATGATGATGGTGCCCCCTTCCGACGCCAGGGTGACGACCGCAGAGGGGCGGGCCATGGCCACCACCAGGAGGCACAGCGAAATCAGCAGCAAGGCCGGAGGAATATGGCGGCGAATACGGCTGCGGCCGTTCAGCGCCAGCTTGACGATCTCCAGATTGGGAATATTGACCGCGGCCTGGCGCCGCCGGCGCAGCACATAGATGTAGACGGCCACAAGCGCCGGCGCCGCCAGCAGTCCCCACAACATATCGATCCAGAGGAATGTCATGCCGCCGGCCCCGGAAAGAACAGCCTAGCGTCAAGGCGCTGCCCTAGCGGCCACTATAACTGCTGTCAGGCGCGGGTGACCATGCCGCAGCCCGCGCCTGGGCGATGGCCCAGCTTTTTTCATTCAGCACGCTGTCCAGCCGCGCCTGTAATGCCGGGGCCACGTCCGGCAGGCCATACATCCGGCGCGCCGCGTTGCCGTGATAAAGCAGCGACCATTTGCCGGCCTCGACCGGATCGGCGGTAACGCCCTCCCCGTCCAGATACAGCACCGCCAAGCCGTTCTGGGCGTTGGGAAGACCGTCATTGGCCGCCTTCAGGGTCCAATCCGCCGCTTCCCGCTTCAGGCCGTCGGCGGTGGCCGAATCCGGCGCGGCTTTGGCCACCTCCAGCAGGCAGCGTCCCAGGTTGAACTGGGCCAGTTCATAGCCGGTTCCCTGGTTTGCCAGAGCCCGATAGATGGGAATGGCCACATCGCAGCGGCCCTGCAGCCGGTAGCCGTCGGCCCTGGCTTCGGGCTCGGGCGGCAATGTCCGGCTATAGTCGGAGATATCGGGCATCGGCATGGGTGCCGGCGCGCTCTGCGCTCTGGCCGGCAAAGCCAGATTGACCGGGATCAGCCAGGCCGCCAGAGCCAAAGTCGCAAATATGGGTCCGCGCGCCATGGAGTGCCCGAAAAGGGAATTTTGCGCCTTTATACTTAGCGCGGCCCAGTGATTAAGGCAATTATTTGCCTTTCGGCAGTAGGGCTCCGCCCGCGCTTGGCGTAACATGGGCCCCCGTTTCGAAAAAAGGATTCTCGTTTTGGAAAACCGCCCCAGCGTTGTCGAGCGCGCTTTCCAGATCGCCAAAAGCGGCAAGGTGGCAAATATCGCCGCCCTCAGAAAGCAGTTGACGGACGAAGGCTATGCCAATGCCGTTCAGGCCCTGGCGGGGCGCTCGCTGGCGAACCAGCTGACACGCATGATTACCGACGCGCGCACGCCCAGAACCCCTTGAGTTGGTGCTCCCCAAAGCGCTTCATCGCGAGTCTTTGAAAAATGCCCCGACGCCGAAGCTGCCGCCATCGTCATCCAGCAACCGCCAGATGGTGACGTCTTCGATCCGGAACAGGCGGCCCTTGCGGCTGATGCGGCGGCCGGAATAACCGCGCACGAAATTGTCCCGCGCCACAGTCCGCATCAGGATATCGCGCGCACCATGATCTTCGGGCGGCGCGGTGGCGGCTGACGGCATGGCGGTGAATTCTTCCCAACTGCATTGCCAAAGCTCCAGCGCAAACGCGTTGCCGTAATTCAGGGTCGCCTGATCGTCGCCGCGATGGGTGAGAAGGGCAAAATCACCGAACCAGGCGCCCTGCCCCGACAATCCCGATTCAAACAGCGGCGCGCCCGTGACGCGGGCGAAGGACGCCGCCACGCGTTTGATATGGGCGTCATGATAGGCGTTGGCCTCACCGGGAAGCGCCAGTATGGGACCAAGAGTCCGCGTCACGCGTTGGCCCGCACTAATTGGCGCAAGTCCAGACTTCGATCTCACAGCCCTTGCCATGCGCGCGGGTGCAGACCTTCAAGGCGCCGGACTGGCTTTGTGCTTTGGTCTTGCCCTCCGCCACCGAATACACACCCTTGCTTTCCACCGCCGCCACGGCAGCACAACTGTTGGAAAAGCTGGCGACGATCTTGCAGTCATCGCCATGCACCTGACAGTTGGCCATCGCGGTGTGGATGGCGTCCGCCATATTGTTTTTGTCGAAGGCATAGCCGTTGGCGGTGCTGCGCGCGCCATAGGCGATGGCGCCGTAGAGTAGCGACGGGGCCTTGCATTGCTGCAAACATTCGTCGCGGAGTTCTGTCGAGCCGTCCATCTGGGATGGGGAAAAAGTGCTGAAACAGCGGTCAATGCAGGCATTATCGGCCCGCGCTGGATTGGTCAGTGCCGGGACCGCAAGCGCGGCAAGACTGAACAAAACCAAAGCAAAAAGAAACCGAAGCATCACGGCGATATCTCCACGGCTCTGCGTGTGAATTAATGCCACCCATGCCCGGCAGCGGCAAGCATGTTATGGAATCTGCCGAAGGTCAGGAGCATAAAATGAAACAGCGCAAATTGGGGTCATTCACGGTCAGCCAAATCGGCCTGGGCTGCATGAGTCTGTCAAGCGCCTATGGCCCGGCGCCGTCGCGCGATGCGGCCGAGCGGGTGCTTAAGGGCGCGCTGGATGCCGGCTACACGTTTTTCGATACTGCCGCGGTCTATGGGTTAGGGCATAACGAGCGGCTGGTTGGCGAGGTGCTGGGGCCGCACCGTGACAAATTCGTGCTTGCTTCCAAATGCGGCTTGACCAATGGCGAAGAACGCGATCTCAACGGCACACCCGAGCGGCTGAAGAAAACCTGCGACGAGAGTCTCAAGCGGCTCAATGTCGATGTGATCGATCTTTATTACCTGCATCGCTGGGACAAGAAGGTGCCGATCGAAGACAGTGTCGGGGCGTTGGCCGAGCTGGTGCAGGCGGGCAAGATCAAAAGCATCGGCCTGTCGGAAGTCTCGGCGCCGATCCTGCGCCGGGCCCATGCGGTACATCCCATCGCCGCGCTGCAGACCGAATATTCGCCCTGGACGCGCAATCCCGAAATCGCCGTGCTGGCGGCCTGCCGCGAACTTGGCGTCGCGTTCGTCGCCTTCAGTCCGGTGGGGCGCGGCTTCCTGGCGGACGCCTTTCATGGCGCCGCCGACATCCGGCCGGGGGATTTGCGCGCCAATATGCCGCGCTTCCAGGGCGAGGCGCTTGCCGCCAATTTGAAACTGCTGGAGAAATTTTCCGCCCTGGCAAAATCGGCGAGTATGACCCCGGCGCAGCTTTGCATCGCCTGGCTCCTGGCCAAGGACCCGATCATCATTCCCATCCCCGGAACGTCGCGGGTGGATCACATGGTGGAGAATGCGGGGGCGGACGCTATCACCTTGTCGCCAGACACCTTGGCGGCGGTCGAGACGCTGGTGAATGACCGCACCGTCAGCGGACCGCGATATGGCGCGGCGATGCAGGCCTGGGTGGACACCGAGACCTAAATCCCGGACACATTGGCAGCCGCCCTTGCGGCCCATCCGCAGGCCGCGGTTGGGACAGCTTCGCAGCGCGCCGTCGATGGCCTGCCTTTGGTCAAGCCGCCTTATGGCCTGCCCGGCGGCAATTGACTTGAGAACGGCAGGCCGCTCCTTTAGATATGGGCGGCCTGCCGGCCGCGCCGGTGATAGCTCAAGGAAAACTCCGTCATGAGAATGCGTTTGCTTGCCGTCGCGGCTGTATCAGTAACGGCGCTACTTGGGACTTCCACCATGCTGGATGCGCAAACCGCACTGCGCTCGATCTGGGACGGAGTTTACACCAGCGACCAGGCCGACAAAGGCAAAGCCCTGTTCGTGGACAATTGCGCCAAGTGCCATGGCGGCACGCTGGACGGCAATGACGAGATTCCGGCCCTGAAGGGTTCGCACTTCATCGCCGACTGGGAATCCCAGACCGTGTCCGACCTGATCAACCGCGTCCACAGCACCATGCCGATGGATGATCCGGGCAAACTCAGCACTCCCAGCGTCACCGATGTGGTGGCTTATTTGCTGCAGCAGAACGGTATGCCCGCCGGCAGCACCGAGCTGAATGACCTTACGGCCACGCAGTCCCGTATCGACGCCCAGAAGCCTGGCAGCCAGTAAGTTTAGGCAGCACCCCGGCCCTCCGCGTAGCCTCGGGCGCTCACCCTTTGATTTGATCCGTCGCAAGCGTTCGCTGTGCTGTGCACAGCGATGATTTGATCCAGTGGATCATATCAAACGCGCGACGATCAAATCAAAGCCACGCCAACTGGCGTGGCTTACAGGGTTCGCCCGTCACTTTCCCGCCACGATCCGTTCATCTGTGCTTCAGCTTGGGTTCCCCATAGTCAAGCCAGATGAATGATCAGGGTGTTCGTGATGACCAAGCGCTTCGCCAGCTGTTCTGTTTTATCGGGCGCCGTTCTGACCGGCGCCATTCTCCTGGGTGGTTCCACCCTTCTGTTCGCGCAAGAGACAATGCGTTCGACCTGGAGCGGCGTCTATGACGCCGCGCAAGCCGACAAAGGCAAGGCCCTGTTCGCAGACAATTGCGCCAAGTGCCATGGCGGCACGCTGGACGGCAATGACGAGATTCCGCCCCTGAAGGGGGCGCATTTCATGGCCGATTGGGAAACCCAGACAATTGCCGATCTTGTGCAGCGCGTCCACGGCACCATGCCGCTGGATGACCCGGGCAAGCTGAACACCGAAAGCGCCACCGCTGTGGTCGCCTACCTGCTGCAGCAGAACGGCATGCCCGCCGGCAGCGCCCCCATCACGGAGGGTGCGGCGGCCCAGATTCGCATCGACTCGACACCGCCGGCAAATGTCCCTGCCCCGGCGGTGACTGCGTCAGCGCCGGCGGCGGCCACGCCGGTGACGACAGCCAGCGCGACGCCCGCAAAAGCAGCGGTAAAGGCCAAGGCTGCGAGGCCCAAGGCGAAAACCAAGGCGACCAACAGCCTTCCGTGAAGCGATGATGGGGTCCCAATTCGGATAATTCATCCAACAGGGGCAGTGCCCTGCAACTTGGGATTAACCGGCCTTGGTCGGCAAAAGCCTGCTTTTGATGCCCCAAGCCGTGGTCCAACGCTGCAGCCGCCTGCGGTTCGACAGGAAGGCGAAAATATTGCCGATCAGGAGCGCCACTTCCGGGGTAAAATAATATTCTCCGATATGGCTGTTGGGGAAAAACAGCAGGCCGACAAGGCCGCCATAGACAATCTGGCGCCAGCGGCCGAGCGGTACGGTGCGCGGCTCGGTCAGCATGACAAAGGCGAAGAAGCAGAAAGCGGAGTGGATCGCCGTCATGGAAACCGCGGTACCGGCCCCGGCAAGGGGATTGTCGGCCAGCGTCAGGCCCAACACCACCACCGCGAAGCTGATGATCAGTTCATAATAACGCAGGCGGGTCAGGACCAAGACGCCGCCCAGAATGATCAGCGGCAGGATAGTGGCATTGTCCCCCACCCACCAGCTTACCGAGCCCTTGAGCAACAGGCCCGCCAGCGCGACGCCGAACGCAGCCGGATTGAAGATGTGCCGCTTGGCCGTCGCCAATATATATTTGGACGCCATTGCCCAGGCTGAGGCAAAAACCAGAAAGCCGGTGGCGGCAAAGTCCACCGGTGCGGCAGGAGTGACAATAAGCGTCAGGATCAGGGCGCTGATGCAGACCGATTCCCAATTGGACTTGGCGCCGAAGACCCGGGCGAAGACTGCATTAACGGCAATGCAGGTGGCAATCGCCACCACCGCCGAGTACGCGATATCGCGCGGCGTCGGGCGCACGATCCCGTACCAGGCCAGGGCGATCGAGCCCGCAACCAGAACGGCGAGATAATAAAGCGTCAGCCGATAGGTCAGGATACGGCGAAGCAAGGTGACCGACATTTTCATGGCAATGTCACTGGCAATGTCACTTGCAATGTCACGGGCGCGTCGCCTGCATGATCACGTCGGCCATGGCGTCCTGATAGGCCATGCTGGTGTAAGTCGCAGAGGTGACGAGATCGACTGCCGATTTCTGGTCGTGAATGGCTTCGCGCGACAGGATCGGCTTGGACAGATCGCTGAGTTCCGCGGAATGCGGCCGGTGGTCGGGCATCTGCAGGAACTGGATATCGGCGAAGGCACCGTTCTTGATCACCACCTTGACCTGCACGGTGCCCCATTCGAAATCTTCATGCTGGCTGACATATTCGCCGTCCTCCAGATGCAGGCCGGCGGCCATGGTGACGGCGGTGGCGGCCGGACTTTCATCGGCATCCGGCACTGCCGCGGCAGCTTCTTTCGGCACCGGCACTTTGTCAGCCAGCGCGGCACGGGCAACGGGCAATGCGACATCGGGGGTCGCCGGGGCACCGGCGGGCGGCACAGCGGTGGCGGTCGCCACCTTGCCAGCCGGCGCGGCAACATTGGCGGCAACACCGGACGCGGTGACGGCTTTTGCGGGAACCGGGCCGGGCGTGGCGGCGATGTGGACGATGGCGCGGGGCACTTCCCGGGTTTTTTGCCAGTAGCAATAACCCGCCGAAATCACCACCAGCGCGGTGGAAACCAGCAGCTTGCCAACACGGCGTTCGTCATTCGCGGCCGTCGCCGACATCGGTTTTGACTTTCCCCTTGCCCCCGGTTGCGGCGATTCTTGCAGGATTTTCGCTGCTTACCGCGCGCCAAAAGACTTTAAACATTTTCCGAAGTCAACATGAGGTCCGGGGTTTTTTGCCCCCATTTTTTCCCGCACATTACGGCGATATCGTCACCCGCACGGCGGAGCTGCTGCCGTCCGGACCCCTGGTGAGGTTCATGCTTGCCTTGGCGCCGGGTTTCAGCGCCGCAGCATCGGCGGGGAGCTGCGCCACCACCGGAACATTGGCCGGAACATCGAATTCCGTTTCGCCAACGCATCCCTTGCCGTCGCCGCCTGGCGCTTCCGAAGCGCGGCCGGTGCAATTGGGCGCACCCGGCGCGCCGGAGCCGTGAAAGCTGAGTTTGATGATGGGCACGCCTGCGGCGCTGCCCACCTGCTTGACGGTGGCATCGGTCATCACTTCTTTCACGGTGGCGTTGGTCATCACCTGTCCCGGCTGGGTCATGGGAAATTGCCCCTCGCCGCCCGGTGCGGACATGATGCGGATTTCATTGGCGTGGATTTTGCCGTCAGGTCCGCGCGTGCCGCCGGAGGCGATAAAGTCGCCCGGTTTGATGTCGGCCAGGTTTTTTTTGACGCTCATCTGGATTCGGACATTCGGCGCCAGGACGGCCGCGACCATGCTGCCGTCAGCCGCTTTCAGGGTCAGGGTCTTGCCGTCAAAGTATTGAATGACGCCGGTCACCGGCGCGGGCGGCGGACCGGCATTCTGGGCCCAAGCAGGAAAGGCAAGCAGACACATGGCGGAAATTGCGGAAACACGCATGGTTGATCTCCCTCTATCGCTATCTCGGCGCTGGCCGGTTCCAACAGGTGTAACCTGCGTCCGGCCCGGACGAAAGCGGTCCGGCGAAGCCTGACAATTCCGCAATAAAAAGGAGCCCGGCTTGCGCCGGGCTCCGGACCGTCGGACGCGCGGTTTAGCGCCCCTTGTTCTGGTCCTTGTTAAGGTTGTTCTTGTCCGGATTGGAACCGCGATTGGCTTCGCCGCTCTGATCCTGCGCGCTTTGGCCCTGCTGGCCGTGCTGGCCCTGCTGCTGGCCAGCCTGCGGGCTGCTCTTGGGCTGCTGCTGAGTCGCCGGATTCTTGTGCTGGTCGTTGTTCTGGTTGGTCATGCGATGGGTTCCTTGACTTTGGTGATCCAGCCCGTTGAGAAAACCATGCTGCCGGGCCCGCGTTCCGATAATAATTTTTCGCGGGTCCGCAGGTTCCACTGGACATTTCTATTCGATGTCGATCAGCGCCAGGCCCAGTTCCGGCTTTTTCTTTCGCACCAGATGGGCGGGGGTTTCGGTCAGGGTAATTTCCAGCGTCGGGCGGACACGGCCTTCGATGAGATGGCCGCCGCGGGTGTGGCCGTCGGGCAAACCCAGCACGGTATGGGCATGCAGACTGGGGGCGCCATTCTCATCTTCGGCAATGTCGCCCACCAGGGTGATGACCTCGACCTGTTCGTCCACCGGGATGGGCAGGTATTTTTTCTTTTCCCAGTCGAAATAGCCGATCACGGCGCGTTCGAAGGCGCCCAGCGCAACAAAGGACGCCGCCCTGATTTTTTCCTGTTTGGCGAATTCGGTGATGCGGTCCTTTGCTTCCTCGCCCGCGTCCAGGACCAGAACCCATATGCGCTGGGATTTGTCGTGGCTGACCTGTTTGCCCTGCATTTTGCGCCTCGGTTAAACCACCAAGACAACTGCGCACCCGCTTCCTGGTTCCGGGAACCGGCGCGAACATTACGGCGGAGCGTTTTTTGTCAGAGGATTCTGCCGAACCAGGCCAGCGACAAGCCCGCAGACAGCAGTATCAGCAGCGCCGCAGCGCCGGCGAAGAAAGAGGTGATCTCCATCTCCTTGGTTTCCATGATCAACTGCTTGGAGAGCACGTTATAAACCGCCGCAAGGTCTTCGGCGCTGGCGGCATGAAAATAGCGGCCGCGTGTCATGTCGGCGATTTTCTTCAGCGCATCTTCATCGAGCTGGGCGCGCATCTGGAAACCGCCAAAGCCGACAATATTGCCCCGGGTCGTGCCGAAGCCCACGGTATAGACCTTGACGCCATATTCCGAGGCGATCCGCGCCGCCTCGACCGGATCATAGCCCGCATTGGTGGCGCCGTCGGTGAGCAGAATGATGACCGCATTCTTGTAGGAGCCGGGCTCGACCGGGACATGCTTTTTCTTGTCCGCCGGCCCGCTTGTGTCGCCCAGCGCCCGTCCGCCAAAGCGGTTGGCGTAATCATTGTTGCCGCCGCCGAAGCCCGCGCCGCCATTGCCGCGCCCGAAGCCGCCGCCGTTGAAATTGCTGATGGGAAAATCATCCTGCGGGAACAGCGTGGAAAGCGACACCAGGATGCCGCTGCCCACCGCGGTGCCGCGCTGCAGTTCGAACCGGTCGATCGCGGCGTTCAGGCTGGTGCGGTCGGTGGTGGGATTCTGCACCAGGAAGGCGGTCGCAGCGAAGGCGACAATGCCGATCAGCACATCTTTGGGCTGATCCTTGACATATTGCTTGGCGGCGGCCTGGGCCGCTTCGATCCGCGACGGGTTGACGTCGGCGGCGCGCATGCTGCCCGAAACATCCATCGCCAGCATCACCGTGGCGCGAGTGGAGGGAAGGCTGACCTCGGCGGTCGGCCGGGCAATGGCGATGATCAGGATGGTCAGTGCCCCCAGCATCAGCACGGGCGGGACATGGCGGCGCCAGCCGGTGACGCCGATGGCACGCCGGACCAACGTCAGATTGGCGTAATTCAGGGCGCCTTTCTTGCGCCGCCGCAGCAGCAGGACATAAATGGCGGCCATCAGCGGTACGAGCAGCAGCCCCCAAAGGAATGTCGGCCACAGAAAGCCGATATGCGGGACAAGGCCGGCCAGCGCGCTGCCGAGCGCGCCCATATTGGGACGGGCGAGGAAAGCGTTCATGCCGTCACCGGGGCGCGGAAGCGGTGCTTGCGCATATCGGCAAAGCGCAGCACCGCATCGGTAACGTCGTCTTCGGTGGACAGCTCCAGCGTGTCCACGCCCGCATTCTGGAAAATGGTGCGCAAATTCTCTTCCCGCGCCGCGGCAGCGGCGGCAAAGCGGTGGCGGAAGCCCTTGTCATGGGTATCGACGAACAGCTGCTCGCCGCTCTCCGCGTCCTGGAAGGTGAGCAGGCCCAGATCGGGCAGTTGCATTTCCAGAGGATCGCTGAGGCGCACCGCGATCACGTCATGACGGCTGGCAAGCTGGCCTAGCGGCTTTTCCCAGCCCGGCGCAGTGATGAAATCGGAGACGATGAAGATCAGGGAACGGCGGCGTATCATGCCCGCCGCGTCCGCCAGCACCCGCCTCAGGTCCGTGGCCTTGAGGC
>Ga0302319_10015775_pt1 | contig 13980 bp, 19 predicted proteins | sample Bog_T0_2_FD_203319 | JGI IMG/M metagenome (GOLD analysis project Ga0302319, IMG submission 203319) | Peat permafrost microbial communities from Stordalen Mire near Abisko, Sweden - Bog_T0_2 | ecosystem: Environmental > Terrestrial > Soil > Wetlands > Peat | place: Sweden: Abisko, Stordalen Mire...
ACTTGCTGATGCAAGTGTGGGCAAGAATCGCCGCCCGGCATGCCCAACGGAAAAGATTGTCAGCCTCTACCATGAGGCGCTTCCGATGTGCCCTAGGTGCGAGATCCTCACCATCACCCGCAAGGCACACATATCGGCCCGTTGGGGGCAAGTCCTGACCGAGAACGACTGGACGCCGGAGCAGGGGATTGAGTGGTTCGCAAAGTTCTTCGCGCAGATGGCGCGTTCGAGATTCCTGACTGGCCGCGTCAACGGCAGGGATGGGAAGCCGCCCTTCAAGGCGACGTTGGATTTCCTCATGCGCCCGGAATCCTTCGCTAAAGCGGTCGAGGGCTTTTACAGAGACAAGGAGGCAGCATGAAACAGCAGAGCGCCTATGAGCGCATGAACGACCAGCGCGTTGCAGACGACGCGACAACGCCAGATGACCTAGCCTGCCGGGCTCAGGGATGCCCGAACCGCTGGACGGTGGACAGCGCTGACCGGGGGATTCACAAGCTTTGCTCGGCGCATGCGTGGTCTGAGCCGAATCTCTGGCCGCAGATCACCGCAGAGCAGAACGAGGCGGTATTCGCCAGAATGAACGAGCCGGTGATCGAATCGCCGCACTATTCGGACGAGGCAAAGCGGATGATTCTGGCCAAGCTGCGCGCGTTGGTGGCGAAATGATGGGCTGTATGGGGGGCTGGTGCCAAAAGCGCGACCGATGCGCCTGGTACGAGCCGGTCGAGGGCGCTGTCATCGTGGAGCGCCTATGCGAGAGTTTCAAATACGACTGTTTCCTGCAAATCGGAGGCGATTATGTGGACTCAAGAGCCGGACGAGGAACGTTGCCAGAACTGCGACCACAGATGCCGGCAGGGAAGGGGTTGCCCAATGCGCAAGGCCGATGAGTATAAGGGCCTGGTCGGCATGGTCAACGGAGTCATCGTGAGCCTGGTGCTGTGGGCATTGATCCTGATGGCGATCTATGGATCTCTGCGGTGAAATACCGGAACAAGCCGACCATTGCGCTCGGCCTGAAGTTCGCCAGTAGCCGGGAAGCTGACCGCTACCTCGAATTGAAGCTCCTGGAGCGCGCGGGGCACATTTCCGATGTCCGGCTACAACCCGCGTTCGTTCTCGCCCCAGCGGCCCGTTTAGGCCCATCCAAGAGGCTAAAACCGGCCCTCCGGTATGTCGCCGACTTCAGCTACAGCGAAAAGGGCAGTCCAGAGACCATCGTGGAGGATGTAAAGGGGGTCGAAACCGCTGTTTTCCGCATTAAGCGGCATCTGATGATGACGGTGCATGGGATCGACTTGAGAATCGTCAAGTGACTGCGTGTAGAATCGTGATTCATTTGCCGGGGGATTGACATGGCTGGAAAGAACTCAGGTCGCACGGGCACCGTCGAATGTCGCGCATCCCAGCGCCTGCCTGGCGGCATTGTCGCTGAAGGGGCGAAGTCCGGCGCAATCCAGAAGGGCGGCGGCGGCACGAAGAACGAGGACGAGAAGTCCAGCCGCGCCCAGCCTGACCAGTCCCTGCCCGCTGGATTCAACGCCGGGGGCAATGGCGACTTCCCCCACGGCCCCCTGACGACCCGGAACTACCACGGCGTGGCCCCTCCGACGCACCAGCACATTGGCGGTAGGTACACCGATGGCGGTCTGAGTGAAGGCAAATCCACCGGCGCAACCCGCGGTGCTGATGCGTACCAAGGCCCACGTGGCGGGGAGAGCAAATAATGCCGCGCGACATCAAGGGCCGTCCTGTCAGGCCGGACGACCGCAAATCAGGCACCAAGCCCAAGGATGACGACAAGGCCGAGCCCGACAAGAAGGCCAAATCCCGCGTTGGCGAGAAAGAGGGCACCAAGTCCGGCGCGAAGGTGATGGACGACACCGGGCCTGGTAGCCCGAAAGAGGTATCCGGTGACCCCGAGAACAATCCTGATGCTCGCAAGAACGCCGAGGCGTTTGATAAGCATGAAGAACGTCTTCAGGAGCATCACGACCGGCTCGAGACGATTGAAAAGGTCTTGGGAAAGCACCACTGGGCAGACAATTTCCATCGCCAAGACCAGTCGCTCGAGGGCGGAAAAGCCACGGGTGGCCATGTGACCGAGAAAAAGGGAGCGCAATACGGCCGGAAACGGCACTGATCCAACCTGGGGCGGCAGGATCCCGCCAGACGCGAGAAAGACGCGGGAGATAGAATGTCAAGCATCCTGAACACAGGAAGCCACTCGGCGAGCCTGAACCACGCCAGCAACACCGACGTGCCGGCATCCATGAAGATCCGCCCGTTGCGCGATCAGGTCATTGTGGAGCCGCTCAATGTCGTCCTGAGCAGCGTCATCATCGTCCACGAGACGACAAAGCCCGTCAGAGGGATAGTCAAAGCGGTCGGCCCGGGTCACTACCCGATGAAGTATGACCACCCCGACAAGGCCAAGCGCACGAAGATGTGGAAGTCCGACGTATTCCAGCCCACGACGGTAAAGGTTGGCAACGTCGTTGAACTAGGCGGCATCGAATTCCAAGGCTACGCATTCCCCACAGTGTATTGGGGTGGGAAGCTCCATCTGATCGTCCGCGAGGAGGACATCAGCGGCGTGGTCGATGGCCTGGCCGAGGCTGATGCGCGCAAGCAGTCCCGGGAGTTGACCGTATGAGGATCAAGCCCACACTTATGGTCAACCTGCACACCGAAGAGGGTCGCGGCATGTTCCAGCTGGATCTCGGCGCATTTTCTGCCGACGAGCTCCGTTTCATGGTCGGCGTCTTCGATGACAGCAACAAGGAGCCCGTCCTGTTCGATGTGCAGCCCACGGGGGAGGGGAGGTACACGATGACCTTCACTATCGGCGCTAAGGCCATCTTGGAGGCATTGTGATGGGACGCCCCAAAGGATCGCGTAACAAGCGCCCGGAAGTTGTCGCACTTGGGATTGATGCGTCGTTTCACAAAGAGCTGGTCGGCGTCCCTGCAAAGGCCGCACTCGACCGAATGGCCAAAGACGCTGCCGATATGGGCCTTGACTACGAGCCGCCCGAGCCAGCCCTTGACATCCCCCCCGACTGGCAGATGGGTGCCCTCCTGAACGTGCGCAACACAGGAGCAGACTACTGCGTCACCCTGTACCCCGAGGAATACGACTGGCGCCACCCCGAGCGCGCAGTGAGGTTCACCAACCCCGCACGCTGTCAGGACTTCGTTTCCCAGTGGTACGCCCGGGTATGGGTCGATCCGAGGGCTAGGTGAGCCGCCCCTCAAAGCTCACCCCCACTATGGATGATGATTGGGTCGATAAGGTAATGAACGGGTGCGCTGTAGTAATATTTGCCGCGCTGACCTCGACCGTGGTGGTTCTCTGCGTCATCCTGTGCATTTACATGGTCGCCCATTATTATGGCTAAGGTCGGACGCCCCCCCGGCTCGGGCTCCAAGTACACCATTGCACTTGGGGAGGACATTTGCAAGGAACTGTCCGAGGGTAAGCCCCTGCGCCAGATATGCAGAGAGCATGGCCTAGCATGGGCAACCATCTACAAATGGCGTGAGGTTCACCCCGCATTTGACGTAGCCATCACCCGCGCGAGGGACATGGGAATGGATGCCATCCTTGAGGACACGCTTCAGATTGCCAACACCCAAGTAGCAGCAGTCATCGAGACCACAAAAGCGAACGGCGACACCGAGACCCGCAGGGAAGATGCCCTCGGGCACCGCAAGCTCCAGATCGAGACACGGCTGAAGCTCCTAGCCAAGTGGAACCCCAAGAAGTACGGCGACAAACTGGAGCAGACGCTGATGGGCGACCCTGCGGCCCCGGTCAACCTTGTCCTGTCTGGCAGCGATGTCCGTGGCTGATTTCGTTCTCACCCCCCGCCAGCAGGAGGCGCAGGAGGTGCTGAACGGACCGGCCATGCACATCATGCTTGCCGGAGGGTCACGCAGTGGAAAAACGCTGCTGACCATACGCAAGATCGTCCAGCGTGCCTTGAAGGCCCCGAACAGCCGCCACGCGGTGCTGCGCTTCCGCCTGGGCCATGTGAAGCAATCCATCGTGCTTGATACGTTCCCGACCGTCATGCGCATGTGTTTCCCGGGCATCGACTACGACCTGAACAAATCCGACCTGTACGCCACGCTGCCGGGTAGCTCCGAGATCTGGTTCGGTGGATTGGACGACAAGGAACGGGTCGAAAAGATTCTCGGAAACGAGTATGCGAGCATCTTCCTGAACGAGTGCTCGCAGATACCGTACAACTCGCGCAACATGGCCGTCACCCGCTTGGCGCAGAAGGTATTGGACCGTGCTACCGGGTTGCCTCTGATTCTCAAGATGTACTACGACGAGAATCCACCGGACAAGGGGCACTGGACGTATCGGATGTTCAAGCTGTTCGAGGATCCCGAATCCCGCCAGCCGCTGGACCGCAACGATTACGCATTCATGCAGTTGAATCCGCGTGATAATCAGGCCAATCTGTCGCCGGATTACATAAAGACGCTGTTGGCCCTACCTGAGCGGCTGCGCAAACGGTTTTTGGATGGGGAGTTCCGGGACGCGAGCCCGAATGCGCTGTTCCATGATGAGCACATCGAGCGGTGGAGGGTACTGGATACCGCTCTGCCCGATATGCTGAGGATCGTCGTGGCCGTAGACCCAAGCGGAGCGGATGATACGGACAACATCGAGAACGACGAGATTGGGATTGTGGTTTGTGGACTGGGAATTGATGGCAATGGATACGTGCTCGAGGATCTCACCTGCAAAACAGGACCTGCAGGATGGGGAAGGGTCGCAACCCAGGCTTTTGAGCGACATCGAGCGGACCGCATTGTTGCTGAGACGAACTACGGAGGCGCAATGGTTCGGGCCGTCATCCACTCTGCTAGGCCGCGGACTCCCTTCCGTCCTGTCACGGCTTCGCGCGGGAAAGCAGTACGTGCCGAGCCCATTAGCACGCTTGTTGAGACGGGCAAAGTGAGGATGGCCGGCATCTTCCGCGAACTGGAGGATGAGTTATGCGCATTCACAACTCACGGCTACATGGGTGAGAACAGCCCAAACCGGGCCGATGCGATGATCTGGGCGTTGTCTGACCTGTTCCCTGAACTCACGGCCCCGAAGGACGATGAGAAGCCCAAACCCCCGCCAATGTTCGTCGGCCGGCGAGGCCCGAATTCCTGGATGAGATCATGAGCGCACCCTCCACCCGCACAGAAGAAGAACGCGACCGGCCTGCGGAGACTGACGAGCAGATCTGGGCGGAAGCGCGAGACCGACTGGACATCTGCGCCGAGGCTGAGTCGAGCAACCGCCCAAAGGCCAAGCGCGCGCTGATGTTCCGCGAGGGGTTCCAGTGGGAGGATGACCGGGATCACATCGACCCGGGGATCGAACTCACCATCAACCTCACCGACGCCATGTGCAAGCGCGTCGAGAACAACATCAAGCAGCAGCGGCCCCGCGGCAAGTGCCACCCAGTGGGTGAGGGCGCGGACATCGAGATCGCCGAGGTGATCAACGGCATTGGACGGCACATCGAAACCCGCTCCGAGGCGTCTGTGGCCTACGATATGGCGGCGAACCAGGCGCTGACTGGGGGATGGGGCTACTTCCGGCTGATTGCAGAGTACGTCAGCCCCAGGAGCTTCCAGAAGGATCTGCGCATTCTGCCTATCCGCAACCAGTTCACCGTCAGCATGGATCCCGCGGCGATCATGCCGCACGGGGGTGACCAGTTTTGGAACGTGATCAGCGTCCTGATGCGCCGGGATGAGTACAAGCGCCGATACCCGAACGCTGACAAGACGATGTGGGAGAGCATCGACACCGAGCAAGGCAAATGCGTGTGGCTGGACAAGGAACAGATCCGGCTGGCTGAGTATTTCCGCATTGTCGAGCGCCCTGAGAAGCTGTATTTGATCCGTGGTCAGGACGGCGAGGAGTTCACGAAGTACAAGAGCGAGTTGCCCAAGGCTGCGAACAACAAGACGATGGCCATTGATGACCTGTCGGCGCTCCTGGCCCAGCATGGCATGCAGATCGAGGGCACGCGCGATTCGGTCAAGCGGCAGGTCGAGTGGTTCCGGCTCAACGGCACCAAAGTCATGGAGCGCCAGGAGATCCCCGGCACCTACATCCCCGTGTTCCGAGTGGATGGCAACGTCACTGAGATCGACGGCAAGGTCTACAAACGCGGCATGGTCGAGTCAATGATGGACTCGGCGCGGATGGTCAACTACGGCGAAGTGGCCAAGATCAAGCGCCTGGGGCTCACTCCCAAGGCCCCGTGGGTGGCGGCAGAGGGCCAGCTCGACGGCCACCCGGAATGGGATGACGCCAACCTGAAGTCCTACTCGACGCTGACCTACAAGCCCATCGTCATTGAGACGAGTTCGGGCCCGGTCATGCCTCCCCCGCCTGCTCGGCAGCCGCCAACCCAGATCGAGCAGGGGTTCAGCGAGTTCGTGCAGGGCATGCGCAGCAATCTGATGGCTGTGGCCGGCATGCCCAACGAGCCTGGGCAGGATGAGCGTGGGCAAGTGGTGTCGGGCAAGGCCATCAAGCGCCGGCAGTGGCTTTCCGATCAGTCCCATTTCCAGTACTACGACAACGAGACCTTGGCGATCGCCCAGTGCTGGCGCGTCATGGTCGAGTGGATTCCGGTGTATTTCAGCGAGGAGCGCATGCAGCGGATCATCGGGGAGGATTCCACCCCCCAGATGGTCAAGATCAACGAGGAAACGACCGAGCAGCACCCCGAGACCGGCGAGCCGATCAAGCGCGTCAAGAACGACCTGTCGATTGGGCGATATGACGTTGTGATGGATACCGGGCCCGGGTACGAGACCAAGCGCGAGGAGGGTGCGGAAAACCTCATTGATCTGCTCAAGGTTCAGTCGCTGGCCGAGATCATCGCCAAGACGGGGCCGGATCTGGTTTTCCGCAGCATTGACCATCCGTACATGAACGAACTGGCTGACCGACTGATGGCTGCCACGCCTGAAGGCTTGGAGAAGGTCAAGGAGGGTCTGTCCAGCCAGGCCAAGGCGCTGGTGGACTACCTGAGCAAGGAGAATCAGGCGCTGAAGCAGCAGCTGCAGCAGGTGCAGGCGGATCTGAAGTACGGTATCACCAAGGAGCACCTGGCTGCGACGGTCAAGGCGCACGATGTCGAGGAAACGAACAAGACCAAGCGGATGGACGTGGAGTCGCGTGAGCGCACGCAGATCCAGACAACGGCGATGAAGATCCACGGCGAACTCGGGCGCGAGGAAATCAGCACGGCCGGCAAGTTGCTGGACACGCACGCAAAGGCGGCGCATGCCGAGGCCGCAGCCGACAAGATGATCGAAACCGGCGAGAGCGCCGAAAAGGGGAAATAAATGGCAGTCACCGTCATTGACAGCAGCAATCTGGCAGACATTCTCGCGGACGCGGGGGTCGAGCCTGATCCCACCCCAACCGTCACCGCCAAGCCTGACGATGAGGTCAAAACCGAGTCAACTGCCGAGTCAAAGGTCGAGGAAACGGCACAAGACGATGCCGATGACGAGGAGGGCGAGGACGGGCTCACACCTCGGGAGAAGCGCGACCTGTCTGCGAAGATGCTCAAAGCCGTCGGCAAGCGGGTTCGCCAGCGCAAGGCCGCGGAGGAATTCGCGGACGCCCAGTATCGGGAGAAGCAGGCAGCGGAGAGTCGGGCCGCGGACCTCGAGCGCCAGCTGAACGAGATCAAGGGCAAGAATCAGCCCGAGCAGAAGCCGAGTGGCGAGCCAAAGCGCGAGAACTTCGCCAGCGAGAACGAGTATATCGACGCCCGCATCGAGTGGAAGGCGGATCAGAAGTTCGCCCAGCGCGAACAGGAGCGGCTAGCGTCGGAGGCCGGCACCCGCATGTTCCGCCAGGTGGAGCGCGCGAAGGAACTGGTGCCCGACTTCGCCGAAGTGACATCCAAAGCATCGATCGAGGTGCCGCAGTACGTGGTCGAATACATGAGGGAATCCGACCTGTTTGCGGAACTGGGATACCACTTTGCCAAGCACCCGGAGGTTGTCAAACGGCTGTCCGCAATGGCGCCGGTAAAACAACTTGTTGAACTGGGCAAAATCGAGGGTATACTCAAGCCATTCGCATCCGCGAAAGACGACACCTCGACGGTTTCCCGCAAGGAACCGAGCACTTTGGATACGGGATTCAGCCCGAGCAAGGCCCGCAGTGATGCTCCGGTAATCCGGCCATTGACCAGCGGCGAGGGAAGCCAAGTCGAGGCAGATCCGAGCGAGATGAACACTCGCGAGATGATCAACGCCTGGCAACGGACCAACAAGGTCCAGCTGAACCGTCGTAAACGTCACTGACCGTCCGAGTTGCACCTGCGGAATCGTGTTTCCGCTGCCCCTAGGGGCTAAGGTGCTATCTTGGCGAATCAACTCCTCACGATCTCGATGATCACGAACCGGGCGCTCCCGGTTCTCGCAAACCTGTGTGTCGTCACCGACAAGTTCAACCGTCAGTACGACAAAGAATTCGGCCAGAAGGGTCGCAAAATCGGGGCAACGGCCAATGTGCGCCTGCCGCCGCGCTACCTGGGTACGTTCGGGCCTGGCCTGAACGTAGAACCGAGCACAGAAAATTACGTGCCGGTGAACGTCTTGTACCAATTCCACGTAGATATGCAGTTCAACACCGTGAACATGTTGCTGGATATCGATGACTTTGAGTGGCGATTCCTGCACCCAGCATGCGTGGCTGTTGCCAACCGGGTTGACTCGGACGGCGCCTACTTCGCGATGCAGAACACTGCGAACCGCGTGGGCACCCCGGGGACTCCCCCGACCTCGTTCCGCAACTTCAGTGATGCGCGGGCGATTCTTGTCTCCGAGGGCATGCCCAAGGGTATGCTGCCCACTTCGATCCTGCACCCGCTGGCGATGTCGAGCATGGCAGACTCGCTGAAGGGCCTGTTCAACCCGCAGGCTCAGATCAGCGAGTTGTTCGAGACCGGCATGGTGGCTGCCAAGACGGCAGGCGCAGACTGGTTCGAGGATCCGAACATTGCCAACTACACCACGGGCACCCTGACGGGCACTCCGGTGCTGGCGGGCATCACTTCGGCAGTCGGTGGCTCCGCGATCCTGACCAGCGGCTGGGCGCAGACGGGCGTGTTCAACCTGCAGGGGTTGACCAATACCGCGGCTCAGCTGTACGTCGGCGACACCATCCAGATCGCCGGTCTGTACCCCACGAACCCGCAGAACCGCAACCGCTACGGCAACACGCTGAAGCAATTCGTGGTGCTGCCTCCGGGCGGCTATGCGCAGATCGTCGGTGCAGCTGCTCCTGGTGGCCCGCAGTTCGCTTCTGCGACGCTTGCGGCTGGTACGTTCAACGCGACCACGGGTCTGTACACCTCCTCTGGATCGGGCACTCTGTCCGTGACCGTGGGCGAAGTGGCGATCACGGGTGGCCAGTTCCAGAACGTCGCGGCGACTTCGGCCTGGACGGGAACGCCGGCGGTGACGGTGAACGGTGGTGCGGCCTCGGGTACGTCGAGCACCGAGAACCTGTACTTCCACCGCGATGCCTTCGCGCTGGCCTTCGTGGATCTGCCGCTGCCGCGAACTGCGGTTGAAGCGAGCCGAGCCTACGACGAGGACTTGGGTATCTCGATTCGGATCGCAACGCAGTACACCATCAACAATGATGCGGAGCCGACGCGCTTGGACATTGCCTACGGTTTTGCATCGCTGTACCGGCCGTTGTCGGCTCGGGTTTCTGGTTAAGGAGCAGACATGGCATTCCCTTCGACTACCAATTTGACCGGCGTCAACCCGGGCCCCAACGATGCGGTGCTGCCCGATACGGTGCAGCTGCCTGTCGGCAACCTGATCAAGGTCGGCACGTTCAACATCGCACTGACCCCGGCCGCTCTTGCCACGGGCCCGTCGATTGCCGAGCAGACCTTTGTCGGCACCGCGGCGACTGCGAGCACGACCCAGTACTATCCAACCATCGGACTGCTGACCACGGACGTGGTTGTGGTGACGAAGGCAGGCGCTCAAACTGCTGCGGTCGGCATGCTGGATGCGCGGGTGAGCGCGACGGATACGCTGGCGATCAAGTTCCTGGCTACCGCGGGCACTCCGACGCCGGCTGCGGGCACCACGGCGTCTCCGTACACCGTGACCGTGTTCCGCGTGCAACCGAACTGGTCGCAGCCTGCGTCCGGTAGCCAGCTCGACTGGTAAGGGGAAACCATGCCCTCAAACGCTCGAGTTGCATACGGCAACGAGGTCTACGACACCATCATCGCGCCGACTTCGCAGGCCGGTGCGGTGCCGGGGACTCTCGTCTGGTCAACTGCGACCGGAACAAACCAGACTGTCGAGGTCACTGCGACCGTCCCAGGCCTGGCTTTGAGCGACGCGATTGACATCTATCTGAACACGGGGCCGATGACGACCGGGTTGACGATTGCGAATGTCCGTGTGAGCGCGCCCAACACGCTCGCGGTGACGTGGGTAGTCGTTGGGACTGCAATCGCGTTCCCGACGACGGGATGGATCGCCAACGTCACGCGGCCTGAGTTCAACGTGACTCTGCCTCCGAACATGGTGTAAGCAGTGTCACAAGCACTGAATCACGATCTTCCGAGCATTCTGGCGGTTTCGCTGACGACCTCCAGCACGGCGGTCAACAGCGGCTTCCAGACCAATGCGGACAAGCGCGGGATCAAACTGTACGTCACCTCGTCACAGGCGAGTGCGGGCAGTTTCATCGTCACTATCCAAGGCATCTACAACGGCGTGGCAGTCACTGTGCTGGCGTCGGCTGCGATCAGCACGGCAACGACCAACGTCTACACCGTCTACCCGGGTCTTACCGCGGCGGCGAACAGCGTGGCCAATGACGTTCTACCGCGGCAATGGCAGGTCACTTTGACCCCGACGGGGTTCACCGGCGTCGTCAACGTCGGCGCTTGCCTTATCGTGTGACGCCATGGGCCTGTACACGGCCCCCGGGTACGTCGTCCCCGGCTACATCAACGACGGACCTATGCCGAGCATGCCTAACGTGGTTGGGGTCAACTGGCAGCAGGCGACCGGCTATCTGATCCAAGCGGGGGTTACGCCGAACAACGCGCTCCTGCCAGGCGCCGCGTATGTGAACGTGGGGTACTTCGATGTGTGGCCGGTGTACGTCAACTGGATCAGCAACAGCGGGCAACCTCCGGGGATTGTGATTGCTCAGTCCCCGGCGTATGGGACGCAAGTGGCCTTCGATTCAGTCGTAACTCTGACAGTTGCCAACTACCCAATGGGAGTGGCTGACCTGTATTCCGCAGGGGGGAATTCGTAATGCCAACGTCGGCACCCGTCACCACTCTTGCCTCGAACGGAGGTTCCCCGTTGTCGCATGATCAGATGGATGCAAACTGGTTGAGCCTGCAAAACGCTGCACAGTTGGCGGCGAGTTCTACCGATCTTGCGGCATCAGCACAATCGACCATCAACGCCGTGGCCACATCCATCACCTCGGCGAGTACGGCTGCTACGAACCGAGCAAACCACACTGGGTTCGATTCGCCGAATCTGGTCTCGCAAACGCTGACAAATCGCACGCTCGTGCTGGCGGATTTCACAGAGGCCAGCTGCATTGAAACGAACCTGCCAACTGCCAATACGGTCACGCTGCCGCTGGCAAGCGCAGTTCCGGTGCCGCAGAACGCCCGAGCCTACGTGGCGCAGATGGGCCTGGGAGCCACGACCTTGGTTGCCCCAAGCGGCGTGACACTCATTGCGCCCTACGGATATTCGTTGCAACTTGCCGGCCAGGGATGTGAGGTCTGTATCCGAAATCGCGGGACCAATAGTTTCGTCGTTGGTCCTGCATCGTCATTGCTGACGACCGTGCAGGCAGGAGGCGGCACGGGGGGTCCTGTAGCGCCGGTCAACACCGTTGCGGCGTCCATTGCCGGGACGTCCACGGCAGGATCGACCCTCACCCGGACTGCGGGTACTTGGACGGGCTCGCCGTCGATTACCGGGCAGTGGTATGCAAACGGTCTGGCTATTGCTGGTGCCACGGGGACGACGTATGTGACCCTCACGGGACAGGTCGGCCAGAACATCACGTATCAGGAGACGGGCGCCGTCACGGGGCTCTCTCCGGTTGTCGGCATCCTGTCGAATGCCATCACCGTGACGGCGGTGGCAGCATCGGCACCAACGAACTCAGCCGCTCCACCTGTCACGGGAACATTCGCGGTCGGAAACTCGCTGACGATAGGCTCGGGGGTCTGGACAGGCTCGCCGACCTCCTATACGTACACCATCTACCTGAACGGGGTGCTGCAGAGCACGGTGGGCCCAACCGCATCGACCAGCACGACATTTGCGCTCACGACCGCGGCGAGCGGTGCAGCCTTCCAGGCATTTGTCACGGCGACTAACGGGACCGGGACATCTGCTGCGGCCCCGTCCGTCGTGTACAACATCCCTGGTGCCGCTCCGGTGATTTCGAACAGTGGTGCGAGCGCGCCGGCCTGGTACGACACGACCAATGCTTTCGCGTTCCTGACCGGCGACACGATCGCGTGCGACACGGGTGCGTGGGCGAACAACCCGACTTTCATCCTGGTGATCACCCGCACCAACCCGCTGACAAACGTGCAGACGGTCGTACAGAACAGCAGCACGCTGACCTACACGCTGCAAGGCGCGGACGCGGGCTGCATCATCTCTGGCGTGCTGACTGGCACGACCACTGGAGGCTCGAACAGTCAGGGGGTGCCAGGATTCATGTGTACCAGCAGCGCATCGCTGCCGGTGAACACGGTGCTTCCAGTGATCAGCGGGACCGGGGCTGTCGGCCAGGTGCTGACCGTCACGAGCAACGGCACCTGGAGCCCGAGCGGTTCGTTCACCTACCAGTGGAACAGCAACGGCACCCCGATCTCGGGCGCGACCGGTTCGACGTACACGATCGGAGCGCCGTACGCAGGGACGAACATCACCTGCACGGTGGACTGCACGAACGCCGGCCTCAGTGCGTTCGCGACTTCGAACACCATCGCGGTGTCGGGCGCTGGTGGCGGCAGCATCAGCATCAGCAACAACGCTGGGGCTGGTGGCATCAACCTGACGACCGAAGGCACGATTGGCTGGGTTGCCTACCCTGGCAACGGCAGCACGACGCCGGTCGTCATGTCCGGTGGCGCGAGCATCACGGTCAACGATGTCGGTTCCAGCCTGCCGCTGGTCGGGACGACTGCCTATGACTACACCCAGTTCTCGTGGTCGAACGGCGTCTCCCCGGCGTCGGGCAGCGGCCTGTATGGAGTCGGCACGAGCTGGGGTGCGGCGACCGGAACGGGTCGCACCTGGCAGACCCCGCTCAACGGCACAGCCACCCGCGTCGTGAACCTGTATTGCGCTCTGTACAACCAGGGTGTGACGATCACCGTCACCCTGAGCGACAGCAGCGCCTCACCCGTGACGCAGACCTTCTACTCAGCGGCCAATTCGTCGAATACGAACATCCAGTTCCAGGTCTCCGCGAACGCCGGCACTACTGGCCAGACCATGACGATCTCGGCCACGACGAACCAAGGTGCTTTGGGTGCTGGCCTTGTCGACTTCATTGCATTGGACGTTCCATCGTGAAAAAACTTCTGACCATCCTTCTGTCGCTGCTGGTGTGCGCCAGCGCTATGGCTACCGAATCCAGCGGGTCGCTTGTCACGGCGACGTTCACTGGCGTGAGTGCTACTTCCGGCACTGTGTTGAACAACCCGTACCGCGGAATCCTCACGCAGTCCACGGGATGCTGCGGCACCAACAACTCGATGATGCAAGCCGTTCAGACCTACTCGATCAGCTCGGGCGATTCGGTCAACGGGGGTCGAGGGCTGCTCTGCACTGCGGACCTGCAGCCCTACATCGGTGGCCACATCCCCACTTCGGCGCTTTCGAACCT
>Ga0302319_10015776_pt1 | contig 13979 bp, 13 predicted proteins | sample Bog_T0_2_FD_203319 | JGI IMG/M metagenome (GOLD analysis project Ga0302319, IMG submission 203319) | Peat permafrost microbial communities from Stordalen Mire near Abisko, Sweden - Bog_T0_2 | ecosystem: Environmental > Terrestrial > Soil > Wetlands > Peat | place: Sweden: Abisko, Stordalen Mire...
TACGACCGCCATGACCGCAGGTGCAGCCCGTCTCGCACTCAACCCACCCGGCCACGGAGCCACGGCACGAAAAAACACGACCAAACTACGCATTTAGAACTGCTGCACCGGCAACAGGGCAGTCAGCCGCCCCCTAGGGCTGCTCAGCTGCGTCATGCGCTGCCGCAATGGCAGGCATAGCGTGCATGACAAGCCCTGCTGTCCTGCTAAACACGCCCAGTGAACAACCAACAGGTGGCTTTCCATTGATTGCCAGACTCACTCTCCGTGCCGTCCTGCTCGCTGCCCTCGCCGGCTGCAACCCCAATTTCTCGCCCGACACCTACAACACGTCGGCCATGCAGCAGTCGAACAAGGTGGAGCAGGGCGTCGTTGCCGGCGTTCGCGACATATCGGTCAGTGCCTCCGGCGCTACTGGAGCGGTGACCGGGGCAGCGGCGGGCGGGATCGTCGGCTCTCAGACCGGAACCGGGATGGGGTCCGCCTTGGGGGCCGTGGGCGGCTCGCTGATTGGCGGGCTGGCCGGTGTCGCGGTCGAGCACGTGGCGACCGATACCAAGGCCTACGAGTACATCGTCCGCAAGACCAATGGCGAGATGGTCAGCGTGACGCAGAAGGACGAGAAGCCGCTGGCGCTCGGGCAGAAGGTCCTGGTGATCGGCGGCAATCAGGCCCGGATCGTGGCCGACTATACGGTGCCGGTTGAGCCGGGGACCAAGGAGAAGGCGGCTGAAACCGCGAAGGACGGCGCGCCGGCCGCCCCACCGCCGGGGCCGGTCGGCGCGACAGCACCGGCGCCGGCTGCGGTGCTTCTGTACCCAGACCCGTCAAAGGTCGGGTCGCCTGCCGCCGCGGCGTCTGGCGGGTCCGTCTCTGGTGCAGCCTCAGCCGCCGCCGCCGGCATTTCGTCGGCCGCTTCCGCTGGCACGCCGACCGCACCGCCGGCGACGGCGACACCGGTCGCGGCGCCAATACCCGCGCAGCCTGTGCCCGTGGCCGGGCCGACGGTGGTGCGCAACGACGCGACGCCGTAGCGGTGAGCAACGCGCGCCCTCACAACGGGACCAATTGATGGACCCTGTTTGGCACCCGGATAGCCTCGCCGCCCGCCTGCCCTTTCTGCGCCGCCGCGGACGGCTGACCGCCGCCACCCGCGCCTTCTTCACCGCCCGCGGTTACACCGAGGTGGAAACCCCTTACGCCGTGCCGACCCCCGGCGAGGAGGTCCACTTGCGTGCTTTCCACACTGTCCGCGAGCGTCCGGACGGGACCACCGAGGCGTTGTGGCTTCATACCAGCCCGGAATTCGCCATGAAGCGCCTGCTCGTGGCGGGTGCCGGCCCGATCTTCCAACTCGCTCGCGTCTGGCGCAACGGTGAAGCCGGCGCGCTGCACAGCCCCGAATTTACCATGCTGGAATGGTATCGCCCGGGCGCCGGCATGGACTCGCTGATCGATGAGACCACGACATTGCTGCGCGCCGTGCTGCCGCCCGTGGTGACCTGCCGGGGGATCACGACCGACCTGTCCCGGATCGAGCGCCTGACCGTCGCCGAAGCATTCAGCCGCTATGTCGGCGCCGATGTGCTCGCCACAGCGGACGACGCGCCTGCGTTGGCCGCCGCGGCGGGCGCGGAGTTGCGCGCCGGCGAAGACTGGGAGGATTTGTTCTTCCGCCTGCTGCTGGAACGGGTGGAGCCGGCGCTCGGCCGAAGCCATCCCACCTTCCTGACGCACTGGCCGGCCGCCCAGGCAGCGCTGGCCCGGCGCGACCCGGCCGACCCGCGCGTCGCCGAGCGCTTCGAGCTGTTCGTCTGCGGCATAGAGCTAGCCAATGCCTTCGTGGAACTGACCGACGCTGCCGAACAGCGATGCCGCTTCGAGGCGGACCGCGCACGCCGCCATGCGCTCACGGGGGCTGAGGACTGGCCGCTGGACGACGATTTCCTGCGTGCTCTGGCACATGGCATGCCGGACGCCGCCGGGATCGCGCTCGGTTTTGACCGTCTGGCGATGGTGGCGAGCGGCGCTGATCGGATCGACCAGGTGCTCTGGTTGTGCGGCCCCGGAAGCGGGATCGAGACGCTCAGCCCCAGTCCGTGATCCCGGCCCGACGCGACCGCACCACCACCAGCGTGACCCACGGGATTTGTGGCAGCAGCACCAGCAGCGGGACATACGGCTTCCATGCCGACGGCGCGGCGATGAACGCCAAGCAGCACAGGCCGCCGAACACCGCGAACCCCCAATGCACGAACGTGACCGCAATCGCTGGCACCCCTGCCCGCTGCGCCACCTGATACAGGTGCCCGCGATGCGGCGCGGTCAGCTTCTCGCCGTCGATCGCTCGTCGGCCCAGGGTGAACGCCACATCGAACAGCACGCCGGCCAGCAGCATCGGCACCAGCAGGAAGGACAGCTCGACGTTCTCGAACCGGCTGGCGACCACCGCCAGCACCGCGAGGATGAACCCGCAGAACTGGCTGCCGACATCGCCCATGAAGATGCGCGCGTGGGGGAAGTTGAACGGCAGGAACCCCGCGAGCCCGGCCGCCAGCAGCAGCGCGGCGAAATAGGCGAACGCGCTCCCTTGGTCCGCGGCGATATAGGCCAGGAAGGCCGCCGCGATGAAGGCGACCCCGCCCGCCAGCCCGTTCAGCCCATCGATGAAGTTCATCGCGTTGGTGGCGAACAGCAGCCAGACCAGGGTCAGCGGCACGCCGAGCCAGCCGATCGCGACTTCGCCGACATAAGGCACCCGGTAGTCGTGCACGTAGATACCGGTCGCCACCGCCACCAGCGCCGCCAGCACCTGCGCCGCCAGCTTCACGGTGAACGGCCAATCGTAGATGTCGTCCAGGAACGCCACGACGGCGATCGCCACCGAGGCTTCGATCATGCCGCGGAAATACGGCTCGGCGATGCGGCCGAACGCGGCCCACTGGTACAGCGCCGCGATCCCGGCCAGGAAGGCGATCACGATGCCGACGCCGCCGCCCTTGGGCGTGGGATGCAGGTGCACCTTGCGCGGATCGGGCCGGTCCATCACCGGCATGGCGATCATGAGCTGCACGATCGCGGCCGAGATCAGCGCCAGTCCGGTGGCGAACGCCATGTGGTGCAGGAAGGCGGCAAGGGTCAACGCAACGGTCCTCGGGTCCAGGTCGGCGGAGCTATGGCCGACCTGAGCCGGACCGGCAACCGGGGGCGCAGGCCAGCCGACCGCTTCACCGCTATGACGACGCGGACGCGCTGGAGTATAGGGCGGCATGGCCGCCACGCGCCCGCTGATTCGCATTGCCGTCAATGTCGCCCTGGACGGCATCCTCGCCGCCCTGGCGCTGCTGCTGGCGCGCTGGGTCGCCGCGCCCGGCGATGCCGCACTGCACCCCTGGTGGCTGGCGCCCGCCGGCGCGGCGACGCTGCTGGCCGCCGGCCTGCCGTTCCGCCTGTCGTTCCAGTACTGGCGGTTCGCCGGCATCAGCGACGTGCTGGCGGTCGCCGGCAGCAGCGTGCTCGCCGCCCTGCTGTTCGCGGTGCTCAGCGCGATGGCCGGCGTGGCGTCAAGCAATCCTGCATTTCCCGTGGTTTACGCGCTGACCCTGCTGGCGCTGCTCGGCGCGCCGCGGGTGATCTATCGCCGCATGCGCTCGCGCCCCGCCGCGCGGTTCCCCCGCGAGGTCGATGCCACCTCGATCCTGCTGGTGGGTGCCGCCGAGGACGCCGACCTGTTCCTGCGCGCCCTGGCCCAGGATCGCCGCCCGGCGTTCGACGTGGTTGGGCTGCTCACCACCGGCTCGGGCCAGACCGGCAGGCGCATGCATGGCAGGCCGTTCCTGGGCTCGGTGAACGAAGTCGGCGCGGTGCTGGAGCGGCTGGACGCCGAGGGCCGGCTGCCCGCGACCGTCGTGGTCGCGACTCCGGACCTGTCCGGGCCGGCGCTCGGCGTGCTGGTGGACCAGGCGGACCGATTCGGCCTGCGCGTCCGCCGCGCGCCCCGTCCGACCGCGCTGCATCCACAGCCCCGCGGGGCGGGCGATCGGACCCGGCCGCTGGAACTGCGGCCGGTCGCGATCGAAGACCTGCTCAACCGCCCGCAAGTGCCGCTGGACCGGGAGGGCATGGCGCGGCTGATCCAGGCACGGCGGGTGATCGTCACCGGCGCCGGCGGCACGATCGGCAGCGAGTTGGCCCGTCAGGTGGCGGCGCTTGGGCCGGAGGAGCTGATCCTGCTCGACAACGGCGAGTACGCGCTGTGGCAGATCGACCTGGAGCTGGCGGAGACCCATCCGCAAATCCGCCGCCAGACCCTGCTCGCCGATATCCGCGACGAGACCCGGGTGCGCGCCGTATTCGAGCGGTTCCGGCCGGAGCTGGTGTTCCACGCCGCGGCGCTGAAGCACGTGCCGATGGTGGAGGCGAACCCGCTGGAGGGCCTGCTGACCAACATCGCCGGCACTCGCCACGTGGCGGATGCCGCCCGGGCGGTGGGCGCGCTGGCTATGGTGCTGATCTCGACCGACAAGGCGGTGAACCCAACCAGCGTGATGGGGGCATCCAAGCGGCTGGCCGAGATGTATTGCCAGGCGCTGGACATCCAGGCACGGCTGGCCGGCCCGCGCGGCGACGGCTCGCGGACGGCGGCCCGTGGGGGTGCGGACGGCACCCGCCCCGCGATGCGGTGTATCACCGTGCGGTTCGGCAACGTGCTGGGCAGCACCGGCTCGGTGGTGCCGCTGTTCCAGCGCCAGCTTGAGCGCGGCGGGCCGCTGACCGTCACCCATCCCGACATGCAGCGTTTCTTCATGACCGTGCGCGAAGCGGTTGGCCTGGTGCTGCAGGCCAGCGTGATCGGCACCGGCGACGCGGCACTGCCGGCCGGGGGGGAAGGCGGGATCTTCGTGCTCGACATGGGCGATCCGGTGAAGATCGTTGATCTTGCACGACAAATGATCCGGCTGGTCGGGCTGCGGCCGGAGGAGGATGTGGCGATCCGCTTCACCGGCCTGCGCCCTGGCGAAAAGCTGTTCGAGGAAATGTTCCATGGCAAGGAGCCGCCGGTTCCCACCGGCTATCCCGGCCTGCTGATGGCGACGCCGCGGACCGCCGACCCGGCGATCGTCGGCCGCGCCATCGAGGAGATCGCCGCCGCCTGCCGCATCGGCCAGGAGCGGCAGGCGCTGCTTCTGCTGTCCCGGCTGGTGCCGGAATTTGAGCACAATGCCGATGGCAGCGTTGGTACGGCCCTGGCCTGATTGGTGGATGTTTCGATGAATGATGTCGCTGCACGCCCGAGCGTGCCGTTTCTCGACCTGAAGGCGCAGCAGGCGCGGATCGCGGCGGACCTCCGCCGCCGGGTGGACGCGGTGTTCGCCCATTGCCAGTTCGTCCTGGGGCCGGAGGTCGCGGAGCTGGAAGCGGCGTTGGCCCGGTTCTGCGGCGCGGCGAATTGCGTTACGGTCAGTTCCGGCACGGATGCGTTGCAGATCGCGCTGATGGCGGAAGACATCGGCCGCGGCGACGCGGTGTTCCTGCCCGCCTTTACCTACACCGCAACCGCCGAAGTGCCGCTGGTGCTCGGCGCCACGCCGGTGTTCATCGATGTCGATCCGCGCACGTTCCAGATCGATCCTGCGCACCTCGAGCGCCGGATTGCGGAGGTCCGCGCGGCCGGGCGCTTGCGGCCACGCGCGATCATCGGCGTGGACTTGTTCGGTCAACCCGCCGACTGGCCGGCGCTGAGCGCGATCGCCGCGCGCGAGGGCCTGTTCACGCTGGACGACTGCGCACAGAGCTTTGGCGCAACGCTGCACGGCCGCCCGCTGGGCGCCGCGGCCGACGCGACGGCGACCAGCTTCTTCCCGTCCAAGCCGCTCGGGGCGTACGGCGACGGCGGCGCGCTGTTCACCGAGAGCGCGGAGCGGGCGGCGCTGTATCGCAGCCTCCGCACCCACGGCGAGGGCACCACGCGCTACGAAGTGCTGCGCACCGGGATGAACGGCCGGCTGGATTCGCTTCAGGCTGCAGTTTTGTTGGCGAAGCTGGCGGTGTTCGCCGACGAGTTGGCGGCGCGGGCGCGGATTGCCCAGGCCTATGACTCGCGGCTTGGGAACGCGGTGGCGACGCCGGTGCGGGTGGCTGACTCCACGAGCGCCTGGGCGATCTATGCCGTATTGCTGCCGGACGCCGCAGCCCGCGACCGGGTGCAGGCGGCGCTGAAGGCGGACGGTGTGCCGACGGCGATCTACTATCCCCGCCCGCTGCACCTGCAACCGGCCTATCGCGACCATCACGACGGGTCGCCGCTGCCGGTCTCCGAGGACCTTGCGCACCGCATCCTGGCGCTGCCGATCCACCCCGATCTGACCGAGGCGGCGATCGAGCACGTGTGCGACTCGGTGCTCGCCGCCGTTACGTGATCGCCGAAGTAACGTCGGTCCTTCCTGGTGATTCACTTGTAGGGCGGACAAGCGCTTGCGCCGTCCGCCATTGCCGCAAGAGGCACCGCAAGCGGCGGAAGACGCTGCGCTTTTCCGCCCTACATCGTTTCTGTGCGCACCGACGCCTGCCAGGCAAAGGTCAGTTCGTGCTTGTTATGGAACAGGTGCATCAGGCGCGCGCCGGGGATGGCCATGAAGGCGTCGCCTGCCACGTGGTCCGCTTCCCCCTGAAACTTCACCGTGCAGATGATGCGCTTGGCCGCCCCCGCATCGATCCAGCGCTGCACCAGGGATAGCAGCCGTCCAGGGTAGGCCACGACGTCGCTGAACATCCAGTCCACCGGCTCGGGGGACAGGCCGAACGCGCTTTCCTGCCGGATGGACACGCCCGGCATGGCTGCCACTGTCGGATCGAGAGCAGCCTTGTCCACCGCCATGACCTGGGCGCCGAGCTTTGCCAGCGCCCAGGTCCAGCCGCCGGGCGCGGCCCCCAGGTCCACGCAGGTTTCGCCCGGCGCGGGCCACGCCCCGATCACCGTGCACGCCTCCCAAAGTTTCAGGTAGGCGCGGCTTGGCGGGCCGGCGCGGTCCTCCACGAAGCGGCATTCGCCGTTGATGAAGCGGCTGGCCTTGGTCGGGCTGGCCAGCAGGCGGTCGGGCGCGATCAGCGTCCAGGCGCCCAGGTGCCCGGTTGGCGCCGGCTCGGGGAACGCCAGGGGCCGGGCCTTGACCGGCGGCAGGCGCGCCTCGATCAGCGCCATCCGGCGCACATTCGCCGGGGCATACGCCCCCCAGTTGCGTTGGATGGCGCGCAACGCATCCGCGGCCGCCTTCACGGACGGCGCCGGCAACTCCCGCGGGCCGGTCCACACGTCGAGCGCCCAGGCAACCGGCGCCGGCGGGTCGGATGACAGCGCAAGCCGGCCGTGCCACAACTCCACCGCCACGCCACGGCGGTTCAACTCGTCGGCAAGTGGCGCCTCGAACCCCTCCGCCGCCAGATACGCCGTGCGGATCATCGTCATCCTCTCGCCTGCTGCGGCTGTGCCGTTGCGCGCAACGCCGGTACCGCGGGACAGCCCATGCAGACGCGGGCAGCCATCCGGGGTGACCGCCCGACTACCGGTCGATTTGAGTAATCACGTTCCGCAATGGTTCGTCGGAAATTTGCATCAGCCCGCGGAAGGGATCGCTCAACTCCAGGATCAGGAAAATCGCCCCCGCGACCGATAGCGCGCCGACGAACAGCGCCACGGTGACGGTCGCATTGAATCGCGCGAACAGACCGAAACCGAGAAACAGCATGCATATCCAAAAGACCAGCACCGTCAGAAACGGCCATGAGATCGAGCCGCCCAGCTCCTCGAACATCAGCAGGCGTGATTGTGCGATGCTTTCCGACTCCTGTATGGCCCAGTGCTGCATCATCCGCTGCGCCTCGGTTTTAGGCGACAGGCTCTGCAGTTGCTCGACGTTGGCTTTGACGGAGTTTCGCGTTTCCGTCGAGTTGAGGTTTTCCGGGCGTATGCCCTCCGGCGACCAGATCCGGTCATGCGTTTGCCGGACGACGTCACGCAGCCCGTCACGTGCCGCCTTGGCGTCCGGCCCATACAGATCCAGCGCCCGGTCCAGCAGGACGATGCTCGCAGACAGTGCCTTCAACTGACTGATCTGCCGGTCATGGGCGCTGTTGGCGGATGCGATCAGCAGGCTGAGCACCAGTGCGGCCATGGTGGCGATCAGGCCCATCACGAGCTTCATGACATCCCGTGAATCCGAGTCCAGATGATTGTTTGGCAATTTGACGTGCAGAATCATCCCGATGAGGGCGGCGCCGAAGGAACAGCCAAAAACGATCAAAGCGACGCCGAGAGGACTCACTGTGGCGCGATCCTATTCTGCCTTCAGGACGTCGGGACTCGGCACGCCTGGCGCCGCTTGACGCCGGAGCGGATACGAAACCCCGATCGATTTCAATTGCGGGTGCGCATGGCCGGCGCCGTGTCACGTGCTGCCGATCCGCATCCTCGTCGCCCCGGCTCATCGCGCCCGCAGCGCCGACAGCCCCAGCAGCGCCCAGCCGACCATCAGCGTGATCGCGCCCGCGGGCGCCAGCAGCCCCAGGCTGACCCCGCCCAGCGCCAGCGCGTAGAGGGAGCCGCAGAACATCATCAGCCCCAGCGCGAACGCCGCCCCGGCCAGGTTCGCCAGCAAGCCGCCGCGCGGCGCCCACAGCCCGCAGCCAACAAGAGCCAGCGCATGCCAGCCCTGCATCTGCACCGCGCCGCGCACCATCCCGACCGCCCCGGCGTCCAGCCCGGACAATCCGTGCGCCGCCACCGCCGCCATCGCCACCGTCGTCAGCCCCGCCAGCGAGCCGAGCCCGATCCATAGCCGTTCCATCCGCGCAACTCCTGTTTCGTCCGGCGCGCGCGGCCTATACCATCCTCGCCATGCCCCGCGGTGACCTGTATCCCGAGATCGGACCCTTCGAGACCGGCTACCTGCCGCTCAGCGGCGGGCACGTCATGTATTGGGAACAGGTTGGCAACCCGCGCGGCCGGCCGGTGCTGTTCCTGCATGGCGGCCCGGGCGCCGGCGCCGGTGCCGTCCACCGCCGCTTCTTCGACCCGGATTTCTGGCGCGTGGCGATCTTCGACCAGCGCGGCGCCGGGCGCTCCCGCCCGCTCGGCAGCCTGGAGCACAACACCACCCAGGACCTGGTCGCCGATATCGAGACGCTGCGCCGCCACCTGGGGATCGAGCGCTGGCTGCTGTTCGGCGGCTCCTGGGGCTCCACGCTGGCACTGGCCTATGCCCAGGCGCATCCCGACCGCGTGATCGGCTGCGTGCTGCGCGGCGTGTTCCTGGGGCGCCCGTCGGAGGTGCACTGGTTCCTGCACGGGCTGGCGGCCGTGTTCCCCGACGCGCATGCCAATTTCGTGAGCTTCCTGCCGCCGGAGGAGCGCGGCGACCTGCTCGGGGCGTTCCTGCGGCGGCTGACCGACCCCGATCCGGCCGTGCATATGCCGGCCGCCCGCGCCTGGTCGGTCTACGAAGGTTCGTGCAGCACGCTGCTGCCCAGCCCGGAGACCGTAACGTCCTTCGCGCAGGACCGGACCGCGCTGGGGCTGGCGCGCATCGAGGCGTACTACTTCGCCAACAGCCTGTTCCTGCCGCCCGAGGGGCTGCTCGGCCACATGCAGCGGATCAGCCAGGTCCCGGCGGAGATCGTGCAAGGCCGCTACGACATGATCTGCCCCGCCTGTACCGCGTTCGAGCTGGCGGCGGCGTGGCGGGCGGCGCGGCTGTCGGTGGTGCCGGATGCCGGGCACTCGGCGCTGGAACCCGGCATAAGGCGCGCCCTGGTCGCCGCGGTGGAGCGCTTCCGGTTCGGGCGATAGGACGGACGGGCTAACGCAAGCGGGGTGACCGGCAGCCACCACGGCGGCTGCTACTTCCGCGATTTTTAACGAATTACACAAATCGGACACTGCACGAGGTCGTGGCGCAACCATGCCTTGAACCGCAAGTGTCGCCATCCCAAACCGAACTGCTGCCGACCAGGCGTCACTTGCGGCTATTGGCGAGCCTCATCGGCATGGCTCGGCTTCCCGGCGTGAACACTGCCTCGGTGCGATCCCGATGATCGCCGCTTCAGGTGGTTGCCGGCATGCGGCGCTGGTTGCGCGTCGTCGCCCGGCGGGCACCTCGACCATTGGTGTGAGTCCGTATGGACGCTCCCTTCATCCCGCCGGTCCCGCCGACCCCGGACCAGCCGCTCTCGCCCTGGCGCAGGCTCGGCATGCTGCTGCGCCGCCGCAGCATCATGGCCACCTTCCCCCGCGCCGCGTACGAGGACCTGATCTACCAGCGCCGCCAGCTCGGCTGGCTGAGCGTGTTCGTCAACGACCCGGACGCCGTCCGCCATGTCTTCGTCGCCAACGCGGCGAATTACGAGCGTCCGGTGCTGGCGCGCCGGCTGCTCCGCCCGCTGTCGGGCGACGGCCTGCTGCTGGCCGAGGACGCGGCCTGGCGCCGCCAGCGCCGCATCCTGGCACCCGCCTTCACCCCGGAGCACGTCGGCCTGGCGTTGCCGCATTTCGCCGCCGCGGGCGAGGCGCTGGTGAGTGAGCTTTCATCCGGGCGGGTCAACCTGCTGGCCCGGGTGCGCGACACCGCGTTGGACGCCGCCTGCCGTGCGCTGTTCTCGCTGCCCTCCGACCAGGACGGCACCTACCGCCGGCTGTCCGCGCTGGTGCGCGAATACTTCGTCCATGCCGGCTGGATCTCGCTGTGGGACATGCTGGCGCGGCGGGAGGGCGACTATGCCTGGGCACAGCGCGAGCGTTCCGATTTCAAGCGCAGGTGGTTCGCCGAGATCGATGGGATCGTGGCAGACCGGCGCCGCAACCCGCCGGCGGGCGGCGCGCGGGACCTGCTCGACCTGCTGATGGACGCGCGCACGCCGGACGGCGCGCCGGCGCTGAGCGACAAGGAAATCTCCGACCAGGTCGCCACCATGATGGCCGCGGGGTTCGAGACCACGCACGCCATGTTCTGGACGATCTATCTGCTGTCGTGCGACCGCTCGGTGCAGGACGAGGTGCGCGCCGAAGTGCTGGCAACGCCTGCCGGCTCGGTCCGCACGCTGGCCGGGCTGCGCGCCTGGCCGGCGCTGCGCCGGGTGCTGCTGGAGGCGCTGCGGTTGTATCCGCCATTCCCGGTGACGGCGCGCGTGGCCAAGCAGGACGACGTGATCGGCGGAGTGACGATCCGTGCCGGGACGCTGGTGATGCTCAGCCCCTGGATCATCCACCGCCATCGCCGCTTCTGGGACCAGCCGGACGCGTTCATCCCCGCGCGCTGGATCGGACGCGAGGACCATCCCGGCGAGCACTACATTCCGTTCGGGGTCGGGCCGCGGATTTGCATCGGCGCCGCCTTCGCCACGTCGCAGGTGATGCTGGTGGTGGCGTCGCTGATGGCGCGCTACCGGGTCGAGCTGGACGATCCGCGGCCGGTGCTGCCGACGTTGCGGAACGCGACGGTGCCGGCGATCGAGCCCTGGTTCCGGCTGGAGCCGGTTGATCCGGCGCGGGATGTGGGGCCGATGGAGGTTCCGCCGGCGGTGGCCGCCTAGCGGTTGATGCGACGCGGGGGTGAGGCCGGCGTACGGGGTTGAGCCGGCAATCCTGCCAAGATTTGCGGATCGTGCGGCGAAGCCGGAGCCGGTCCGCGGCGCTGGCTGCGATTCGCGCTGCGGTCCCTGTTGGCTTGGGCGTAATTGCCGGGATTTGCCGGCGCCCCCGTAGGCGCTGGCGTAGCCCCCTGCCCGGCCGATCGCGTTGCCGTCCTGGAAAGGTGTTGCGTGGTAGGCGCTTGCCGGCCAACGCAAACCCAGGGGATAATTTTATGCTTGACGCAACGCGTATCAACGCCCTACGGAGGGTGTCCCGATGATCAAGAGCTTTCGGGACAACCGGACGGAGGCCCTGTTCACGACCGGTCAGGGGGACAAGAAGTGGCAGTCGTTCGATCGGGTTGCGCGTCGCAAGCTGCTGATGGTCGATGCGGCGTCGTCGTTGCGCGACCTGAAATCGCCGCCGGCCAACAAGCTGGAGGCGCTGAAGGACGACCGCTCGGGGACAGCATGCGATCCGGATCAAAACGGCCAATACCGCGTCTGTTTTGTTTGGGCCGACGGAGATGCTCACAACGTTGAGGTGGTCGATTACCACTGAGGATTTATCGCCATGAAAGCTGACATGCTGATCCACCCCGGGGAAATCCTGAATGAAGAGTTTCTCGTCCCGCTTGGTCTCAGCGCCAATCGTCTGGCGAAGGCGATTGGCATCCCGACCAACCGCATTACCGAGATCATCAACGGCGAACGCCGGGTGACGGCCGAGACGGCCATCTTGCTTGGTCACGCGTTCGATGTGTCTCCCGAGTTCTGGGTGAACCTGCAGGCGCGCTATGACCTCGATGCGGCGAATGCGAGCATTTCGGAAGAGTCGGTCCACAAGGCTGACGCCTTCGCGCAGGAACTGCGGGCGGGGTAGCAGGGTTTGGCGCGCTGGCGGCGTCGGCTTGGGCCGCCCTGGCGAGGCCCCGTTGTCGCGGAATGGCGACTTGCGCCGGCAGGTGGGCCTCGCCGATGATTGGGGTGTGGTCGGTGTCGCCGCGAACCGGCGCCATGCGACGCGCGTTGTGGCGTGACACTGCAAGAGGCCGCCTGAGATGAAGCTCGATCGTCCAGCCCCGCCCAGCCCGTATGATTTCCTGCCGCCAGTGCCCTCGTTCCCGGTGACCAGCGCCGATGTCCGGGACGGCGAGCCGATGGGGGACGCGTTCGCGTTCGACCGGTGGGGGATGACGGGGGGCAACGCCTCGCCGCAGCTTGCGTGGAGCGGGTTCCCCGGCGGGACCAAGAGCTTCGCCGTGACGCTGTTCGACCCCGACGCGCCGACGGGAAGCGGGTTCTGGCATTGGCTGCTGATCGACCTTCCTGGTGGCGTGACGGAGCTTGCCCAGGGCGCCGGCGGGCGCGATGGCGGCTTGTTGCCGGCGGGGGCGCTGCACGTGCGGAACGACTACGGCGAGGCTGCCTATGGCGGCCCGGCGCCGCCGAAGGGCGATCGCCCGCACCGGTATATGTTCGCGGTGCACGCGCTTGATACGGAGAAGCTGGGCGTCGATGGGTCCGCCAGCGCCGCCGTGACCGGCTTCGGGCTGACGTTTCACACGCTGGCTCGGGGGTTGGTGGTGCCGGTGTATGGGCTCGTATAAAATATGATAGACACAGCGATCATGGAAAGTCTCGTATTTTTTTGATTATCATGTTCACCGGACCGAGCGGCGTGGGCAGTAAGATAGGGTTGTCGCTAGTTAGATCTTCCAAGACAAGAGTCGCATCTATGGGATAATTGACCGTTGTTGCAACGGGAACTCCGGTCTGAACAGGTGCGACACCTGCAGGCGCGGCTACGTTGACATGAAGATCTATTTGGCCAGACTCTAGATTTTCCTTGTAAGTGCCATCGTATACTACGCCAGCTACATCAACCCCAGCAATGTTCCCTTCGCGAAGTACTAGCACTCCGAATCCACTACCAGCGGTGCCAGTAAAAGCGATATGAAAGAAGCCATCTATCATCTGCCGGCTCCAAGTGGCGCGGGCGGTGGCGGAAACGGTGCGGGTGGTGCGGGGGCCGCCGGGCTCACTATGAGCGGGCGGTTTCCGGAAAGAGTTTGTATCAGAGCACGGCGCACGGCCTGCTGCTCATTTTCGATATCGACAAAACCTTGCGGATGGTAGCCGCCATCAAGCACATCAAGTTGCTGCAGTTCGTACCCCAGAACTTTCGCCATCTCAGTAAGTAGTTTCGTAACAAGTTTGCGATGATGCTCATCGAATCGGTTCCTCGCCATCTCAAGTGGAAGCAAGTATATCGAGCTTGCCGGCGATGAGGTAGATCATCGCCTTTAGGTTGCGCAGAGTCCGGTAGCCGCGGGCCTTCGCTTTGGCAGCCTGGA
>Ga0302319_10015777_pt1 | contig 13979 bp, 10 predicted proteins | sample Bog_T0_2_FD_203319 | JGI IMG/M metagenome (GOLD analysis project Ga0302319, IMG submission 203319) | Peat permafrost microbial communities from Stordalen Mire near Abisko, Sweden - Bog_T0_2 | ecosystem: Environmental > Terrestrial > Soil > Wetlands > Peat | place: Sweden: Abisko, Stordalen Mire...
CCCAACAACAATGTAGAGGTTGTGCTCTGACTCCCGCTTTTTTGCGTAACACCTTCCAACGGTTTGAAGAAAGTCTGCCAGATCGGCAGGCGCTTCAGCTGCGTTACTTCCGCGAGTACGGGAGGCCGCTCAATCTCAAAAACCCCCGGCGCTTGTCCGAGAAAATCCAGTGGCGCAAGCTTTACCAGCGAGATCCGAGATTTGTCGTATTTGTCGATAAGATCGCCGTCAAACCTCAGATCGCGAAACTCATTGGCGCACAGTATGTTACGCCCAACCTTTGGACCGGCCATGATCCCGCCGCCATTCCTTGGGACAGTTTGACTACGCCTTTCGTCATCAAGGTGAATCATTCTTTCGGCCACCATGTTTTCGTGCGTGACTTGGCGAAAGTCGATCGTAACGCCGTCGTCGCGCAAATGCGCAAGCAGTTGGGCTACTCGCATGTCGTGCGCGGCCGCGAGTGGTGCTACGGCGAGGTGAAGCGACAGGTCCTGATCGAAAAAATGATCGAAACCGCGCCGGGGGTGCTTCCGGAAGATTTCAAGTTCTTCGTCTACCATGGCGCAGTCCACTTCACGCAGGTGGATCATGACCGTTTCGGCCAACATCGGCGCTCTTTTTTTGATCGCGACTGGCAGAGGCAGCCGACCATCCTGCTGGTCCCGCACATCAGCGGGCCAATCGCGCCGCCTCCCCATTACGAGCAAATGATCGCACTGGCAGAACGGATTGGCGTCGAATTTGACTTTGTTCGGGTCGATCTGTACGACACGGCCGAAGGAGTGTTTTTTGGCGAAACCACCTTTTATCCGGGTTGCGGCTTTGCCAAGTTAGAACCAGACGAACAGGATTTGGCTTTCGGCTCTCCCTGGAACTTGCCAATCTCAACTTGACACACGTAAGCTAGGCGCGTAAGCTAAGAATTCTTGGTATGGGACGCAAGCCGCAAAAAAATGATTCGCTCCCCGGTTCCCTCGACATGCTAATCCTGCGAACGCTGTCGCTGCGCGACCTCCATGGCTACGGCATCGTCCAGTTTATTCAGCAGTCATCCAACAATGAACTCCTCGTTGAAGAGGGCTCGTTGTACCCAGCTCTCCAGAGACTCGAACTCAACGGCTGGATCGACGGTGAGTGGGGCGTTACATCGAACAACCGCCGCGCGAAAATCTACAAAATCACGACGGCCGGCCGCAAGCAACTAGGCGTTGAAACCCGGCAGTACGCCAAACTCACGTTAGCCATCGCGCGCGTATTAGGAGCAGAGTAACAAACATGTTACTGCGACGGCTGCGGTATTGGATCGGAAGCGCCAGGCGCAGCGCGGCATTGAACGAGGAAATGGAACTCCACCTCGCGGAAAAAGCCGCGGAACTGCAAGCGGACGGTATGGCTGCGGATCACGCCCAAGCGGAAGCGCGCCGGCGCTTTGGCAATGTAGGACTGAAGCACCAAGAATCGCGCGAGATTTGGCTCACCCGCTTTTTGTCTGAATTCAGCCAGGACGTCCGCTATGGCGTTCGCACCATGTTCGCCAACAAGTCCTTCAGCGCCCTGGCGCTCTTGTCGTTGGCACTTGGCATCGGCGCGAACACGACAATCTACAGCTTCATGGAGTCGATTCTGTTGCGCTCGCTGCCAGTGGCCGATCCCGAATCGCTGGTAGTTTTGAATTGGCACAGCCGGCCGCCCCGCGATGGCAGCAAGCAGGCGGTTCACGTCATGCACGGCGTACAGGGCATGGCTTGGCCAGGCGATAAGGGCGCCATGGTCAGCGGCATGTTTCCCTACGCCGCGTTTGAGAACCTGCGCCAGCAGAATCCCGTCTTTTCCACGCTTTTCGGCTACTTCAACGGACTAACTCATAACCTGGTTGTCCGCAGGCAAGCCGCCAGCGCCAGCACGGAGTACGTCACCGGCGAGTATTTTCGTGGTCTTGCCGTGTCGCCGGCCGCCGGACGTTTGATCTCGTCCGATGACGACCATCCCGGTGCAGATCCCGTCGCCGTGATCAGTTTTGCCGCGAGCCAGAACCGCTTTGGGGGACCGTTGAATGCGATCGGCCAGTCAATTCTCGTCGATAACACTCCCTTTACGGTGATCGGCGTCGCGCCTCCGGAATTCTTTGGCGTCGATCCTGCGTCGGCGCCCGATCTCTACCTTCCGTTGCACTCTAATCTGCTTGTGGACGGCGACAGAGCTGCTCGTATGTATCCCGACAGCAACTTCTATTGGATCGAAGTGATGGGCCGTCTGCGTCCCGGCGTCAGCATGGCTCAGGCGCAGGCAGCGCTGGCTCCTCGTTTCCATCAATGGGTAGCCACCACCGCGAGCACCGACGGCGAGCGCGCTAAACTTCCCGTCCTGATTCTGAATCCCGGTGCCGCAGGTCTGGGCGGCCTGCGCCGTCAATATGCAAAGCCTCTGTACGTACTCCTGGCGATGGTGGCATTGATCCTGGCAGTCGCCTGTGCAAACATCGCCAATCTGCTGCTCGCACGGGCCGCCGCCCGAAGCCGCGAAATGGCTGTGCGGCTCAGTCTGGGAGCGGGACGGTTCCGCGTCGTGCGCCAGTTGCTGACGGCGAGTGCGTTACTGTCTTCGCTCGGCGGAGCATTAGGGGTGTTGTTGGCAATCTGGGGCGTGCGGTCACTGACGCTTCTACTTTCTAACGGTCAGCAGAACTTTACGCTGCATGCGGAACTGAACTGGAAAGTGTTGACTGTGACGGCGGTGCTCTCCATGCTTTGTGGCCTCTTATTTGGCTTACTTCCGGCGATTCAATCGACGCGTGCAGACGTCATGCCCGCTCTGAAGAATGGTCGCGGCGGTGGGCCGCGCCGCCGCGCGCAGAACGTTCTCGTGGTCGCCCAAATCGCGCTCTCATTCCTCATCCTGTTTGGCGCGGGCCTTTTTGTCCGGACACTCGACAAGCTGCACTCCGTCCAACTCGGCTACGCCCGCGAGCACATCCTTCTGTTCTCGTTGAATGCACGCCAAGCCGGGCACCACGATCCAGAGATGACCACTTTTTACGCCAACCTCCGCAAGCACTTCGAATCGCTACCTGGCGTGAGCGGCGCGACACTTTCGCAATCCTCGATCATCAATGCTGCCCGCACCGGCCAAGCAATCAGTGGCACCATGAAGGTCGGCGCTGTCGCCATCGAAGACACACACGTCCTCGCCGTCGGATCGCGTTTTCTTGCGACGATGCAAATTCCGATCCTGGCCGGGCGTGAAATTGATGACCGCGATCAATCTAGCTCGCTGCCGGTTGCAGTAATCAGCGAACGGCTAGCTCGGACTTACTTCGCTAACCAGGATCCGATCGGGCGGCACATCGCGCTCCCAGACGCGACGCCCACCCTTTCTCAGCGAGCCCCGAAGCGCGATCTCGAAATTGTCGGCGTGTCCGCGAACCTGCGGTACGGTGGCCTGAAAAATGAAGACGAAAGCGCCATGACTATGTTCGTAGCGGTCAGTCAGTTCTTTCCGGACCGCGTGACTTTTGCACTGCGTACCACGGGAGATCCACTGAGGTTCCTTCAGAGCGTGCACGAGATCGTGCGCGAGGCAGATTCGCGCATTCCTGTCACTAACGTGGTCACCCAGGCTGCGGAAATTGATCGGACCATCAGCCGCGAACTAACCTTCGCAAAACTGTGCACTAACAATCACTGGTACCGCAAACACAATGCAGTCAATAGGTCTTGGAACTCAAAACGAATGTAATTTGCCAGCTACTTGGAGTTTTTCATTCCCCTCTGGTACATTTACGTTTGCTGGAGGCCCTCCGGCTCTAGTCATCTCTGACTCAGAAAACAATGCAGTTGAAGTGGACGCAAGTTCCTACCCGCCAGCCAGTTCTAACGTGGTCTTCCCTTCTGTGGACTTAGGGAGTTTCCCGCCAGGGAGATTTGCCATGTTCGTAGCAGACCAGGTTTCGCCGGGTTTGTATAGCGTTGTCGATACTGGTCTAGTGACTATTGTTTACACGCCTGTTAACCACCCTCACGGGACGCAAACTGGCTCTTGTCAAGCTGGGTCGTAGAATAGCAGAACCACAGAAAACTATATGAAAAAACTAATTTCCGCATTTTTGTTGATCCTGAGTTCGCAAATCATTCAGGCGTCCAGCTTACAGGCCGTTCATGTTCCCAACACATTTGAGAGAATTGAAGCAGCACACATCAACGCTCTTGAAAACAACAACGACACGGCGTCACTGACCAAGCTGTTCTATGAAGTAAGTGCGCCTGTCTATGTCAATCCCTCTGTTATAGACCACAAATACGTCGATATTCTATGCCCGTTGCTTGTAAAAGCAGAACAAAGGTATCGTAACGGAACTTCTAAAGGCGTAACAGAGAAACAGCTTTTGAAGACCTACAACGATTTAGCTACCTCTTTAGGATTGCCGGAAGAGGCACAGTTGATCGAGGAAGACGTGACAAGCTATAGAAAAAGCTTTATCTCTCGTATGCCGAATTTCATTCTTACTGACTCTTTTCCTAAGACCCCAAACGGCAACAGAAAGTTAAGGGAGGACATGTCTCCATTAGTGGCTTACCACGAGATCGCGGTCATTGTAAATGCTAAGCTTTTGAGCCGTAGTTTCTCTTTAAAGCCATCTGACAGACGACAAGCATTGGCTACAAAGGCATCTACCGGGGTTTTGCCTATCCCTAAGTATGATGACGACCCTGCCGATAAATCTGGCAATGAGTTGTCTGCCACTCCTTCCAAAAACAACATTGCGATTAAGAAGGCTATACAAAAATCGCTCGGCAACATGTCCGATGCAGACGGTTTGACTTTGACCTACAAGGTTTTGTCCGACCTCGGCATCATGTAACCAAGTCATCAACGTCTACCAGATCCACTAGGTTCAGACGTTGCGCTATCTGTCCGGCCTGGAACTCGTCCTTGTGGCGTTTCCAGAATCCCTGACAGCACACATCATTAGACTCAGCGTGGTGACACGCTCTATAGCCCTGGAAGCCCATGTACGGATCTCGTACTTCGGCTTCCAGGGTTTTTACGTCTAAGGGGGAACTCTTCCTGTAGATGCAGGAGGAGCACATCTTCCTTTGGACCGGTTTCGCGCTTCTCGCTCTCCTGACCGCCTGCGTGGGCCTCTACGGAACAATGTCCTACAGTGTGGCCCGACAGGTTGGTGAAATTGGAATCCGTATGGCTCTAGGCGCGCGTCGCGGTGCGGTGACATGGATGGTTCTTCGCCGTGTTCTAACACTGGCGGCGGTGGCCCTTCTCATCAGCGTGCCCACAGCGTTGGGGGCATTCCGGCTCGTCAAATCGTTGCTCTTCGAAACTCAGTCCAACGATCCGCAAACCTTAGCCATATCCGGTGTCATCCTCCTGAGCGCCGCGATTCTCGCTGGCTATGCGCCCGCTAGGCGAGCATCCCGAATTGATCCGCTAGTGGCTTTGCGGCACGAGTAGGACACAGGCAGAGAGATCGTAGACTCGAGTCTCCTAAGAACGAGATTCTCCAAACAATTCGGACGGCCGAACGGCTGGGGGCGCCCAAGTGGGCCCTAAAGTGTGAGACCGTAACGGAGTCTCGTCATACTTGTTCACATCCTGCCGCCCTCGTATGGAAAAAACGGCGGGTGGAGATGCAAATCGTGGCATTGAAGGGCTGCTCTTTGTAAGTTCTATCGCTATTGCTGGGACTAAAGTTTCGCTGCACTTGAAGGAGGACGCACACTTGTGGACGCCTTGGCCGAGAAGCTCGACACGAAACTGCGCCTCTGGAAACCAGAGACAGCGGCTCGTGTGCGAGAGCGGGTGATTGAAGTAATCGAGCTTGCCGACGACGACGTGCTCGATGTGATGCACTCACGCGCTCGCGAACAAGAGGTGCTGAACCTCATGGATGAGCAGTCCCCAACCCGCTGAGGTGTGGCTTGCGGATCTTGGCATGGCTACCAAGAATCGTCCAGTGATCGTGGTTTCACGTTTCGATCCCGATGCTCCCCGAGCCCTCATTTTGTATGTCCCTTTGACAACCCGGAATCGGATGAGCCCTTACGAAGTGGCCCTTCCCAAACTTCCGTTCCCGGATCAAATTGTCCTTCGCAAACTTGCTTCGATCCCGACGGTGCGGCTCGAACGCCGGCTGGCCGCCTTCGGTTATGACGGAATTGAAGGTCGCGCTGCTGTTCGATCTTGATTTGAAATGAAAGATATGACCCCCACACGCTGCATCGTCGCCTCTGCTGCACTCCTCAACTCGGCTTCCGCAACGACCAAAATCCAGTCACGCAAGATTCCCAAAAATCTGCTGTGTGTTTTCAATCACTTCCAGCCAAAACTTCATTTCGCCGCTTGACACCCGTGTGTACCTTGAAAATGTTCAGTACTCTCGGAACCCGCAAACGTTCCCAAAAGCAGCGCCCGTCGCGTCCGCTGCACAACGAATGAACACCTCAAAAGGAGATAAATTACCATGGCTACCGAAAAACAAAAAGCCGCGAACAAAGCAAACGCACAGCATTCCACCGGTCCCACATCGGAGGCCGGCTCCATCGAGTCAGCACTCAATAATTGGCGTCACGGCATGGCCGTAAAAACGCATGAACACTTCGGCTTTCTTATGGAGGAGAATCCCGAAAAATTCCGCGAACTTCTCGACCAACTATGCAAGGAGCACAACCCTACTTCCGAAACCGAGTCCATCCTCGTTCGCCACATGGCGGAATCGGAGTGGTTGCGCGGTCGCGCTCTCCGGTTTCAAGCCGACTGCATGATGTACGGCTTCAAAAACGTCGAGCCCACCAAGCTCGCGCTCTTCATCCGCTATGAAAGCACGCATGAGCGCGCCTTCCACAAGGCTTTAAACGAACTCCAAAACCTAAGAAAACAAAAGCAAAACTCCGAAATTGGCTTCGAATCGCACAAGCTCAAACAAGCGGCCGAAATCCGCGCCTCCGAGGCGCTCAATTTGAAAAAAGAAGAGTTCTTCCTTAAAAAAGAACTCGTCCAAATCAAGAAGGAGGCGCACGAACGGCGAAATCCATCTTCGACCACCCCGGCGGTCACCGACCCCGGCCTCGAAATGGCCGCCTAACCGCCTCCAACTTGAACCGTTCGTCAACGCACGCGCCCGGCGTGTCTCCTCATATTCATATTCACCACACATCCTTATCCCTCCAAGGTACGATAGGGGTATCTCTCTATATCCACGGAGGACTCGCTCTCTAAGCACGTCCATGCTCAACATCGTCGCAAGCATGTTCCACACTCTAGCCTGTACTCAAGGCCAAGGTCAGGTCACCGTACTTTGATCGTTTTCAGCACTTGGGCCGGTCGTCCGCAACTTGGCGATGTATCGCCCCGCAACGCCATAAAAACATTGAAACAACCGACCACTTTGCCGAGTCCTCTCATCTTGAACTTAGAGTTTCGTACCTGTGGTACTGAATTCCTCGAGAAAGCTAAAAAGCGACTGAGTTTTCGTTCGCCATTTCGGGAAATTCTTCCAAAAAGCACGTCGTTGCTTTCGCTCCGGAACGCCATTAAACTGGCTTCCCAGCCAACTTGCTCCGGCTCTAGGTCGAGCCCGGAATCATCTGTTTTTCCTGCACCCGAGTTCCTACGGGATAACCGTAGGCTGTACGGGAATAAGGGATCTAAATCTCCACTAGTCTGCCCCAGCCCCTCGGACTCTCGACATCCGAATCCGCGTGTGGAAATAATGGACTAGGATGTAGTTTACAAGGCTGTTACCTGTTTCTATCGGTAACAATGCCAAAGGGAATTGGAAAGCTGTTATGCCCAAAAGAATCGGGAAATACGAAATTACCGCGGAAATAGGACGAGGTGGCTTCAGTCGCGTTTATCGCGGCTTTGACCCTAATGTCAATCGTCCTGTAGCCATTAAGGTCTCCACTAGAGAGAGCGACCCCGAACACCTCAGCCGTTTTCGCAACGAAGCCTCCTCTGCCGGCAATCTCCGTCACGAAAACATTGTCACTGTCTACGACTACGGCGATGACGACGGCGTGCCCTACTTGGTCATGGAACTTCTCGACGGCCGCGATCTGCATCACATTATGCGCGACGGGCCCAAGATGAGCCTGCTCGAAAAAATGCAAGTGATGTCCCAGGTCGGCGAGGGCCTGCGCTGCGCTCACTTGAACGGCGTCGTCCATCGCGATATCAAACCGGCCAATGTCATGGTGCTTCTGGATGGCACCATCAAAATTCTCGATTTCGGCATCGCTCGCATGACGGGCGAAGTCAGCCGCCTCACGCAAAGCGGCTATCTCGTCGGCACTCCTCTTTATATGAGTCCCGAACAGTTGCAGGGCGGCGATGCCGATGCCCTTTGCGACGTCTGGGCTTACGGTGTACTTTATTTCGAACTCCTCACCGGTCAGCATCCGTTTCTCTCGCAAGACAACACGCGCCTCATTCGCAATATTCAAATCGTCAATCCGCCTTCGGTTCACTCGCTCACGCGTGGCATTCCGGAAGGACTCGCGCAAGTCATCCGCCGCGCCCTTACCAAAGATCGCCGCCGTCGTTATCAAAGCATTGAAGAAGTCTTGGTCGATACCAACCCCATCCTCGCTCTCTTGCAACGCGAACAGACTAGCGGCTTGGTCAGTGAAGCGCAGTTCTACCGCAACAGCGGTCAGCTCGCCGCCGCTCGTCAAAGCTCCCGCCGTGCCTTGGAAATCGATCCCAGCAATTTCGGCGCTCAACAGCTTCTCAAATCCATCCAGCACGAAATGCAGGCGGAAAGTTTCGCCGCACCAGAGCATGTCGCCGCGCCCGTCTTGGCTGCTGCGTCACCCGCTCCCGTCGTTCCGCCGCCGGTTCCCGAACCGCTTCCCGAGCCTGTCGTGGCCGCTGTCCCTCCGCCTCCACCGGCTCCTGTCCGCGTTATTCCACCGCCGCCACCACCGCCCGTCGTCGTTGACGAAGACTTGCCGGAAATGATTTTTCCCGACGCTACAGCTACTCCGGCTCCGGCCCCCGCTGTCGTGCCGCCTCCGCCTGCTCCGGTGCCCGTTGTTGTATCTACGCCGCCTCCTCCGCCCACGCCCGTGCCGGTCCGCACCATTCCAGCGCCGCCCACACCGCCGCCCACGTCACTTCCCATCGCTCCGGCTGCCGCTGCGCTTTTAAGAAGCGCTGCCTCGCCAAACGGCCCAGCCACCCCCTCGCCTTCCACCACCCAGCGATTCCGTCCGAACATGGGCGTCGGTGGTGCCGCTGCCGCCATTGCCGCTGCCGTCGCTGCGGCCAAAGCCCGCCAGTCGGAAGAAGAAAAAAGCAAACAACACAATCATCAACCCGAAGAAGAGCCGTCCCTGCCTGCCATCAGAGCCACCCCTCTCGTGGTCTCCGCGCTCCCCGTTTCGCGCCTCGCCCCCACTCCGCAACCCGCTGCTTCCTCGCTTAAGCGCGATAACGGCTCTGGCGTGTTCCTGACGGACGATCCGCTTGTCGTCAAGCGTCCCGCCACCGCTGTCATGACGCAGCGTATGAAGTCTGCCGATTCCACCGCGGCAGTAGCCACGCCTCCGCCCGCTCCACCGCCCACGCGCCTGCCTGGTACCAAGGCCATTCCTGCCAGCGTGCCCCGTTCCGCCAACGGCACTTCTGAATCTCTGGCACCGCCGGCTGCCCCTTCATTCAACGAAGGCCGCCGCGGACCCAGTGAAAATCTGCCCATGCGCCGGCCTCCCTCAGAGGTCTATTCGAAAGGCAGCCGGCGCAAGAATTCTGGCGATATTTTCACCGAGAGAAAGCCCCGCAAAAAAGCGTTCCCTTGGGCCGTAGTTGGCTTTGTATTCGTGGTTGGCCTGGCTGCGGCCGCGCTCATCATGTACGCCTTATCCGTGCCTAAAATGGTCAACACGCCCACGCTTCAGCCTGACAAAATCAGCTTCTCGTGGAAAGAGGGCACGCCCAAACCGAAAGAACAAATTCTACGTCTGAAGGGCGGCCCCGCCTCTGCCACGTTCACCGCCTCCAGCAGCGACGAACAATGGTTAACCGTCACGCCCGAAAGCGACGAGCCCACGAACCGCGCCTGGCAAGTTCGGGTCGATCCTGACAACGTCGGTCTTACCGGCCCCAAAGGCACCTCGGGTTGGATTGACGTCGTGTCTACCGAAGGTTTCAAAACTCAGGAAGAAGTCATTCTCAAGGTCACCTCTGGTGATCCCGGCTCAGCCAAACCCAAGAAGGCTTCGTCAGCTGCAGCAACCGGAAGCTTGGCAGTAACGCCCGCTCCCGCTGCGACTTCTACTAAGAAGCCGCCAGTGGTTGCTCCACTCGCCAATCTTCCTACAGCTACAACGCCCACCGCAACCAAACCGGCAACTGCCACCGCTACTAAGCCGCCTGCGGCCACGGCGACTAAGCCGCCCGCAACGGCCACCAAGAAGCCGCCCGTAAGCGATAGCGTCGATAACATCAACTAAGCCCTATCCGTTATCCTGGGGAGTGTTCCCCAAGAAACTATTAGTGGCTTTGAGCTTTGCGGCAGCCGCCATGACTGGTCAGGAGAGTGCCAAGACTAACTGTCAAGGTACTTTGCTCGATAGCCATGGCGGTGTGTTGGTAGGTGCCGTTGTTACTCTCGGCCCAACCTCTGTCACGACCATGCAAGATGGCAAGTTCGCCTTTGCCGCCAGCGCCGATTATCCAATCAGCGTTCTGCTTAACGGCAAGACCCTCGCCTCGACCAGTCCCTTGCACCTCGCGTGCTCTGGTTCCGTCCTTCAACTCTCGAACGATACCGTGATCTTGCGGCCCCAAAAGTCGGGCACTGGCGGCGAACAGTTGTCGGGTAAAGCGGTCGCCTCTTTGCCCCTCAACAAACGCGATTTCAGTCAGCTCCTTCTCCTCGCCGCCGGCACCATGACCGATACCAATGGCTCAGCCAACTTCACCCAGCAGTTCGCTATCAACGGCCAGCGTGGCACTGCGGCCGTCTTCGCCATGGACGGAGCCGATAGCACCGATCCCGAAGTTGGCGGCGCCACCTTCACCAATCTCAACGTCGATGCAGTCCAGGAAATCCGCTCCAGCTCCGGTTGGATGGCCGCCGATATTGGCCGCGGTGCCGCCGGTTTTACCGACATCATTACGCGCTCTGGTACCAACGCTCTGCACGGTTCCGCATTTGAGTTTCTGCGCAATTCAGATCTCGACGCCCGCAACTTCTTCGATCGCGAAATCCCACCCTTCCACCGCAACGAATTCGGCTTCACTAATGGTGGCCGTCTGCTCAAAGATCGCACCTTCTACTTTGTCGAATATCAAGGCTTCCGCCAAATCCTAAGTGCCACTGAAGTTATCCCCGTTCCCACTGTGGCCGAACGCTCCGGCTTGGACACTACCGCCTTTCCTGGTGACACGTTGATCGTACCCGTCAATCCTGCCATGGCCAAGCTGCTGAACCGTTATCCTCTGCCGAACGATCCTCTCGGACCCTACGGCGCACGCACCTATGCCGCTTCTTCTAGAGTCGATACCGTATCAGACCAATTTTCCGCGCGCCTCGATCATCAGCTATCCAGTAAGTCGAAACTCTATGCGCGCTTCACCATGGAGAATACCGAAGGGCCAACCACCAACCCCAGCCAAACTGCGATCGACCCGAATTTCGCTGTCCAGTTTACTGACCAACAGCGCAACGCCGTCATCAACTTCACTCACACCACCTCCGCCAATTCCATCGCCGAATCGTCCATCAGCTTCACCCGTGCCACTCCGCAATTCCCCACGCTCGACCGTACCGATCCTTCGCTCACCTTTGGCAACGGCCTCTACGAAGCATTCAACGCTGCTGGCGGCTCCGTGCAAGGCTGGTTCGGCAATCTGTTCCAAGCACGTCAAGGGTTCACCTGGATCCAAGGGAAGCACACCATCAAAGCGGGCGGGGAAGTGCGGTCGAACCGCGACACGTCCATCTTCGGCATCAATCCCAACGGTCAGTTTCAGTTCGGTGGCGGCACGGCGTATTCGCCGGTCAATATTACTTCGCTGAGCGGTGTGCACAATATCGAAGCTGGCCAACCTTTACCGGACGCACTCACGGGCTTGCTTACCGCCAGCGCCTTCAGCTATAACACCGCTGTTGCTCCCTCGCTCTTCCCACAGGGTTCAAAAATCGGCGACGCCAGTATCCACCGCGACGCCTATAACGCCTACCTCGAAGACAGTTGGAAACTCAAATCCAATTTCGTTCTCAATTACGGCTTGCGCTACGAAATTGATTCGCCCATCCGCGAAGGTTATAAACAAACGTCCGCACCCGTTATAGGTGATCCGTCTTTGCCCGGCTCGGAGTTAGTCATAAATCCGCAACCACCCTACAAAACTGATAAGAACGGCTGGGGTCCGCGTGTCTCTGTTGAATGGAACGTCGCCAAGAATACCCTCTTTCGCGCTGGCGGTGGCCTCACCACTTTGTTGGTAAATCTCTATCAGGACAATCTCCTCACTGGCGCCGCGCCGTACGTCTTCTACCCACGGCTCACTGCCTCGCCCGGCCAACTCATTCCTTTTGGCCTGACATTCACTTCGCAAGATCTTCCACCCGTCTACACGCCGAGCGGTCAACTCATCTTCTCCTCCGGCGATTCCAAGCAAGTGCCAGCCAATACCGTCATGGATGTCAATCGCTTTGAACAAAGCTTGGCTGCTGTAACCCCGACGCACCAAATCACGCCTATCAGTGCAGCGGGTCTTGTCGGCAATTTCAAAAACGGCTACATCGGTACGTGGACGGCCGGTTTGGAACATAAGTTCTTGGGCACAACCATCGACGCCGCGTATGTCGGAACCGCCGGCATTAAACTTCCTGTGATCGATTATCCAAACGCGTTTCCGGGAGCGACCGCTGCGTACTCTCCTTACACGCAATTCAATTCGACCGGTGCCATTATCGGCGGCTATGGACAGGTACTGCTCATGACAAACCGCTCCCATTCCACGTACCACTCACTGCAAATATCCGCCCAAAAAGATCTGACGGCCTCGGGCCTCGGTTTTCAAGCGAGCTATTCGTTCTCAAAATCGATCGACGATACTAGCGCCGTTGTCGGCGGCTTCGTTTCCGGCTATTCAGGCGCGGTGGCTCAAGTCGTGCCGGAAAATCCATTCGATACCCGCATCGACAAGGGCCCGTCCAATTTCGACATCAAGAACGCTCTTTCCTTCAGCCTGTTCCAGGACTTGCACGCCGACCGTCTCGCCCTTCTTCGTCCCTTAGGTAAAACCCTCACGGCAGGCTGGCAGCTTTTGGGTATCGGCACTTTCACCAGCGGCCTCCCATTCACCGTTTACTCAGGTGCCCAGCAGACCGACTTGGGATCGCTCGGCGCCGACCGGCCCGATCTTGTCGGCTCGCCGGTCTTCTCAACGAACCGCACTGTGCGGGAAGACTACTTCGGCTTAGGCGCCAACAATACGTCCTACTTCTCCATCCCCACCGGCCAGTTCGGCACCTTGGGCCGCAATACATTTCGCGGACCGGGCTTGGGAAATTTCGATATGGCTCTGATCAAAGACACGCCCATCGCCACCCGTAATGGAGCTGAGCGCGCGTCTCTTCAATTCCGTACCGAGTTCTTCAACGTGTTCAATATCGCCAACTTCGGCCTGCCCTCCAACATCGTTCTCGGCCCGGGCTTCGGCGAAATCAGCCGCACCGCTAGTACGTCTCGCCAGATCCAGTTTTCGTTGAAAGTGATTTATTGATCAACGTGATGTCACATCTTCGTCGTTAAATTTGAGCAAGTTTGAACATTTTCTGCGCATTGAGTGAATGAAGGCACTTAAAGGAGTGTTCAATATGTTTAAATTAATCGGAATTGGATGCGTTGCACTGGTTCTTTTGCTACCCCTGAAGGACGGAAGCAGCGTTTCCGACGCAGCCAAAAACAAGATCGCTGAGCAGATTCCCTATTCGCTCGAGATTCTGG
>Ga0302319_10015780_pt1 | contig 13977 bp, 11 predicted proteins | sample Bog_T0_2_FD_203319 | JGI IMG/M metagenome (GOLD analysis project Ga0302319, IMG submission 203319) | Peat permafrost microbial communities from Stordalen Mire near Abisko, Sweden - Bog_T0_2 | ecosystem: Environmental > Terrestrial > Soil > Wetlands > Peat | place: Sweden: Abisko, Stordalen Mire...
ATCGAACGGCGTCGCTTGCTCAAGGCCCGCGAAATGGTGAGCAAGATCCTATCTCTCTTCCGTGAGTATGATGTGCACGCGACATGGGCCACGGTCGGAATGCTTTTTGCCGGCTCCCGCGATGAAGTGGAGTTCTTCCGCCCGGCCGTACTGCCCAACTATGCGAATGCAAGCCTCAATCCTTATCAGGAGCATCTTGGATTGAGTGAGGAAGACGACCCTTTTCACTTTGCGCCCAGTCTGATCCGCGAGATCGACGCGACGCCTGGTCAGGAAATTGCGTCCCATTCCTTTTCTCATTACTACTGTCTTGAAGCCGGCCAGAACGCAACGGCATTCGCTGCCGATATACAAAGCGCTGTTTCCATCGCCGCCGTGTCAGGACATCAGATCAAGTCATATGTATTTGCTCGCAACCAGGTCAATGCCGACTACCTGCCGCTGCTCTTTGAACAAGGCATCACTGTCTACAGGGGAGTGAGCGGGTTAGAGCCTTACAAGGCCGTCGACTTTCAACAGCAGCGCCGCCTGCGGCACAGAGCGGCCCGGCTGCTTGATTCACTTGTAGACGTGTACGGCCCGCAGTCCGTGGACTGGCCAAGCGAGGGGCGCCCGGCCTGCCTCGAACCGAGCCGGTATATGCAGCGCTGCCGAACATTCCTAGTGCCGTTTCGCGCGCTCGCAGTGCGGAGAATGATCGGGCAGATGCAATCGGCAGCCAGACAGCGACGCATTTTCCACATTTGGTGGCACCCAGAAGATTTCACTACCGGGGGAGATTTGAACCTCTCGGTTCTGCGGCAGGTTCTCGAGGCATTTCATGAGTTGCGCCAGCGCAATTTGATGACAAGTCTTTCGATGGCAGAGTCCCACATGCATCAGCCCGGCCCAGCTTTAGTGGGAAAGGCGTAAGCGAATGAACGACCACCAAATCTCGCAGCAGCCCCGCTCCCGTGGCAGGAGCCAGGGGAAAAACGGCAAGTTGCGAATTCTCTATATCGTGACCCAGGCTGACCGGGGTGGTGCGCAAATGCACCTGCTCAGCCTTGTCAAGTCCATGGTCCTCGAATTCGACGTACATCTAGCTGTCGGCGAAGAAGGCTTCCTGACCGAAGCCTGCAGACAGAAGGGCATCACTGTTCACATCCTGCATCATCTTCGTCGCTCGGCCGGAATGATATCAGACCTCAAAGCGCTGAATGAAACGCGGAATCTACTTAAGGCCATCCGCCCTGAACTGATTCACGTACACACGTTCAAAGCAGGATTCATCGGAAGACTTGCCGCGTGGTCGCTTGGGATTCCCGCAATCTACACCGTTCATGCCTGGCTATGGGGAACAAAGGCGGTATCGAAGATCGCCTCTCGAGCCGCTCTTCCCCTGGAGCGTTTAAGCGCACGATGGTGCGACCAGATCATCACGGTTTCTCATGCCGGTGAAGAACTCGTTCGCAAGTGCCACATCGCCGGGGACAAAAGGGTCGTTACCATTCATAACGGAATTGAGGACTTCAAGGTCGAGCGCAGGAATGCGGGCAATCAAGCACCGGTCCTCATGATGGTGGCTCGATTCACCGCAGGCAAGGACTTTGGTCTCCTCATCAAGGCTTTCGCGTCCGTCTCGGATCGCGCTCACTTATGGCTCGTTGGCGACGGGGAGACCCGCAAAGCAATGGAAACACTCGCCGCCGATCTCGGAATCGCCAGCCAGGTTTCCTTCTGGGGCGAATGCGAGAATGTGCAGGAGTTGCTTTCTCGGGTGGATGTGTTTGTCCTTGCCTCCGAAAGTGAAATGCTCCCCATCAGCATTCTCGAGGCAATGCGCGCCGGTGTCCCGGTCGTTGCATCCAATGTCGGAGGTGTCCGCGAGGCGGTCACCGACGGCGAAACGGGACTGCTTGTCCCCAAGGGGGATGTAGGCGCCCTCAAAGAAGCTCTTGAACGCCTCATCGCAGACGAAGCTCTGAGGACGCGGTTGGGTCTGGAGGGTCGCCGTGCCTTCGAATCCAGATTCCGGAGTTCTATCATGGCCAACAGCACCTATCAGATGTACGTTCAGGTCCTCCGCCAAAGGGGCGCGCGTCAGATCAGCCCCTTAATGAAACCCCAGCTCGTGGATCCGCAAAAGCACTAATTCCGAAAGCACACGTTCAAGTTGCTTTTCCCCAAGAAAAGCCGCCTTTCACGGTTCTCAAAAAGTCTACGTACATTCCGAAGCTGCTTTAGACCAGTTCTCCAATACATCGCCCCTGTTGAGTTGTGTGCCAGGAGCCCTTTCCTTGAGGGCAATCCGCTTGTCATTCCGCTTTCGGCGTAAAGCAATCGGAAGTCAGCAATAGCCGGATCAACCTCGGCAATCGTCGCCCTCATAACAATTTTCCCTGACGGGCTTGTGAAGCAGTCCCGCACCGGTTTTATGGTGGGGCGCTTTCGCCTCATCGCAATCAGATATTCAACAAATCCTGCCAAGGAGCATCTCATCGTGTCTTCCTCATCCGCATTGAATCAGGCCGAACTTGTTAAGCGTAAATCCCTTTCTCTGGTCGCCAAACGAGCAATTGACGTTATTGGCGCCGGACTCGCTTTGATCATTCTTTCTCCAACCTTCCTGGTCATTGCCCTCTTGATAAAGCTCCAGGATGGCGGCCCAATCATCCATCGACGCCGCATGGTGGGGATGGATGGCGAATTCCTGCTGTTCAAATTCCGATCCATGTGTAACGACGCCGATCATGTGCTCAAGAAGAATCCTGAGCTCTGGGCGGAGTTCCAGAAGAACTATAAGCTCGTCAATGACCCCCGCATCACACCTCTCGGACGCTTTCTGCGCAAGTACAGCCTCGATGAACTACCTCAGCTGTTCAACATCTTGTCTGGACAGATGAGCCTTGTCGGACCGCGCACGATTACTCACGAGGAATTGCTGAAATACGGGGAAATGCGCCATCTGCTTCTGACTGTCAAGCCCGGATTGAGCGGGTACTGGCAAACGGAAGGCCGCGCCCGCGTTACCTACGAAGAGCGGGTTCAAATGGACATCCACTATGTACTGAACTGGAACTTGCTTTGGGATTTGAGGATTTTGGCAAAGACGCCGATTGCGGTACTCAAGGCCGACGGCGCTTATTAAGGTGCGCTCTCAAAGTTAACCTTGCCGAATTGGAAGAGGACAAGCGGGTCCAAATGAGAGTTCGGGCTGAATCGCATGTAAAACAAGCATTCCTGAATTGAAACGGGGAGTCGTACAATCCTATGCAAACACACATCTCAGTCCTTTTGGTCCATCCGAAGAATCTACTCAGCGACCTCATTCTTTCGGCGCTCGATAACCATGCCTCTATCCGGCTGGACGCCTATTTTGCATCGCCGTTGCAGTTTCAAAGGGATCACATACCAGATTCGATTCAGGTCGCACTTATTGCGGGTGAGTTCAACGGCGACCTCGAAGTCGGAACCAGCATTCTCCGCTGGATTCGGGAGTGGGGACCCAAGATCAAGCCGGTCATGCTGTACGATGCTTTGGACCGTGACACAGTCGTTGAGGCCTTTTGCAACGGTGCAAAGGGCGTCCTCAACACGACTTCATGCGGATTCGCACAGTTGTGTCATTGCGTTACCCAGGTCAACGCCGGCCAGATATGGGCCAACCACAGCCAGGTGAGTTGGTTCATCGATGCTTTCGCGACAGGCTGCTCTTTCAAGCGCGCCGCAGCCGCGAGAACCGGGCAACCTGGCGCCGAATCCCTCACCAGGCGTGAATTGGAAATCGTCGCACTGCTTGCGGAGGGCAATTCCAATCGCGGGATTGCTGCCGCACTCAAACTCAGCGAGAACACAATCAAAAACTACCTGTTAAAGATATTTGAGAAGCTTGGCGTCTCAAGCCGAACAGAATTGGTGGCGCAGACGATGCATACTAAAAGGTTCCGGCAGTTCCCTTCGGAACCGGACCGCACCGGGATTGTGCGCGGTGCGTCGACCCTTGTTCAGTGCCTTCAGCGGTGAGCCCAGACGTAAATGAGCGCTGAAATTGTGACGGCAACGCCTGCCTGCATTGCAAGTGCGAATCGAATTCCCCGCAGGCATCCTTGCTGGGCCATGGCTAGATCCTGCGACTCCTCAGTATCCGTCAGCGCACCCTTCGAACTGCTTGCCGGCAAATTCAAACGACCGGCAACATGCGCAACCGAAGCGAATTCCAACCGCGTGGTGACGGTCTGAAGTTTTCTCTGAGTCATCGTCTCCCCCATGTATCGCCTCAGTCCCTTGTTGTTCACAAAAGCAAAAGACTTAATTTAGTTATCGGCTACCCGATGGAAATCTTCACATCCCGTAGCCCTTATCCACGTGACTCAAGTCACGTTAGCAATGGGCGGTTCTCAATCGCTCCATCTCTCGCCGCCAGGTAGAGAGTTTCGGGGACCCCTCCTGGGTCTCCCGCCAATCTTCCTGTCTTCCCAATCCACAAATCCTGAATTCTGTATCCACCCCATAAGACAACCTGGGTGTAAAGGCCGTCCGATGACACGGATAGGTAGTTTCATGTACATACTATATTCTCTAAAAGGCTGAAAGTAACGCTAAGACAAAACTTTTGTGCAATACATTCCCACTATTTCTCTTCAGTGGCTTCCAGGGCGGCACGCGACTTCGTTCGTCCGCATTCCCTTCTTTTGCGAGTAAATCTGGCTGTTTCTCTCTCATTGCGAAATGTGAGGGGCCGCTGCGTTGACATCAAGGCACCTTAGTCTCTAATTTTCGTGAAAACCGGCAGCCAACCTGATACAAATATACATGTCATAAAGTGCTTATTATGTACTGATTCAGATCAACTGGACATGTCCTCGGGGGGCAATCGCACCTGAGTACCAGTTGCGATTACCGTCGTGGTATTGACGTCCCACGGAAGTCCCGTCAGAGTGAAAAGTACGCATTGGTTTTTGTTAAGAAGAAGTGCGTCATTGCCACTCTTGCAGGAATTGAATCTATGTTGCTCGTGACGAAGAGTAGAGAGCTGTTCTCGCTTAACAGTACGTGGGCAGGTGTGAAGGAGGTAGTCGATGCAATTAAATCCCGCCGAATCTCTCCTCCTTTCCACCGAGGACCTGCACTGGTACGCCATCTGGACCGCTCCCCGTCACGAGAAACGCGTTGCGGAGCGGATCAGGGAACGGGAATTGGACGTCTTCTTCCCCGTGTACTACTCCGAGAGGCATTGGAAAAAGCGGCCGGTGACGACCATCGAACTTCCTCTTTTTCCCGGCTACGTCTTTGTTCAGATGAATCGCGGCGCTCGCGGCACAGTGTTGTCGACTCCGGGAGTTCACTCAATTGTAGGAAACGGAAAGCAGCACATCCCGGTTAGGGACTCGGAAATTGCAATTCTTCGCTCGGGCTTGCACCAGGCTAATCCGGAACCTCATCCTTTCATAGCGAGCGGCGCCGATGTGATCATTTGCCGCGGAAGCCTCGCCGGTCTCGAGGGAGTCTTGATCCGGAAAAAAGGCGCCCAGCGTGTAGTCGTCGCGGTTGAATCGATTATGCGGGCTTTTTCCGTGGAGGTCGATATTGCGGACCTGAAAGCTAAAAGCACAGACTCTGCCGCGGCGTTCTGGCCTGCCGACTTGAGTGTCTCCGTCTCCACTCCGGTTGCAGAAGCCTGGACTGGCAGATTATCCGGAGAAACGCGGTAATCCACGCAGCAACGCACAAGCAGTGAAGGGAGGCAGATCGAATCGGACAATTCCTCGGCACGCGAGAAACAACAGGAGAATTGACCCAATACCAATATCTGGGAGACATTTTTCCTCTTGACGGCATTCGAGATTTTGGCGTAAAATGGTCTCGCTACCTACACCGCTTTACCGAATAAAATCGTTCTGAATTCCCCCAGTTTCGTGGTTTCCTGAGGTCCCGACGAGCTTCCGCAGTTGTTTATTTTGCAAAAAGCCAGAGGACCGAAGTATGGATTTGAAACAGTTTTTCGATCACCGTATTGAAGTTGCCCGAGGTGACTAAATGGAGAGCATAATCAAGATTCTTGTGATCTGCCCTCGAAGCCTGATCTCCGAGCTTTTGATTTCGGGGTTCACGCAGAGGGAAAAGATCCAGGTTGTTGCGCACGCTACTTCCGAAGAGGAAGTCACAGAAGCCTTTCGAAATCATACGATCGACGTGTGCCTCATTGACTACGATGCTCAGGGAGCCGATTACGATTGCAACAGGATTCTGCGCCGCCTTCGCGAGGGCGCCCCGTCGGTCCGATCCGTTGTGCTTCTTGCCCAGCGCGAGCACGATGTTGTGGTCGAGTGTTTCCGGGCAGGCGCCAAAGGCGTATTTCCAAAAAACGCCGCCGAATTCAACCTCCTCTGCAAGTCCATCTACTGCGTCCACAACGGACAAGTCTGGGCCTCATCCGAAGAACTGATCTGGATGCTCAGCGCCCTCGAAAATTCTTATACGCAGCCCGCTCCGTTGCGCGTGGTCAATGAGTTGGGCGCCAACCTCCTGAGCAAGCGCGAGGAAGACGTGGTGCGGAATCTGATGGAGGGTTTCTCTAATCGTGAGATTGCTCAAAACCTTAAACTAAGCGAACATACCGTCAAGAACTACTTATTCCGGATCTTCGATAAACTAGGCGTTTCCAGCCGCACTGAATTGCTGCTTTACGCCATGAGTTCTCGGAAACTCGCTGGGCCGTCCAGCGCAGTCGTTGAAGCTTCGGCACTTGCAAGTTAGGCCTGAAAAAAGGTAGCGGCAGGTGCAGCCGTAGCGGCTTGCTCGATATTTCAGCGTACCCGCTACAACCAAAAGTACGCGTCTTGAAGGCGAACAAAGGCTCGGTCATTTCCCGAGTCGCATCCGTGTCTGGAGGATACGAATGAATATCACAGTTGTTGGTCTGGGATACGTCGGAACTGTATCTCTGGTGTCCCTGGCTTCGCGCGGTCACCGTGTGTGGGGCGTCGACATCAACCCTCAGAAGCTCGAAAGCCTTCGCCAGGGAATTGCTCCGATTGTGGAGCCGGGACTGCAGCAAATGTTATCCCAGGCAAACGAAAAAGGATTGGTTTGCGTCGGCGACGATGTTGAAGCCGCGCTGCGCGAGTCAGACGTCTGCTTTGTCTCCGTCGCTACTCCCAGTCAACGGAACGGGCACATCGATTCCCGGCATCTCCTCAATGCCTGCGGCCAGATTGCCCAAGCCATGCATTCCCTCGGACGGCGGCAGATTGTCGCGATCCGCAGCAGCATTCTGCCAACCGTTCTGGCCGATGTAGAAGAACTGTTTGAACTCAACGCGCCTGGCCTCGTCGACCTTTGTGTCAATCCGGAGTTCCTTCGTGAAGGCACTGCGATTGCCGATTTCGAGGGCCCGCCCTTCACTCTTATCGGAACCGCCAGCCCCGGCGCGGAAGCCGCATTGCGCTCCATCTATTCCGAAATCGAGGCGCCTGTTTACGTTCTCCCGGCAGCGGAGGCGACACTCGTCAAGTATGCCAGCAATGCCTATCATGCATTAAAGGCGACATTCGCAAATGAAATTGGCCGCGTATGCAGCCATATGGGCATCGACGGCGATGCTGTAATGCAGGTGTTTTGCAAAGACACCAAGCTGAACATCTCCGCAAATTATCTGCGTCCTGGCTTTGCCTTTGGCGGCTCATGCCTCCCCAAGGATGTGCGCGCGCTCCAATACGCCGGCCGCCTTTGCGACATCGAGCTTCCGCTGATGAGCGGCATCCTTGACAGCAATGCATTTGTGGTTCGAAGCGCACTGCAGGCGGTTCTGGATTCACGCGCCAGGCGTGTTGCCCTGATCGGCCTCAGCTTTAAAAGAAATACCGACGATTTGCGCGAAAGCCCCTACGTCGAGCTTGCGGAACAATTGATCGGCAAAGGGATCGAACTTCGCATTTACGATCCCAACGTAAGCATTGCGCGCCTCACCGGTGCAAACAAGGAGTACATTAACGGGAGCATTCCTCATCTCTCCCGTCTCCTGGTAAGCTCCATCGAAGAAGCCACCTCCTCCATAGATCTGCTGATCCTTGCACATCGATATGCCGATGTGGAGCAGCTCGACGAGCCGGACCTTCCATACGCCGTGCTCGATCTGACTGGGCAGATGAAAATGAAACAGTCTACCCAGAAGCGCGTCTCACAACTTTGACCACCATTCAGTTGCGCTCACATCGGACTCTTCGAGGGCAACTGGATTTAGAGTACTGCAATCCATGTTTCTGACCGCTTGATCATGTACAAGTCTGGATACCCAGGTCTTGATCTTGAGACCCGGGATACCTCGAACTTCAACATCTTAAGTTACGCGGTCAGAGACCTGGATCGATCGGAAGAGAATTTATGGTTGAGATCCACTATCACCTCTTGCATGGCGTCGACGACGGCCCTAAAGATATTGAGGCGTCGCTTCTTCTCGCCGAGGCATCCATTGCCGAGGGCGTTACTCATATCGTTTCCACTCCGCATGCCAACTCTCAATACAACTTCAACGCGGAGGTGAACAATGAGAGGCTCGTCGAACTTCGCCAGCACCTCTCCGATCGCATCACACTAGCCCTCGGCTGCGACTTCCATCTTTCCGAAGAGAACCTTATCGAATTCGATAAGAATCCTTCCAAATTCACTATCAACAAGGGTCGGTACCTTCTTGTCGAGTTTTCCGATTTCGGCATTCCACGTTCCATCACCGGCGCGCTGAGCAAAATGATTGGTAACGGAGTCGTCCCGATTATCACTCATCCCGAGCGCAACATACTCCTGGCAACTGAGCCCGATCGACTCGCCGAGTGGCTCCGTATCGGCTGCCTGATCCAGATTACCGCCGGTTCTCTCAGCGGACGCTTCGGCCCTGAAGCAATGTCCGTCTCTCAGCAGTTGCTCAAGAAAAACTGGGTTCATCTTGTCGCGAGTGACGCCCACAGCATTAAATCCCGTCCGCCCGCCATGTCGACCGCGCACGCGGCCATCAAAAAGCGCTGCGGACAGGAGACGGCCGACCGGTTGTGCATCGACAATCCTTTTCGCATCTTTAACGGCAGCGCTCTGCCTGAGCAGCCCGAGGCCGCCGATATTCGTCCCAAGCGTGCTTCATCGAGTCGCGGTCTGTTTTCGCGCATCTTTCAGTCCTGATGTGGAACAGTGTTTTTTGGACGGCAATCCTTTCGCCGGAGTGGGTCACAATGAGAACCGATTTTAACGAAGTCCGAGTATGCAATGAATAAGCACGAGGGCGTGGCAAACCTGATCATGCGGTTTCTCGCCATGGCGATTCCGTTCGCCATTGCGATCTACTGGCCGGCGTTTGTCGTTCTGCCCGATGCAGTCGGCCCGGTGATGCGTCCCGCCATGTTGGGTGCCGCGGTGGTGATGGGGCTTTGCATGTTCGGCGAACCGCTCACCGCCATTGAACTGCAAATGATGAAGGTCTTCGGCATCATGTGGCTGATCTTCGTGCTCACCAGCGCGGTTGCCGAGGAACCCATGGACGCCTTTGTGGGACTTCTGAAGCTCATCCTGATCCAGATCTTCTCGCTTTTGATGGCCAGAGCCCTGCGTTACGAACCTGCTGCGGAGGTTCTCGGCAAGTGGATGTATGTCGGCAGCATTGTCATCACCCTCTTCGTCATCTACGCATACCTGCATATTCTCGGACCGGTGCTCCCGACTTACGCGGCAGTCCGAGGTTTAAAGGGAATCGCCGAAAAGCAAGGATACGCACTGAACGAAACCCCGGCCACTGCGATTTTGGCATTCATCTGCTCCACCTGTCTGCGCCCCATGACGAAATTCAAATGGGCGGTGGGTGCGGCGATCGTCATCATCGGGGCGCTTTTGACCGGTTCCAGGGCGGCGCTCGCCATCCCGGTGCTGGCCGCTTTGATTCTGCTCATTGTGTTGTGGATGCGCAGCAACTCGACGTGGAGGAAATTTTTCGCTGTGGCCATGATCGTCCTTGGCTTAAGCGCAATCGTGTGCGCTGTCGTATTTATTCCTTCGTCCGTCATCTCCAAGGCTTCCGAGGGTCGATGGGATTTGTGGACCGCCGGCATCTCCAAATTTCTTGAGCGTCCGTTGCTTGGCTGGGGATTCCAGTCATGGAAAAGCGACTTGGCGTCCCGTCTCCCTGGCGAATATCAGCTTTCCAATTATTTGGCCCAGCACATTGTTGGTGGGTATCACAATGAGTATGTGGCTGCGCTCTCCGAGCATGGGTTAGCCGGCTTTGTCGCCCTCATGATGCTCTACATGTTCGGCATCGGGTCGGCGTGGAAGCTCGCCTTCCGGAGAACCCTTACTTGGAAATTCGGGTATGCCGCTCTTTTCGGCGTACTTTTCCTTATGGTGCGTGCCAATGTCGAATTGGACGGCCTATTTGGTTTTTCTCAGGATCCAGTCGATTACTCGGCATACGTTCTGCTGGCAATCATCGTCAGCCGCCTCTCGATCGAGGAGATTGCCTGTCAACGAGCCATCCAGAATGCGCAGTCCGTGCGCTTCCAATCTCGCGCGGTCGCTTTTCCCCGGAGACCCCGTCGAGCGCCGGCCACCTCAGACCGGTCTAGTTTTGGAGAGATTCGATGACTGCAGGACAACCAGTGGTGAGCCAGGATCGCCTGACAGCCCTCGATGGATTGCGAGGCGCAATGGCTTACTGGGTATTGCTTGGCCACGTCTTCGGCCAAACTGGCATGCATTGGGTGCCCGTGCTCGCCTCCCCTAAATATGCCGTCAATGGGTTCATGCTTCTTTCCGGTTTCCTCATGACCTGGCACTACGTGAAGCGAGCTTCAAAGGAGCCGTGGACTTCATGGCGAACATGGTGCGCGTTCTACGTCCGCCGCTTTTTGCGCATCAGCCCGCTCTATTACCTTCTCCTTATTCCTACTTATCTGCTTCTGGGGAAATATCGTATATGGCACGGCGTCAGAGCACAGGACCCCGGATTGTTCGTCCCGCTCTCGTGGCAGCATGTGCTTTCTCATATCACCTACGTGTATGGGATGTTGCCGCGGTATTGTGCTTCGCTTCCGATTCCGGACTGGAGTATCAGTCTCGAAATGCAGTTCTATCTGGCCTTCCCATTCCTCATGCTTCTGGTGCTTCGTTTCGGATGGCCGGTGTTTTGCATCTTATCGGGACTTATCTGGTATGTCGCAGGGCTACCTGGTCTGGGTCTGACGCAATCCTTTGACCAGCCGTCTCTCTTATTTCTAAGCCTGATCTGGTTTGCCATCGGCATGGTATGGGCAGGGCGGTACGCACTTGATCACAAACCCCACATTCCTTCCATCCTCATGGGATTTCTGCTCGTGTTCTTCTCGCGAGACTTGCACGACATTATCCTTGTGATCGCATTGGGATTTGTTCTGTTTGTCGGCGATGTGCCGGTAATTGGGAAGGTCGCGGCGCTATGCAGGCGCGCGTTATCGTGCCGCTTGGCCGAATTCATGGCCGATGCAAGCTATTCTGTCTATTTAGTGCACCTACTTATCCTGCGGCCACTGGCTTACTACCTGCTTACGAGCACGCGGCTTACTCCAAACCAACGGGGAATTGTCGCCCTTGCTTTAACAACAACAGGCTCTTACTTGTTTGCAGTGCTGCTGCGTCCCGTTGAATCGTGGGGAATATCGGTCGGACGCAAGCTTGCGAAAACAATTTCCGGCAGTGTCCCAATCGTCGAGCCGCATGCGTCAATTTCCCAGCCTGCCGTTGAACAGGCGCCCGCCTGAAACTTCTTGCCAGCCCAAATCTCCCCATCAAGACTTCGCGAATCGAAGATGTTGCCGCAGCAATGAGCTACTTTCCTTGAGGCTGTCCGAAGTTCTTCCGGTAGACGGAAATTGCGACCAACGCTCCCATCCGGCTAAGGTGCTCGTTGTCGGCGTAAAAAAAGTCGCTCTGGTCGCCAAAGGCGCATGAGTCCGCATTACAGAGCGCCTCCTTTGGATCAAAAAAATCGACGGATGGAATCTCGCGTTGAATGGAACGAACTTGGCGAGAGAAAGGGTTGTCCAACTCCGCGGAGATTTCATCTTTGCTCACCGCGTTGCGACCCGATCCGTCCACGCTCGCGTGCGGGAGCGCACCCCGCAGCAGCAGTTCTGTCGCAGCGCGGCGGATAGGCATGTAGTCGTATCGCGCCACCTGCATGGCATCAAAGGGAAGCGTGGGTATGTCGTCCATCAAGACGACATGCTTGTCCGCCGCTTGCAGCGCTCTGATTTCCGCGATGAGCCCTTGTTTCAGATTCTCGGCGCTCTGCTCAAAAGAGATGGCGGAGAGAGGTTCCTTTGAGCCGTTTGGAACGAACCGATCCACGGTGTCAAGCCACCGTCCCACCAGAAATACTTCCTTAATATCCTGTCGGCTCAGCACGTAGCTGAGTACGCGTTCGTTGAACAGCGCGCAGGACTGGGCGTTCGTGCGCAACACTGGGATTGCGTGGGTATATCCGGACAGGGGCGGGCAGTGTCCGCGCGTAAGCGTCACCAGGTTATACCCGCTGTCGCTGGCAAGTTGCTTCACTCCATAGAACATGGCCTCGGCGTGACTGTCGCCGAGCAGCGCAATGGCTGGCTTCGACGAGGGAGGCGGAGCGCACTCGAGCGCAAACCGGGGCGTTTCGTCGAAGGCCATGCATGGATGGTGCGTTTCGACAGCCGCGCGGGTCTCAATTCCAGCGAGCGGGGGAACACGCTGCGGGATTCCGTGGTCGACGTAAATCAGCGCTCCTACGACCGCGAAGAGGGCAATCGCTCCACCATATGTCCAGAGGACATGACTGGTTGACCTGTAGGCATGAGTGCGGAAGGGTTGCTCAATAAAGCGGTACGAGCCGATTGCGATCAGCAGGGCGATGGCCATCAGCATGGCACAAGTGGAAAGAGGAATCTGACCGGGCAGCAGAATGCGCGCAAAACTCAGCAAAGGCCAGTGCCAAAGATAGAGTGAATAGGAAATCAGGCCGATTCCGACAAACGGTTGAATGGCGAGGACGCGATTGCCGATGCCTCCAGGTGTTGCCAGCAGCAGAACCGCCGCCAACACTGGCGGAAGTGCTTCGTAACCGGGGAAGCGAATTGCCTGGCTGTAGAAGCAAATGCAGGCCAAAACGCCGGCAAGCCCGGCGAGGCTGAGGATATGAGAAGCGGCGGCGGGCAGTTTGAAATGCGGCCTTCTTTCCGCCTCCCAAAGAGCAAGCATGGCTCCGGCGCCTAGCTCCCAGGCACGTGTGAAAGGGAGATAAAAGTTGAATTCGGGATAGTGAAACTCGGAGCGGATGGAAAGTGCCAGAGACAGAGAGGAAAGCAGCAAGAGAATCGTAAAGGGACGTATCCTCTTCGACTTCGAAAGAAGAAGCATCAGCAACGGAAAAGCAATATAGAACTGCTCCTCAACGGCAAGGGACCACGTCATGAGTAGCGGATTCAATGCGGCATCTGCCATGAAGTAATTGCCGCGCTTGAAGAAGTAGAGGTTTGAGATCGAAGTCACGGCGGCTGCGGATGTTATGCCGAAAGTATGAAACTCGATCGGCGACAAGATCGCCGCGCCGCAGACGAAACAGAAAAGAAGTACTGCAAGCAAGGCGGGGAGAATCCGCTTGAACCGGCGCTCATAGAAACCGGAGATGCTGAAGCGGCCCTTCTGAATATCGCGGCCAATGATGCCGCAAATAAGATAGCCGGAAATCACGAAGAAAATATCCACCCCGACGAATCCACCGCTCAACCAGGGAATGTTGCAATGAAATCCCAATACGGAAAGCACCGCGATTGCACGCAGTCCATCAATATCTCTGCGATGGCTCTTACTCGTGACCAGAGCAGGGGATAGCTGCGCCTCGCCTCGATGGGCGACAGTATTCATCTTTGCCTCCGTGAGTCCAGTTCGTGTATATGTTCCAGTTTAAAGGCACCTTCAATATCCGTGCAGCAGATTCGTGAAGAC
>Ga0302319_10015785_pt1 | contig 13975 bp, 16 predicted proteins | sample Bog_T0_2_FD_203319 | JGI IMG/M metagenome (GOLD analysis project Ga0302319, IMG submission 203319) | Peat permafrost microbial communities from Stordalen Mire near Abisko, Sweden - Bog_T0_2 | ecosystem: Environmental > Terrestrial > Soil > Wetlands > Peat | place: Sweden: Abisko, Stordalen Mire...
AATATGTGCGGGAATACCTCGCGCCCTCGCTGGCGAAGGTGTGACGACCCCGAATTTTTCCAACTTTCCGCCCGGCAGGACAATGGCGTGCGAATCTTCCATGTATGCGCGAACCAGAATCTCCCGGGCAAAAGGCCCACATCATAATCCACGCGGAAGGCGCCGGCGCTCCTTCACCCGAGGCAGTCCGCCAGCGGGCGCGGGAAATCGCGATCATCAACGGTCGCGCCGCCAGCGATTACACGGATGAGGATTTCCGCCAGGCGAAGATGGAACTCATGCAGGAGCCCGAGCCGGACGACGAGCAACAGGCCGAGGAGTCGCTCCCTTTCGAGCCTGGGAATGGCGACGTGCTTGGAGGCCAGGCCCACCAGGCGCGGAACTTCGGCGCGGAGGACGAAACCTCAGTCGGCGAGGAACTAATCCACGAAGGGATGGACGAGGCCCTTCACGACGAGATGGTCGAGGCCCAGAAAAGGAATATCCGGGACGGGGGATAGCGATTCATCCGGCGGGATGAATTCCTGATTTTTACTCGAATCGAATCGAGGCCGAGCGGCCATGCGCATCGAGCCCCTCGATCTCGCTGAATGTCTGGATGGCGGGCAACAGTGCCCGCAACGCCTTGCGGTCGATCCTGACAACGCTGGTCCGCCGCTGGAATTGATCGACCGTAAGCCCGGGAAACGATTTGCCCGCTCCGCCGGTGGGGAGCTCGTGACTCGGACCCGCCACAAAATCGCCGGCCACTACTGGCGAATATCCGCCCAGGAAAATCGCGCCCGCGGTGCGAATCCGCGCGGCGAGCTTCTCGTCATCCTCCGCGACGATTGTCAAATGCTCGGGCGCGAACCCGTTCGCAATCTTCACCGCCTGATCCATGTTCTTTACCAGGATGAGATGCGTGGTCTGCTCCGCGACCTCGCGCAGATGCTCCTGCCGGCTGAGTTTCGCAAGCTGGGCCTCGAACGCGCTCTCGACCTCCCTGAGCTTCCTTGCCGAATCGGTGACGAAAATCACGGCGCTCCCGTGGCCATGCTCGGCCTGCGCGAGGAGGTCCGCCGCGATCCACGCCGCGTTCGCCGTCGCATCCGCAATCACGAGAATCTCGCTCGGCCCGGGCAGCAGATCGATTGCGACCCGCCCGAAGCATTGCCTCTTGGCCTCGACCACATAGGCATTGCCCGGCCCGAAAATCTTGAGCGCCGGCGCAATGCTCGCCGTGCCATAAGCCATCGCGGCCACGGCCTGGGCGCCCCCCGCTTTGTAAACTTCCGTCGCGCCGGCCACGCTCAGTGCGTAAAGGAGCGCGGGATTGACGATGCCCCGTATGTCAGCCGGCGTGGTAACGACAATCTCCGGCACGCCCGCCGCGGCGGCCAGCGTACACGTCATGATGGCCGTCGAGACAAGCGGCGCCGTGCCGCCCGGCACATAAATGCCGACGCGCTGGAAGGGGTCGAATCGCTCCCCGACACGCGCCCCCTGCCGGTTCCTGCCGGACCAGCTTTTGCGCAGACTTTTCTCCGCGAATTCACGAACATTCGTGCGCGCCAGGGCAATCGCCGCCCGGGTCTTCCCTTCAACCTGTTTCCCCGCCGCCTTAAACTCCGCCGCCGTCACCCGGATTTGCCCGGCGGCCAGACGAGGCCCCCCGAATTTCTCCGTGAATTCGATCAACGCCTCGTCACCGCGTTTGCGAATGTCCGCGATGATCTTCGCGACTGTGTCGGAAACGCGCGGGTCCGGGTCGGCGCTCCGGTCCAGCGCTGCGACCGCGGCTTTGTAATTGGGCGAGCCCGGCTTCAGGACCGTCATTGCGCGGCCTTCGCTTTCGCGCCATTTCTGGGAGCGGTCCCCGCCGTCCGCCCGGTGCGCGGGCGCGTTTTCTTCTTGAGGTCGGTCCGATGCTCGACCTTCCCCACGGTGCCGGTTTTCAGGTACTGATCGCGGAGTTTGCCCAGCGCCGCGTCGCGCGCATCGTACAGGCGCTTGCGCGAGCGGGGGAAATGTTTGCTGAGCGCGTAGGCGGTAATGAGCGGCAGCGCAATGGTCGAGTCGGCATAGCAGACCACGCAATCGGGCAGGTTATCGGGATCGATCTTGCCCCAGCTCACCGCCTCCGCGGGCGTCGCGCCGGAGAGGCCACCCGTATCCGGTCGCGCGTCCGTGCATTGGAGGAAGTAGTCGTGCCCGCGCTCCTCGATGCCCATGACCTCCTGGATCTGCGGCTCGGTCTGCAGGATAAAGTTCTTCGGCGATCCGCCGCCCAGGATGAAGACGCTGCTGGTGAGCCCCGAGGACTTCGCGGCATATACGATCGCGGCGGTCTGGTTCACGTCTCGATTCACGTCAATCTGAAGCTTCGAGTCCCTCAACGCCATCGCCGCGACATTCATCCCGATCGAGGAATCGCCCGGCGAACTCGTGAAAATGGGCACTCCATATTGGTACGCGGCGCTCAGCACGCTGGTATCCTTGATCCCCAGCTTGCGCTCCCGCTCATATACATACTTGCCCAGCAGATGATGAAACTCGTCACTGCCCATCGTCTTTTGAAATTCCGGCCCCTGGATCACCTGCCGGACAAAAGCGTCCGTATCGAGCAGCACCGAGTAATCGAAAAGGATGTCGTAAATGCGGATCACCCCATCGTGCCGCAGCTCGACATCATTCAGGAAAGGGGACCCCGCAAAGAGCTGCATCCCGAGGCCGTAATGCAGGTCGTGGTAGAGATTCGCGCCGGTCGAGACGATCCAATCCACAAATCCCGCCTTCATCAGCGGCGCGATGGCCGCCCGCCCAAGTCCCGCCGGAGTGAGCGCCCCCGTGAGGGTCATCCCCACCAGTCCGTTGTCCGGCAGCATTTTCTCCGTCAGCAGCCGGCAGCCTTCCGCCAGGCGCCCGCCGTTGTACGCCTTGAAACTGGTCTGGATCAGGTCCGCGACCCGCATATTCTTGACGATTGGATCAGGGAGCAGCCGTGGGAATTTTTTGTTTAGCATATACGCCTCCGGAGGGAGAAATTCCGGGGGGGGTGATCTTTTGCATCAAAAGCAGGCCGGGCGGCAACATGAAACGCCGCCGGGAAACGGCAGGGCAGGGGACTTGCTATTGAAACCGGGAGGCGGCCCGCTGCCGCGCGCGGCGGTACGCGGACAGAATTGCCTATGTCCGACGGTGCATATTCTGCTTGCCCTATCCGCCATCCACGTATTTTTGACCAATAATGATTCAGCCTTATCCCCCCTCGGAAACGATATACAACGTGAAGCCTCCTCCCGGCGAACAAACCGGGCGGGTTGCGGGACATGGCATTTGAAAGATTCCAGACATGAATTTTGAGGAGTTCGAGAACCTTGCGCGGCTCTACGTGGTCGGAGCGCTCGAGGAGGGAGAGGAGGACGCCTTTATCGAGGCCCGGGGGGATTTCGGCGAGCGCGCGGAGGCCGTCATTGCGGAGTTTCGCCAGCTTAACTCGATCTTCGCCTTGTCGCTCCGTCCGCATCCGCCCCATCCGGACACCAAGCGCAAGCTCCTGCAAGCCGTCAGGCAATCGATACACGGGTCCAAGGAAATGGACGGCAATTCGTCGGAAAACCATGGCGGTTAGGCGCTGGCGGAGGGCGCCACGGCAAACCGGGGAATCAAGGAATGCGGCTTGCACCGCCTCCATGCCCCGGCCATAGATGACGCGCTTCCCCCCTTTTTTCACGTCCTAGATAATTCGCCGCTTCCATGCCGCAACAATTGCCTTACATCCCCCGTTCCCGCCGCGCCTTTACCCTGATCGAGATCATCGTGATCCTGGTTATAATCGGGTTGATGCTCCTGATCGTCGTCCCGCATTATCTGATCGAGTTCAAGGCCAAGAAGGCCGCCCGCGTCAAGGCGGACCTCGTCGCCCTCAACGCTGCCATCGAGCAATACGCGCTTGAAAACGGCAAGGTAAGCGGCGATCCGGTGGACTTTGACTCCCTGCGCAAGTACCTGGACCAGAACTCGGACGCATATCGCACAGGCGGCAAGGATGCCTTTGGCGATACCTATGGGCCGTTTATCGTAGGCTCCCGCCCACCCGTCCCGTCGCGCACGGAGGATGATTTATCCTCCACCGTCCCGCCGGAGTTCTGGTCGCCGTTCCAGTAACGCCGGGTTCCCTTTAACCCGAAAACCGAAGTTGATCGGGGCGAGCTGACGCAATCTGCTGGCCGCGAAGGCCATTCGTCAGAGATCACCGTATCTTTGGATACGCTGATCTCTTCCTCATGTCCTATCGGCTCAGCATTTTGCATCATCTCATCCCCTCCAATATCGGATTTCGGGTTTAAAGCACCTGAACGTGGCCCCTGCTGACTGGCGCGGGCAATGAGACCCTGGGATTGACCTGCTGGCGCAAAAACGCCTCCTCGCGCAGGTCCAGCGCCCGCTCCTGAAGGTCCAGCGTCCGCTCCTGGACGAGGTAGGGCGGGACGTATTTCATGCCCACACAGGCCAGTACGGTAACGCAAACCCACATGACCAGCTTGCTCTTATCTTTCATTAGGATGAATACCTTCCAGTGTCGCAAACTTTGACTGGGCGCCAAGCTGTGCTGGGCGGGAACCTTAGAGTTTCCATAATCATTGTCAATCATTTTGCGCCCGTTTTGGCCTTGTTTTTGCCTCGATGCCTCTCATTTTTGCAAATGAGCCCCTGCCCGGCGTCTGCAATGGCCTTGAACCTGCTTTTTGGTGAGCCACACCTGTCCCAATGTCGCTTACCCAATATTTCCGTTCTCGCTCCCGCGGCGCGCTGCTGGGGTTCGCGCTGCTGGGGGTGCTCATTGTGGGATGGGTCGATTACATCACCGGGTACGAGATCAGTTTTTTCCTGTTCTACGGCGGACCCATCCTCTTCTCCGTTTGGTATCTGGACAGGAAATCGACCAGCCTGATCGTATTGATCAGCGGGATTGTGTGGTGGTGGGCGGATCGCCAGGACGGGCACCCTTATTTCGCGAGCTGGGTCCAGATTTGGGAGACTGGGATGCGGCTCGGGTTCTTCACTTTTGTGGCTATCGGAGGGACGGCGATCAAGGCCCGGCGTGATAGCATCGAGGCGTCAATGGCCGACATGCGCAGACTGCGGGCGCTTGAGCGTGACATCATCGCGGCCAGCGAACGCGAGCAGCAGCGCATCGGCGCGGACTTGCATGACGGCCTCTGCCAATACCTCGCCGGCATTTCCTGCTTAACGGGCTCGCTGCGGGATGACCTTTCGGAGCGATACCAGCCGGAAGCCGAGACCGCCGCCGAGCTTCATGAGCTGATCAAGGGCGCCATTACCCAGGCCCGCGACATTGCAAGGGGCATCGCCCCGGTACACATGGACGAGGCGGGGCTCGCATCAGGCCTTGAGGAACTCGCGGCCAATACTTCCCGGCTTCACGAAATCGACTGCTCTTTCCGCCCGCAGGACGATGTCCTCGTCTCTCGCGGGGACATGGCCATCCACTTTTACAGGATCGCCCAGGAGGCCACCTCGAATGCCGTGCGGCATGGGCACGCGAGTGTTGTCACAATCCGCCTTGCGCTGGAAGAGGCTCATGCGACCCTCAGCATTGAGGATAATGGCGTGGGGATTGACGCGCGGCATGCGGAAACGGCGGAAGGCATGGGACTGCGCACCATGCGGTACCGCGCGGGCGTGCTCAATGGGACGCTTGAAATCAAACCCTTGCCGGCGGGCGGCACGCGTATCACCTGCCGGGCGCCCCTCCGCGCGCCGGCCAACCCCGATTCCATCCATGCAAGCTGAACAGGCCGCCCCGGTGATCAACGTGCTCCTCGTCGAGGACCATCCCATGTTCCGCGAGCGCCTTGCGCTCATGATCTCCAAGCGCGGCGACATGGCCGTTTGCGGCGAGGCGGACAACGTCCACGACGCGCTCGCCCTGGCGGAAGAGCTGCGTCCGGATATCGCCATCGTAGATATAACGCTCAGGGGAACCAACGGTCTGGATTTCCTCAAGGACATCAAGGCTCGCGGCCTCGACCTGCCCGTCCTCGTTCTCTCGATGCACGACGAGGCCATTTACGCGGAGCGCGTTCTGCGGGCCGGGGCGCGCGGATACATTACAAAATACGAGGCGTCATCCGAGGTCATGGCTGCCATCGAGGTCGTGCTCAATGGCGAGGTGTACCTCAGCAGGCAAATGACGGGCAGGATGCTCGGCCGTCTGGCGGGCGCACGGCAGCCTCTGGCGACGGACGCCATTAGCTCTCTAACGGACCGCGAACTCGACGTTTTCCAGCGCATTGGACGGGGCGAAACCGCACGCGATATCGCAGCGGCGTTGCATCTCGGTATCACCACCATCGATACCTACCGCGCGCGGATCAAGGAGAAGCTCTCCTTGCGCACCGGGAGCGAATTGCAGCGGCGGGCAATCGAGTGGAATCGCGATCATCCCGCCTGATTTGGGATTGATCCGGCCCGGGCCGCGCCCGAGCGGCGGCGGCGATTTGGGAGTAAGTACGCAGGATGACTTACTGGTTAAGCGCCTTGGCTTGCAGTGTTTTTCGCCACAAAACTTGACCGGTCCGCAGTGCCGGCACGGGATTAACAGATGCTTCTTATCATGGGCAAATTCTCTCGCATCGACACCATGAAACATCTCTCCTTACGATACAACCGGCGCGGCTTCACCTTGGTTGAAATAATGATCGTGGTGGCAATCATCGCCCTTTTGGCATCGATTGCCGTCCCGAACTTCCTCCGGGCCCGCAAACGATCCCAGGCAACCCGGATTCTCGAGGATTTGCGGGTCCTGGATGGCGCAACCGACGAGTACGCGGTCGAGAACAACAAGACCAGCGGGACAAACCCCTCTTTTACAGACCTTAAGACTTACCTGAAAACTGGGACCGTCCTCTACAGCACCGGCGCGGATTTGTTTGGCGACACTTACGGCCCTTTCACCGTGGACACGATCATCAAGGTGCCGACTGCTGCGTATAATGCCCTCTCTGATGTGGCGCCGCTCTCTTTTTGGTCGCCCTATTGACAGAAAGCGCCTGCCTACGAAGGGAAAAATACGGCCCGGCAGATGATAAACGAGACGATAACCCCCGTAATATCCGCGGAGAGCCCCGCAAGCACCGCATGCCGCGTGCGCCGGATGCCCACCGACCCAAAATACACGGCCAGCACGTAAAACGTGGTTTCCGTGCTCCCCATGATGGTCCCCGCCGTCCGCGCGATGAAACTATCCGGCCCATGGGTTTTCACCAGCTCCGAGAACAGCCCCAGCGTGGCCCCGCCGCTTAGCGGACGGACAAAGACAATTGGCAGGAGGTCCGCCGGAAAGCCGACCCTATTGAGGATCGGACCCAGCCAATAAGCGAGCATTTCAATGCCGCCGGCGGCCCGGAACATCCCCACCGCCACAAGAATGGCAACCAGGTATGGGATGATGCGGATGGCGACATTGAAGCCTTCCTTCGCCCCCTCGACAAACTCCTCATACACCTTCACTCCCCGGGCAAAGGCGTACAGCGGGAAGAAGGAGATGAAAAACGGGATGGCTAGAATCGACACGGCGGAGACAGCCCTGAGCAATGGCGTAGCCCCGGAGACACCCATGGGCACAGGACGCAGCCAGGGAACCGGGAAAACACCCTGCGCGAACCAGTAGAGAAAACAGCAGGCGAAGAGCGACAGCGCCGCGACACCCCATGGACGCAGCGGCGGAGGCGCGGGGTACTCCTCCGCCGGCGCCTCCGGCTGCCCATCCGGGCTGCCTTGGGTTGCGCTCCCCGCGGGCAGCGCAAAAACTGGCAGCCGCTCGAGCACCTTCACCACAATGATGGCGACCAGCGCCGCGCAACTGGTGGCCACGAACGCCGTGCCGATGATCGCCGTCGGATTCGTGGACCCCGCCGCCGCGAGAATGCCGACCGCCGTCGCCGGGATGAGCTGCACGGAGCTGGTATTGATGGCAAGGAAGGTACACATCGCATTCGTCGCCGTGCCGGGGCGCGGGTTCAGCCGCTCGAGGTGTTGCATTGCGCGCAGGCCCAGCGGCGTCGCGGAATTTCCAAGCCCCAGCATGTTGGACGCGATGTTCATCACCATGGCCCCCATCGCCGGGTGATCCGCCGGGACATCCGGAAACAGGACCCGCAGCACAGGCCGCAGCCCGCGCGCGATCAACTGGATAAGCCCGGATTTCTCCGCGATCCGCATGATCCCCAGCCAAAGCGACATGACGCCGATCAATGGCAGCGCGATCGTCATCACGCCCGTCTTCGCCGCGTCGAATGCTCCATCCGCGAGCTCCTTCATATGCCCCGTCGCCCCCCCCATCAACACCGCCGCCACGATCAGGCCGAGCCAGATGTAATTGAGCATCGCTGAACCACTACGCGACACGCCCCGGTCGAGGCGACCTTAAATTAAAGGCCGGGCGGTTCCTCACCCCGCTCCGCGAAGTAGGACCGGAGAAAAAGCAAATCCACCGCGTCCTTCTCCCGGTGCGTGGGCGCTTTCATCCGCCAGAGAAGGCGAGGGGAGGCAAATGGAATCCGGACCCCTTCGATCTCGCGAAAAACCACCTCGCCCGCGGTGTCTGCATATTCAACGCCGCACGCGGATTTCATCAGGTCCACGATGATTTCGTCAGCCACGCGCACCACCGTGTACCTCGCGACATCGCCGGGATCCAGTTGAAGCACAGCCCGGTCGGGCAGTATTTCGAGCGCCTTAAAGACCCGAGCCTCGTTTTCCGGCGAAGTGTCCATAAGGAGATCGATGTCGCCCGTGGCGCGCGGCAAGCCTCCCGCAATGATCGCAAACCCGCCCACAACCATGTACGCGGCGCCCACCTCATTGAGCCTGAGGCAAATCGCCGCCAGGTCGCCCATCTGCGGCGCTCGCGGCTCTAGTTCTTCTTTGCCGCCGGTCGAGCCAGCATCCTGGTCATCCACTCGTCTGCCTCCTCGTGGGTCGCGAATTTGAATACTCCCTTCGGGCAAAGTCCCCGGCCATTTAGCTTGAGCAATTCGCCCGCGGTCTTTTGCAGGTCCGTTGCGTACGCGAAAGGATCCCGAATCGCTGTGCGGCGCCCCACGGTCTTCCCGATCGTCTCCTGCATATTGACGGGCGTTTTCATCGCTGCCGGGACTCTGCCAGATCAACCCGGGAGACGCAAGGCCCGCCCGGCGCATGTCGCTATCTGGCCGTATAAGTCCGCACTCACCAAAACAATCCGAAAAATACTTGAAAAACGTGGTTTTATTTCAAGTAGCTGCGAGCTAACTCGTCTCCCATGAGCCGGGCCGACAAGATTTTCGAGAAGGTCATGAGCGGCGCGGCGGACGCCAATGTCCGCTTTGACGATATGTGCTTCCTCCTTCGCAAGCTCGATTTTATAGAGCGCCGCGCGGACGGCAGCCACGCCATTTTTCAATACGGCCCCCATTTCATCAATTTTGCAAAACCTGCGCGGCATGGTAAAAAAGTATCAGGTCAGGCAAGTTCGCGAGATTCTCAAAAACCGCTGACAACCCAGGACTATGCACGATCCCAAAGACTACGAAATCCGCCTCTTCTACTCCGCTGAAACCGGGGACGAATGCTGGATTGCCCACCCGGTGGTATGGCCCTCCATTTCCGCCGTGGGCGATACACCCGAGGACGCCGCCCGGGAAATCCAAGTAGCCCTCCGGCTCGCCCTGCAATCCGCCGCCGATGCTGGAATCGAGCCGCCATCGCCCGCCAGCCTGGCGCATGCCTAGAGCCGGGCCAAGGACACATGGCGGCTCCCGCATAGGGGCTGGCAGAAAGCCAGGAGAGCCTATGATTGCCGCAAAACTCCCGGTCAGGCTTGCGGGATAGCATCTATATACGACTCCGCACGGTGTTCGCCGAGACAGCCCCAGCCGGCAAAGAATTGATCCACTTGCCCCCGGTTCACACCCCTTGCCCTCGCCGCGCGCACGTGCTACGGTCCCCTCCCTTTTCTCAAAATGGCCAAAAGCATCATAGACTCCGCAAGGCTCGAAAAAATCGAGTTCTCCAATGACGAGATCGCCCGCTACTCCCGCCATCTCATCATGCCGGAGGTCACGCTGGAGGGCCAAAAACGCCTCAAGGCATCCGCCATCCTCTGCATCGGCGCCGGCGGACTCGGCTCCCCCATCGCGCTTTACCTTGCCGCCGCCGGCATTGGCCGCATGGGGCTGGTCGATGGCGATGTGGTCGATTTCTCGAATCTCCAGCGCCAGATTCTCCACGGGACCAAGGATGTCGGTCGCAAGAAGCTCAACTCCGCCCGCGATCGCATCCGCGATCTCAACCCCAATGTCCAGATCGACCTCCACGATACCTACTTCACCAGCGAGAACGCCGAGGAGCTGGTCCGCGACTACGACATCGTGGTGGACGGCACCGACAATTTTCCCACCCGCTATCTCTCAAACGACATCTGCGTCTTCCTGAAAAAGCCGAACGTGTACGGCTCGATCTTCCGCTTTGACGGCCAATGCACCGTCTTTGCTCCCCATCTGGGCGGACCGTGCTACCGTTGCATGTTCCCGGAGCCGCCCCCGCCCGGCATGGTGCCGAGCTGCGCGGAGGGCGGTGTCCTGGGCGTCCTGCCCGGCATCATCGGCGTCATGCAGGCCATCGAGGCGATCAAGCTCATCATCGGCATCGGCGAGCCGCTCATCGGCCGCCTGGTCAATTTTGACGCCTTGAATTTGAAGTTCCGCGAGTTCAAGCTCCGCCGCGACCCTAAGTGCCCCGTCTGCGGCGATAATCCCACGATCACAAAGCTGATCGACTACGACCAATTCTGCGGCATCCCGCAGGCCGCCGCCGCCGAGGCCGCCGAGTCGCCCATCCCCACCATGAACGTCCGCGAGCTGAAGCAAAAACTGGATAATGGCGACAAATTCCTCCTGCTCGACGTGCGCGAGCCCTTCGAGTGGGACATCTGCCACATCGATCACGCGAAGCTCATCCCCCTGGGCGAGCTCCCATCCCGCATGAGCGAGCTCGATAGCGCCGATGAAATAGTGATCCACTGCAAATCCGGCGCCCGCAGCGCAAAGGCCGTGCGCCTTCTCCAGGAGGCCGGTTTCACCAAGCTGCACAACGTCGAGGGCGGCATCCTCGCGTGGGCCGACCAGGTGGACTCCTCGGTGCCCAAGTATTGAGCCGGGCCTGGATCGTGCTCTTCCCATGCGCGGCCCGTTGACAAACTTCCCACTCGTTTCGATACTGTTACGCAATGATTTTGGACCTTAATGACTTGCTCCGCGACTGGCCCCATGAGCCCGGCCAGATCAAAGTCCGCCGCATCACCGGCAGCGACGGGAAGGAGAAAATCCAACTCCGCATCGACCTCGGCGTCATCCAGATGGAAACCACCGGCAGGCCCGATGGCGAGCGTCCGCACGGCTGCGAGTCGCTTCTCGCCTATCATCTCGCCCTGGCCCACGACAAGTCGGCCGCAACCAGCGAGCCTTATCAGCTCTCCCCGGAGGAGGTCAGCGAGCTCCAGCAGGAGGGCATCCAGTATTATCACCGGTACATTTCCCTCTTTCAGCTAAACGATTTCCCCGGCGTGATCCGCGATACCCAGCGCAATATCGACCTCTTCAATTTCGTCAACCAGCACGGCGGCGGCGAGGAATACTCGCACTCCCTCGAGCAATTCCGCCCCTACGTCCTGATGATGAACACCCGCGCCCGCGCATCCATCGAGCTCGACCATGGCGACTTCGCCGCCGCCCTACGCCAGATCGAGCGCGGCCGCGAGAAGATCGTCGAGCTTTTCGCCGGCTCTGACACCGCGGAGGCCATCGAGCGCAGCCCGGAGATCGCTTTCCTCGACGAGTGGATGGAGGAAATCCGCGCCCGCCAGCCGCTGACCAAGCTCGAGAAAATGCAGCGCGAGATGGAAGCCGCCATCGCCAACGAGGCCTACGAGCGCGCCGCCGAACTCCGCGACGCAATCCGCGCCCAGACCGCCCGCAAGAAGGAAAAGAGCGCCGAGCTCCGCGCCCGCCGCCAGGAATAGGCGAGGGGACCCACCTTGCCCGCGCCACCGCATCGATGTTGCGCATGGCGGTCGAAAAGTGTTGGATTCCAACGATTTTACGCCCGATGAACACCCACACGTCCCCGCCTGCAACCGGCAGCGCCCGATTCCAGTAAGAATCCCCTGATGAAAAAACTCGCGCGTCTTCTCCCCTTCCTCCTTCTCATCGCCTGCGGTAAAAGCAGCGCGCCGTTGAGTGGCCCCAAGGTCGAGGACGTTCCGGTTCAGGTCGAGGCCACAGGCGAGGTTGACCCAATCGCATCAACGGATGCCGTCCCCGGCGGATCCTTCACCTCATGGCCGGGCGACTACCCCAAGTCCCTTAACATGTGGCTCGAGTACAACAGCTTTTCCGTCTTCGTCTCCAGCCTCATGTTCGAGCCTCTCCTCGAGCTCCACTCGACGGAAAACCGGCCCGTCGGGGACCTCGCCCAATCCTGGGAGGTTTCGCCGGATAAGATGACTTACACCTTTCACCTTAACCCCGCCGCGAAATGGAGTGACGGGACTCCGGTCACCGCCACGGACGTTCAGTATTATTACGACGTCATCATGAACCCGAAGAACCTTACATCGCTCTTCAGGGTGGACATGTCACGCTTCTCCCGCCCGGTGGTCCTGGACGATCACACTGTCCGCATTACGGCAAACAAGCCCCATTGGGCGAACTTCTGGGTGGCCGGGGGCATGGTGGCGTTCCCGAAACACGCCTGGGAGGGCAGGGATTTCAATACCATTAACTTCGACTTTCCCGTCGTGGATGGTCCTTATGCCCTCGACAAGGCCGAGACCAACCATTTGATCCGCCTCAAACGCCGCGGCGATTGGTGGGGCCGCGTCCAAAGGTACAACGAGCATAAGTTTAACTTCGATTACCTGGTATTCAAGGCGACGAGCGACCAGGTGAAGGCGCTCGAGATGCTCAAGAAGGAGGATTTCGACGCATACAGCATTTACACCGCCAGAATCTGGTCCCAGCAATCCGACTTTGATCAAGTCCAGAAAAACTGGATATTAAAGCAGAATATCTTCAACGATCATCCAAAGGCATTCCAAGGCCTCGCCTTGAACATGCGCCGCCCGATCTTTCAGGATGTGCGCGTGCGCCAGGCCCTCTCCTGTCTTCTCGACCGCCAGACGATGAATGACAAGCTGATGTTCGATAACTATTTCCTGCTCAATTCTTATTACCCCGATCTTTACCCGAATAATCGCAACCCGGATGTCCCACTCATTACATACGATCCCGACAAGGCCCGCGCCCTGCTAAAGGATGCCGGATGGCAGGTCGGCGGTGATGGCATACTTGTCAAGGATGGCCAGCCCTTTGACATAGCCATCCTCAACCCTGTCACCCCGGATGTCAGGCACCTCACGCTCTACGTCGAGGACCTGAAAAGCGTCGGCATTAATGCCCACATCGAGCCGGTATCCTTCGCCACTTTCACAAAGCGGGTGGACAACTATCAATTTGATATCGTTTGGGAGAATTTTGACGCAACGCGCCTGCGCGATCCCGAGTCGATGTGGAGCTCAAAGGTTGCCGATGACATCGCCGGCCAGAATTTTCCCGGAGTCAGGGACCCCGATATTGACAAGCTGATCGACGCGCAAAAAACCGAGATGGACCTCGACAAGCGGAACGCGATCGACAAGCAAATCGATGCCCGCCTCGTCGCCCTCAATCCCTACGTCCTCATGTGGCAGTCCGCCAGCGAGCGCCTCCTATATTGGAACAGATACGGAACCCCGAAGTACATATTGTCTCGATTCAGCGACAACGGCTACGAGTGGGACCCGCTCGAATATTGGTGGTTTGACGCGGCCAAATCCGCCGCCTTGGATGACGCGATGAAACGTAATGTCGCGCTTCCGCCGGTGCCGGCG
>Ga0302319_10015788_pt1 | contig 13974 bp, 10 predicted proteins | sample Bog_T0_2_FD_203319 | JGI IMG/M metagenome (GOLD analysis project Ga0302319, IMG submission 203319) | Peat permafrost microbial communities from Stordalen Mire near Abisko, Sweden - Bog_T0_2 | ecosystem: Environmental > Terrestrial > Soil > Wetlands > Peat | place: Sweden: Abisko, Stordalen Mire...
CCGCACACCCGTCCATAGGCGTCATGGTCGCACCCTCGCTCGCATCATCTCGACCTGAGCCGGCGGCACGATCTCGGGTCGGGTCGACGATACTACTGTACGCTGTCCGTAGGCAATGTACAGGGGGATACCCCGCTAAGTCCTTATTTATGCGGTTCTTGCGCAAAAAACCCCAGGGGGAGGGCGTGAGATCAGCGCAGGTAGCTGTCCTCGCCCGTAATCCAGTCCTGCCGCGGCGGCGCAAAGACGTCCAGGGCGACGGTCTCCTCCAGCGCCTCGGCGGAGTGCGGCAGGTTGGCGGGGATGACCAGCACCTCGCCCGCGCGCACGATGTACTCTGCCTCGGCGTACTCCTCGCCCAGCAGAAAGCGCAGCGCGCCGCTCACAATGTGTGAGATCTGCTCGTTGGCGTGGGTATGGCGGGGGACGATGCAGCCCGGTTGCAGCACCAGCCGCGACAGCATCGCCTGGCTGCCGTGGACGTACTGCCGGGTGAGCAGAGGGTTCAGGGTTTCGACCGGAATCTGCCGCCAGCCGGTGTGGACAGGGGATTCGCTCATGCGTCCAGCCTACCCTGCGGACGGCTCTGTCGTCCCGAACTGCCATCCGGGTGTTGTACATTAGGGGGCACCAAAGCATCCGAAAAACAGTGGATGGGGCACGAAAGGCGAAAGAGATGCAGAAGATTGAAGCCGTCATCCAGCCGTCCAAGCTGGATGCCGTGAAGGAAGCGTTGGTAGAGGCCGGTGTCTCCGGGATCACCATCTTCGAGGCCCGCGGCCACGGACGCCAGAAGGGGCACACCGAGTTCTACCGGGGACGGGAGTACGCCGTGGACCTGCTCCCGAAGATTAAGTTGGAACTCGTAGTGTCGGATGAGATGGTAGAGAAGGCCATTCAGGCCATCATTGGCGCGGCCCGTACCGGACGCATCGGCGATGGCAAGATATTTGTATCCAAAGTGGATGAAGCCGTCAGGATTCGCAACGACGAGCGCGGGGAGATTGCGCTGTAAGGGGGCACAGCCGACGGACGACCAGACCAGCAGCGCGGCCACCCCCCAGCCTTTGAGTGGCGCCCAGCCGCTCGGAGCAACGCTGCGCAGCGAGGTGGAACGCGGCCAGCAGGAGGTGCGGCGCGGCTTTGAGCAGAACGGGGACGGCCTGCTGGCCGCTGCTGCGCGCTCAGCGCAGGTAGATGCGCTGGTGCAACGCCTGTGGGCCGCGGAGACAGTCCGCGAGCCGGCCCTCAACGCCGGTATCGTGCTGACCGCAACCGGCGGGTATGGGCGCGGTCAGCTCTTTCCCTACTCGGACGTCGACCTGCTTGTCTGTGTGGAAAAATCCGGGGCCAAACAGGCCCAGCAGCCGATTCGCCGCCTCTCGCAGGCGCTGTGGGACTATGGCATCCAGGTTGCCATAACGACGCGCCAGCCGAATGAGTGCGACCGCTTCGACGCAGCGAATCCTGAGTTCGGGCTCTCGCTGCTGGATCTGCGCTCTCTCTGCGGCGACAGCGAAGTCTTCGCGCGGCTGCGCGACAAGGCTGTGGCGAAGATGCGCCAGCGCGACGCCAAGACCATGGCAGCGGAGCTGGTGCGGCTGACCCGCGAGCGGCACGCCAAGTATGGCGGCACGCTTTTTCACCTGGAGCCGAACATCAAGGACTGCCCCGGCGGATTGCGCGATGCCCACGTCTGCCAGTGGCTGAACGGCCTGCGCCGTGGACCCTCGGCGCCTTCGACCGAGTTCCAGGATGCTTTGGCGTTCTTCGCGGCGGTGCGCTGCTTTCTGCACTATCGCCATGAGCGCGACGACAACACGCTCGACTGGCAGGCGCAGGACGCAGCGGCCGAGCAGGGCATCGGCCTGGGCACGCGCACTCGGGTGGATGCGGCGTATTGGATGCGCGCCTACTTTCGCTACGCCCGTATCCTGGAGCGCTGCCTGGTCTGCGCCGCGGAGGACTTTGGCCTGCGCATCGAGGCAGAGTCCCCGGTGGGTAGGATTAAATTGCCGCCCAACGCCGGCTTCGAGATCAAGTCGGGCCGGATTGAACTGGCCGCGCTAGCGCCCAGCGGCATTGACGCCGCGCACGAGCCGGACATTGTGCTGGCCGTCTTTGCCGCCATGGCCCGTACCGGTGCCGCGCTTACGCCCGCCGGCGAAGAACGCATTGCCGACGCTATTCCGCTGCTCTCGGCCAATCTGGAGGAAGGCCCCGGGCTGTGGCGGCAACTGTCTGCGATTCTGACTGCACCCCGCGCCGCAACCGCGCTGCGCTCCATGCATGCGCTGGGAGTGCTGGAGCTGATCCTGCCGGAGTTCCACGGCATTGACGCTTTGGTCATCCGCGATGCGTACCACCGCTATACGGTAGATGAGCACACCTTTGTGCTGATCGAGACGCTGCATGGCCTGGAAGCCGATCCGGGCCCCAATGCTCCCGAGTGGCGGCTGAAGTTCCGCAGCATGATCCGCGAGCTGCAGAATCCTGGCCTGCTGTATCTTGCGGCGGTGCTGCATGACACCGGCAAGGGGCGCGCCGGCGCCAGCCATGCCGCGGAGAGCGCACGCATGGCCCGCAGCGTGCTCGCGCGCCTGGAGATGGATGCCTACGACTCGGCGATGGTGATGCGTCTGATCGAGACCCATCTGGAGATGTCTGCCGCGCTGCGCCGCGACATCTTTGACGCCGCCACGGTGCGGGCTTTCGCGGGCAAGGTCCAGACCCATGAGTCGCTGCGCATGTTGACGCTGTTTACCTATGCCGACATTGCCGCAGTGCATCCGGATGCGCTGACGCCGTGGAAGGCGGAGAACCTTTGGCGGCTTTCCATGGCGGCCAACAACCAACTGGACCGCAACGTGGATGATGAGCGTGTCCACACACGCGGGTCGTTGGACGGGACGGCTGCCAGCCGGGCGCGGGACGAGAAGCTCGCCCGTGTGCTGTCGCTGGCGGGCGGCGATGCGCCGGACGCCGAACACTTTCTGGAGGGCTTTCCCGAGCGCTACGTGAAGACGCGCTCCGCCGAGGCAATTCTGCAGCACTTTGCGATGACCAGCCGCTTTGCCGAGGAGCCGTTCCAGATTGCCTTCCAGTACAGCAGCGCGGTGCATGAGATTACGCTGGTGACGCAGGACCGGCCACGGCTGTTCGCCGGCATGGCTTCGGCGCTGGCCGCGTGGGGGATGAATGTGGTGACCGCGGACGCGTTCGCCAACTCCGCCGGGGTGGTGGTGGACACCTTTCGCTTCACCGACAGCTTCCGCACGCTGGAGCTGAACGAATCCGAACGGGAGCGCTTTGTGGCCAGCCTGCGCGACCTGATCGCGGGCCGCGCGTCTGTGGAAAAGCTGCTGAGCGGTCGCCGCCGCGCCCGTCGCAGAGCTCCGCGGATTGAGGTAGAGACGCGAATTGAGTTCGACAACACCGCCGCCGCGCATAGCACCCTGCTCCAGGTGGTCGCTCAGGACATTCCGGGCCTGTTGAGGGCGGTGAGCCTGACGCTGAGCAGGCTGGGGTACAACGTGGAGGTGGCCCTGGTGGACACCGAAGGGGAAACCGCCATCGACGTTTTTTACCTCACTAGCGGAGGCTCGCAACTGAGTTCTGCGCAGGAGAGCGCTCTGCGCGAGGCCCTGCTGGCGGCGATTGCCGCGAATTCGGCCTGACGGTTCTGCTCTGGAGAAAGGAAGAAAACTGAGGGTCGAATCCAACCGCAGGCATCTGCTGCGCATCAGAACGCAGAGCAACAGAAGGACCGGACGCAACATCGTTGGGATTTTAGGGCTTGGGAACTTTTTGGCTGATTGCGGTTTCCCCTGGAAGAGAATCGTATACTTGGGTTATGAGCACTGACCTGAACCAGACAGCGACGACGGGGCAGCCCACCGGGGTGCCGCAGCGCCACGACCGCTATATCTTTGGAACGCTCGACAGTTTCGCCAAGAACCAGCAGAAGCTGGATGAGGTGAATTGGGGGACGGAGCAGCCTGAGGGCGTGGTTCTTGCCTCGCTGGACGCGGCGATCAATTGGGTTCGCAAGAACTCTGTCTGGCCTATGACCTTCGGGCTGGCCTGCTGTGCCATTGAGATGATGTCCATGGGTGGCTCGCGTTACGACATAGCCCGCTTCGGCGCAGAGGTGTTTCGGCCGTCGCCGCGGCAGAGCGATCTGATGATTATCGCGGGGCGGGTCTCGCAGAAGATGGCACCCGTTATCCGCAGGCTCTACGAGCAGATGCCGGAGCCCAAATGGGTGATCTCCATGGGTGCCTGCGCCACCTCCGGGGGAGTGTTCAATAACTATGCTCTTCTACAGGGCGTGAACCAGGTGATTCCAGTGGATGTATATGTTCCAGGCTGCCCGCCGCGTCCGGAGCAGTTGCTGTACGCTATTACGTTATTGCAGGAGAAGATTCAGGCCAGTCGCGGGACGGTTCGCGAGACCCTGAATCTGGCTTAGATTCCACCGGCGTTTGTCTCCCCCTCAGGCTGAATCGGGTTGCCGGCGGCGTATTTTGGAGGGGGGCTGTTTGGGTAGTCCAGGCTCGTCCCCTCCCCTGACCGCGGTCAGTCTCCGGTCGACTGAAAGCGGTTCACCGGTAAGGGGCAACATAAGTTGAGACGAATGTGACTTTTTTGTAGACATACCGTTCATCTGCTGTACACTTTTGAGGAATTTGCAAAAGGGATAGCGGGGTACTGTGACTCAAGCCCGCGCATATTTCAAGAACGAGATTGAACTTTAGTGGAGGATTGTCGAATGTCTTATCGCCCGTTTCGCAATATCAGCCGGTACCTTCTGGCTGCTTGTGCGGTCAGTTTCGGAATAGCTAGCCTGAACGCCCAGACGGCGCCCGCTCCGAGCGGAACCAATCCTTCGCGCGTGGATATTTTCCTGGGCTACTCCTACTTCGGTGCTCATGGTAAGGTCCAGCCACAGGGGATTGCCTTCAGCTCCGTCGATGAGGGCGCAATCGGGAGTGGTGCCTACTGGTTCAACAAGTACGTCGGCGGCGAGGTGCTTGGCATCTCCAACCCTGACGGCGTCAACGATGGTCTGTACGGCTACTATGCCGGACCCATCTTCCGCGCCCCCATGCAGAACTTCACGCTGTTCGCCCATGGCTTGGCCGGTGGTGTACAGACCTCGGGACCCAACAACGATGAAGCCGGGCCAGCCCAGTCCTATTCAGAGCCCTATCAGTGGGGGCCCAGCCTGCTGGTCGGTGGCGGCATGGATTACGACCTGCCGTTCTGGCACCATCACTTTGGAATACGCCTCTTCGAGGCGGACTATCGCTACATCCATGAAGACTATGGTCCAGCGAACACTGTTCCCACCTTCGGCATCGTCCCTCTTGGCGGACGTGCTAATCTCGGCGCGGCTGAGCTGAGCAGCGGTATTCTCTTCCACTTTGGCAGCATCGTCCCGCCGCCACCGGTTGCTTATGCCTGCTCCGTTACCGCGCCGACCGGTGCCATTTATCCGGGCGATGTTGTGACCGTCACCGGCACTGCGACCAACCTCAACCCCAAGAAGACTCCGGCGTACACCTGGACGTCGGACGGCGGCAAGGTTTCCGGCAGCTCCAATGTGGTCAGCATCGACACCGCAGGCGTAACAGCCGGTTCCTATGCCGTAAAGGGCCACGTATCGGAAGGCTCGAAGCCTGGCGAGATGGCAGATTGTTCTGCGCCGTTCACCGTCAGCCCGATCCTGCCGCCCACCGTGGGCTGCTCGGCGAACCCTTCTACGGTCAGCCCTGGTGATCCGTCGACCATCACGTCCAACGGCGTCAGCCCGCAGAATCGTCCTCTTACATACAGCTATAGCGCCTCGGCTGGTTCCATCAGCGGCAATACTTCCACGGCGACCCTCTCGACCTCCGGCGTTGCTCCCGGCACCATTACGGTGACCTGCAACGTGGTAGACGATAAGGGCCAGACGGCTTCGCAGCAGACGACCGTGACGGTCTCCTCTCCTACGCCGCCGCCGCCCGTGACCACTTCCAGCCTGTGCACCATCAACTTCGACCGCGACAAGAAGCGTCCGACCCGCGTGGACAATGAAGCCAAGGCCTGCCTTGACGACATCGCCCTCACGGCTCAACGTCAGGCGGATGCCAAGCTTGCCATTATCGGCAACTCGGAGCCGGTGATGGCGAGCGGCAAGAAGCACGAAGAGGAAGCCGCGAAGGAGACCTTGAAGATGGCTGCTGAGCGCGCGGTCAACGAGAAGGCCTACCTGGTCGGCGAGAAGGGTCTGGATGCTGGACGCATCTCGGTCTACACCGGCACGGCGGGTACCAACACCTCGGCGACCACGCTGATTCCTGCCGGCGCTACTTTGGACACCACGGGCCTCACGCCGGTGGATCCTGAGGTGAAGCCCATCCCACGGACCGGTCCGGAGCGTCACCACAAGAAGTAAACAGCAGTTGTTGGAGACAAGGGCCGGCCGGGAGAGATTCCCAGTCGGCCTTTGTCTTTCCTGCTCCTCCATAACCAAATGTAGAGGCTATTTCGTCTCAAACAGGTATCTCGCGAAACACTCATCTTGAGTCTGCAAGGGATGGATTGGTGAAGTTAGGTTAACCTTGTAGCTAGGAGTGCCCAGTTGAAAAGAATGAACTTCCGGCTATTGCGAAACACTGTATTTTTTTCCCTAAATCTGATTCTTGTGGCTGCCCCTTTGCGGGCCGTCTCATGGTTTCCGCTCGGCCCCTATGGTGGCGATGCTCGTTCCTTTGCCGCCGACCCGAGCGACCCGCGCCACCTGTATCTCGGCACCGCTACCGGCTGGATATATGACTCGCACGATGGTGGAGCCTCGTGGAATCGTATTGCACAGATTGATGAACGCAACGACCTGGTGATAGACCACATTCTGGTGGATCCGCTTCACCCCAAGCACATCCTCGTTGGCGCCTACTTCGTGGACCGACCGGACGGCGGCCTTTATCTCAGCGACGATGCCGGTAGGACCTGGTACGCGCAGGCGGAGATGCATGGTCAGTCGGTGCGTTCCCTGGCCCGTTCCGCCTCCAACCCAAACGAATTAGTGGCCGGTACTCTCACCGGCGTATTTCGCAGCCTCGACGACGGCATTCACTGGAAGCCGATCAGCCCAGCGAATAGTGCGGAGATCCACGAGATCGAATCCATCGCCATCGACCCGACTGACCCCAACGTCATCTATGCGGGCACCTGGCACCTGCCGTGGAAGACTACCGATGGCGGCGAGACCTGGAAGAGCATCAAGGACGGGATCATCGAAGACTCGGATGTGTTTTCGATCATTATTGATCCGGCGCAGCCCAATATTGTGTATGCCAGCGCGTGTTCAGGAATCTACAAGAGCGTGAACGGCGGTGAACTCTTTAAAGGCGGAGTCACCATCAACCGTACTCAAGGTCTCGGGTCAACCGCGTACAGAACGAGGAAACTGGAGCAAGACCCTAAGCATCCGGAGACCATCTACGCTGGCACCACGCAGGGCCTTTATCGCTCGATCAGCGGTGGGGAGAGGTGGAGTCTACTGACTGACGCCGATGTCATCGTGAATGACATATGGGTTGACCCCTCCAATCCCGACCATGTGCTGATCGCGACCGACCGCGGTGGTGTTTATGCCAGCGACAATGCGGCGGTCAGCTTCCACGCTTCCAACGCCGGATTTTCGACGCGCCAGGTTTCGGCCTACGCTGCCGACCCTGACCGTCCCGCAACGCTGTACGTCGGTGTGGTCAACGACAAGGAGACCGGCGGCGTATTTCAGAGCACCGATGGCGGCCTGCGCTGGGAGCAGGAGAGCGAGGGGCTGGATGGCAGCGACGTATTCAGTCTGATGCCTATGCCTGGAGGCGGCCTATTGGCCGGTACGACGCACGGCATCTATCGCCTGCAATCCGGTGTCTGGACTCAGGCGGGTGCGCCGGCAGCGAGCGCGGTCGCCCATGCAGTGGCAGAGAAGAGGCCGCCACAGCCTGTCCGCAGCCATGCAGTGCGACCGCATACGGTTGCAGAGTCTCCGCAGGAGCCAGTTGCGGCTGCCGTCAGACTCGATGGCCAGGTCTTCGCCTTCGCCTCGGCCAGCGGCTCCATGTATGCTGCAACCTCCAGGGGCCTGCTGCGCGGCAACCTGAGCGGCAATGCCTGGACGCCTGTTCCGTCTTTGAGCCTTGCCCAGCCGCGCTTCCTCGCCGCACACGACTCTGTGCTGCTGGCCGCAGACTTCAAGCATCTGGCCACCTCGCAGGACAATGGGCGTTCGTGGCAGGTCCTGCGTCTGCCGCCCGAACTCACCCAGATCGGTGCCATTGCAGTAGACAATCTGAACAATCTTTGGGCCGGCGGTGCCGAAGGCATCTTCCTCTCCTCCGACTATGGTGCCAAGTGGCTGCCGGTTCCCGACCTCGCCGTGACCCAGGTAGACAGCATCTTCTTTGACGCACCCAGTGAGCGTCTGCTGATCACGACTGCCAGCTCCACCTTCGTCTTTGCAGTGCATCTGCCTGACTACAAGGTGAACTACTGGGCCGCGGGTTGGAAGCTGCGCTTTGCGCGTCCCGTGGGCGACCATCTGATCGGGGCCACGCTCTATGACGGCATGGTTGTTCAGCCGCTCATGGTGGATTCCAAATTCATTCCCGCTTCCAGTGCCATCAACAACATCCAGCAGGCCAGCGCGGAACGGCGTTCCATGCAACCGAGCAGCGTAAAATAAATTCATGGACGCCGCAGCAACGATATCGAAGCCTCGCCACTCCTTTCAGACGGACGATCCGGCGCTGGCCGCCATCGCGCTCAAGGTGGAGAGCGGTGAGCGTCTCAGCTTCGACGACGGGCTGGCGCTCTACCGGTCCGGGGACATCCTCGCAGTGGGCTGGATGGCCAACCTGGTGCGGGAGCGGATGCACGGGGACGTGGCTTACTTCAACGTCAACCGCCACATTAATCCCACCAACGTCTGTGTGGCCAGCTGCCGGCTGTGCGCGTTCGGCCGCAAGAAGGGCGAGGCAGACACCTACACCATGGCGCTCGAAGAGGCCTGGGAGACAGCGGGTCAAGGCCTTACCGAGGCGGTGACTGAGTTCCATATCGTTGGCGGCCTGCATCCAGACCTGCCGTTTCAGTACTTCATGGACCTGGTCAGCGGCCTCAAGCAGCGCTATCCGCAGGTGCACATCAAGGCGTTCACGATGGTTGAGATCGCCTTCCTCGCCAGGCGGGGCAAGCTCTCTGTCGCCGAGGCCATTGAGCGCATGAAGCTGGCCGGCGTGGACTCCTGTCCTGGCGGCGGCGCGGAGATCTTTGCCGACCGGGTGCGGCACATTATCTGCGACCACAAGATCGACGGGTCAGAGTGGATCGACACCGCGCGGCTGGTGCATAAGGCCGGTCTGCGGTCGAACGCGACGATGCTGTACGGGCACATCGAGAACGATGAGGACCGCGTCGACCATCTACTGCGGCTGCGTGCGCTGCAGGACGAGACGGGCGGGTTCCAGACGTTCATTCCACTGAGCTTCCATCCCGACCACACGGCGCTGGGGCATCTGCCGAAGTCGACGGGGATGACCGACATCCGGCAGATTGCCGTGGGCCGGTTGCTGCTGGACAACTTCCCGCACATCAAGAGCTACTGGCAGATGGTGACACCGAAGATGGCGCAGATTTCGCTGCGCTTTGGCGCCGACGACATCGACGGAACCGTGATCGAGGAGAAGATCTACCACGACGCGGGAGCGCAGACGCCGCAGGGGCTGCGCCGCCAGGATCTGGTGCGGCTGATTACCGAGGCCGGCCGCATTCCGTTCGAGCGGGACACGCTGTACCGCGCCGTTACCCGCAGCGAAGATACCTTCACCGTCGCTGTTTAGTGAGCGCGATGAAGCTGCGCCCCTACCTATCCTCCGATCTGGATGCGCTGGTCGAGCTGGACAACCTGTGCTTTGAGCCTCCCTTCCGTTTCCCGCGGGCCGCGATGCGCGGGTTCCTTCTGGCGGCCAACGCGCAGACTGTGGTGGCCGAGACGCCCGAGCGGACGGTGGCGGGCTTCTGCATCCTACACGTCGAGCGGTCCAAACGCGGCCCGCTGGGATACATTGTGACCCTCGACGTGGCACCCGAGCATCGCCGCCAGGGTCTCGCCGGGGAGCTGATGCAGCGGGCGGAAGATCAGTCCAGCGAGGCCGGTTGCGCCGCGGTGTTGCTGCACGTCTTTCCCGGCAATGCGGCCGCCATTCGGTTTTACGAGCGCCGAGGCTACGTGCTCTGCCACCCGGTGGCCGATTTCTATGGTCCGGGGACCGATGCGCTGGTCTACCGCAAGCCGCTTGGCTGACCCTCCCCCCTATTTCCTGCAAGAACCGCAGAACATTGGACTTAGGGGTGGATCTCTCTGTCTACTGTATGTGTACAGAGGACAGATTTCCAATCCATCCGAGCGATGCTCCAGCGGGTAGGGCTGGGCCTCGCGACAGATTCCATTATAGAGGGCGTTTCAAGTGCCTTGGGTCGATATGACAATTCTGAGGTGGGGCAGCGTGTCCTTCGGCTTCGCTCAGGGTCGAGATGCGAAGTTCAGGGAGTGGGGAGAGAGAGGCGCGCCTCATAGCTGCGGTCGAAGCGGAGGACGGCGGCCCACTCGCCATTCTGCTCCTTCTTCCAGACGACACGGCCGCCGAGGAGAGCGGCGATCTCCGCCGGGGTGAGGTCGCGGGTGGCGGCGAACTCGCGGCCACGGGCGGACTCGGGGTGATCGAGTAGCCAGCGCCGGAAGGCCGGAGCGGTGAAGTGGGTGGTGAAGACGATGGCCGTATCGTAGCGGCCGGGCTCCTGTGCGGCCTTCTGGATCTGGGGGCGAGTGAAGTCCTCGATGGAGAAGGCCTTGATGGGTTGGGAGACGTAGCCCAGCTCGGGGCGGAAGAGGTCGGCGGCGACGGGCCAGGCGGTGAGCACGGTCGCGTTGGGGTAGTTCTGAGCAACGTAGTCGATCGCCTGCTGGTGGACGACGATCATGTCACGGTAGGTGAGGTTGTCCTCGGGCGCGAAGGAGGTGGGCGGGTTGAGCCACCAGGCGCTGATGAAGGCTGCGGCGGTGACGACGGCAAAGACAGGCCAGAGGCGGGTGTGAGCGCGCCATGTGCCCACGCAGACCAGAAGGATGAGCGGATAGATGGGTAGCAGGTAGCGGGTGAGCAGGGCCCCGCCGAGGATGGAGAAGGCGAGCCAGTTGGCGAGGATGAGAAGGGCAATGGGGAGGAGGATTGAGGTGGAGATGGTTTGGACGGCTGCTGCGGGATGGGCGACATCGGGGTCCTTCGACTGCGGAGCGGGATGAGGCCCCGCTCCTCCGCTCAGGATGACAACATTCTTCTTGTCCGCAGGGATAGGAAGGTCCATCGCTACGCTACGGACGATAGGCCTGTCGTTATATGGATTGCGGCGGGGGAGCAGGAGGCAGGCGAGGGCAACGGTGATGGGGAGCCAGATGTCTCGCTGCCAGAAGAGGTGCAGGAAACGGTAGTAGAGCGAGATGAGGACGTGGCGGAGGGTGAGGTTGGCGGTGGCATTGTAGCGGAGGTACTCGGGGTTGCCGAAGGTGAAGCCGGTGACGTGATGGTGGTAGGCGAACCAGGCGAGGAGCGGGAGCACGGGGAAGCTGAGGGCGGCGAGCGTGCGGAGATGCGCGCGACGGAGGCCTGCAGAGCGGCGGTTGCGGAGGAGGAGGAAGAGTTCCAGCGCAGCGAGGTCAGCGGGTTGGATGATCGCGGTCTCTTTGGAGAGGACGGCGAGGGTGAAGAGGAGGGCGATGAGGAGGTAAGGAGGCCGGCGGGGGCTGGGTTGAGCTTTGAGCTGCCAGTTTCCAGTTTCCAGTTTTCCAGTTGCCAGTGGGGTAGGCAGGTAGAGGGCGAAGGCCCAGAGGGTGAAGGCGGCGCTGAAGATGTCGGCGTGGGCGAGGGTGCTCTGGGCGAACCAGATGGGGTAGACGGCGGTGAGCAGAGTGACTGCGATGGCAGCGGCGTCGCCGAGCAGGCGCTGGGTGAGGCGGAATACGGCCAGCAATGCGGCGGCAGCGAAGGCGCAGACGATGAGGCGGGTGACCAGGATGTGGAATCCGAAGATGTGCCAGAGCGTGCCCAGGACGATGCTGGGCAGCGGAGTGTGAGCGTTGGTGAAGTGTGGGACCAGCCAGCCGTGGTGGTAGAAGTCCAGGGCGGCGGGGATGTAGTAGCCGCCCTCGTCCCAGTAGTAGGGGAGTTGGAGCAGGGTGAGGTGGGTGAGGGCGACGAAGGCGAAGAGCAGGGGATAGAGGATAGACGAGGGCAAATTTGCGAGGCGTGAGCCGGCATCATCCAAGGATCGCTCAAGCCAAGTTTGTGCCCTGTTTTGCAAAATACGGGGATCCTTCGCTCCGCTCAGGATAACGGCATCATTTGTATTGAACTCACGACCCACGGTTGGATTAGTGGATGGGGCCGTTGCTGGGGACGGTGAAGTGCTGGGCGACGGGGCCGTCGAGCGAGATGGGGCCGAAGGTCTGTTCGTATTGGACGACGTTATGACTGAGGACGTTGAGCAGGGCCTTGGCCTGCTGGGGGCTGAGGTAGATGCCCTGGAAGTTGTCGACCTTCATCTCGTCCGGAGTGTGCTGCTCCAGGGTGCCGAAGACCAGGAAGAAGTCCCAGACGGAGAGCCGTACCTGGACGCTGTTGGCGTAGGAGTCGCGGTAGTCGGCGGATTTGGTGAGGGTGATGCGAGTGCTGTCGGGCTTGATCTCTGGCATAGGGTTTCCTGGCAAATGGTTGGTGCGGGAGAGGGGACTTGAACCCCTACGCCTTTCGGGCACAGGCTTCTAAGACCTGCGTGTCTGCCATTTCACCACTCCCGCGGTGAGAGTTCAGGGTATCAAAAGCAGGGATTCGGGGTTAGGGACTCGGGTTTCGGGATAAAGTTGGGAAGATTTGACTGGATAAGAGGGGTTTGTACCGTAATTGAACATCTGAGTAAGGAAGGCGTATGAGGATGGAGCGGAGGAATGGGCTGTTGGTTGGAAGCGGAGAGGCCGATGAGGGTGGAGGGGTAGTTGCGTCCGGGGCCGATGCTAGTGCATCCTATATAGGAAAGTTGATAGGGGAACACTCAAGATGTCGAATGAATTTGTCAGTGTAATCAAGCCGACGAGCGAGAAGGGAACCGGGAGCGAAGGTTCAGGTCGGTCGTATCCTATTCTGCCGGTGAGGGATACGGTACTTTTCCCCCATGCGGTGCTGCCCCTGACGGTGGGGCGAGAGAGCTCCATCCAGCTGATCCAGTCGCTGGGCGAGGAGAAGACGATCCTAGTGGTGGCGCAGCGGGATGCGCGGCAGGACGCGCCGCTGGGCAGCGATCTGCACTTGATTGGCACCCGCGCGACGGTTCACAAGGTCGTGAAGATGCCGAACCAGAGCCTGTTTGTGTTTACCGAGGGCACGGAACGGGTGAGGCTGGGGAACTTTACCCAGACGCAGCCGTTTTTGACGGCGGAGTTTGAGACGCTGGAGGACATTGCGCCGGAGGTTTCGCCGGAGACCGAGGCGCTGCAGCGCAATGTGCTGGCGCAGTTTCAGGAGATTGTGACGTCGAGTTCGACGCTGTCCGACGACCTGCAGACGATCGCGCTAAACATCGATGATCCGGCGCGGCTGGCGGACTTTATCGCGGCGAGCCTGCCGTTCCTGACTACGGCGGAGAAGCAGGAGCTGCTGGAGATGCCGGACGTGCGGGCGCGGCTGGAGAAGCTGAACAGTCACCTGGCCAAGGAGATTGAGGTACAGCAACTGCGCAACAAAATCCAGAGCGAGGTGCAGGATTCGGTGCAGCAGTCGCAGCGGGATTTCTATCTGCGCGAGCAGATGAAGGCGATCCAAAAAGAGCTGGGCGACCTGGACGAGACGCAGAAGGACGTGGCCGATCTGA
>Ga0302319_10015789_pt1 | contig 13974 bp, 11 predicted proteins | sample Bog_T0_2_FD_203319 | JGI IMG/M metagenome (GOLD analysis project Ga0302319, IMG submission 203319) | Peat permafrost microbial communities from Stordalen Mire near Abisko, Sweden - Bog_T0_2 | ecosystem: Environmental > Terrestrial > Soil > Wetlands > Peat | place: Sweden: Abisko, Stordalen Mire...
TTTGGATTGGCGAGCCTTTGTGTTTACGTTCGCGCTCGCCATCGTTTGCGGGATCGGATTCAGCTTGGCGCCCGCTCTGCAAGCCACCAAATCCGGCGTGGTTCCAGCTCTGAAAGAGGGCGCGGCCATTCAACTCCGTGGATACCGGCGCTTGGGCATGCGAAACCTATTGGTCTTAGGCCAGGTCGCCGGATCGCTCATGCTGCTGCTAATAACCGGATTTCTGGTGCTGGGGTTCAGCAAGACTGGCAGCGTCCAGACCAAGTTCAACGCGAACACCATGTATCTGCTGTCCATCGACCCGGTGCGCGACGGTTACTCCCGCGAAAAAGCGCAAGCGCTGTTCGACAAGCTTCCCACACTGCTCCAATCTACCGGCGCAATCCCGACCATCGCCCTGGCCTCGCAGGCGCCATTTTCGATGGCTAATGGGACGGTGCAACTGAGAGCCTCGCAAGCCATTCAGGTGGCAGCCAAGGAAAGTATCGGCGAGCGCTATTTCGAAGCGCTCGACGAGCCGCTGCTGGCCGGCCGCGAGTTCGCGCATCGCGATCGAGAGATAAAGACTCCCATGCCGGTGGTCCTGAATGAGACTGCGGCGCGCGGTCTTTTCGGAAGTGCCAATGCCATCGGCCAGCGCGTTACAGAAGACCGGCAGTCTTGCGAAGTTGTTGGAGTGGTGCCCGATTTGAAGAGCGGAATTGTAGACGACGACCAATCTGCAGCCGTGATCTATCTCCCGCTGACGGAGCGGGATTTTGCCACTCCGCCCGCCGGCGGCATCACGCTGATGGTGCGGTCCAGTGTCGGAGCGGATGCTTTAATTGGGATTCGGCGCCAGCTCGCTTCACTCGATCCCAATCTGGACATCTTTAACGTGCGGACGCTTGCCGAACATCTGGAACTGAGCCGGTCCTTTATGCGCAATGCCCTTGATACCTATGTTGGAATTGGAGTGTTCGGCCTGGTCTTGGCTGCCATCGGGCTGGCCGGAGTCACCGCTTATGCCGTGGCGCGCCGGCGTAAGGAGATCGGAATTCGCATGGCGTTGGGGGCGCGCAAAGGACAGGTGCTGGGGTTGGTCTTGCGCGAAGGCGCCACCCTGGTGGCTGTAGGAACGGCGCTCGGATTCCTGGGAGCAATCGCGATGGCGAAGATGCTTTCGTCTTTAACCAGCATTTTCGCCAACGCCCTGAACGTCTCTACTAACGACCCGCGCTTGTTAGTCGGCGCGCCATTGTTGTTAGCCGGACTGGCGCTGCTGGCCTGTTATATACCGGCACGAAAGTCTGCAAAGATAGATCCACTCCGGGCGTTGCGCGAGGAGTAAAGGGTTACCTATATATGCGCGCGCTTCTCGCTATTTTTGTTGCTTTAGCTGCACGCGGACAGGACGCCTCAAAGATCGTCGACCAATACCTAAAAGCGGCGGGCGGCGCAAAGGCCATCTCCAAAATTCAGTCGCTGGCGATCGAGGGGACATTCACCGCCGCTTCATCGGGAAAGACCGGGACCTTCACTTTCGATACGAAGCTGCCCAATCGCTACTATTCGGAACTCGTCGCGGACGACAAGAGCTGGATTGAGGCGTATAACGGCAAGTCGGCATGGCACGAGAATAGTGCGGGCGAAGTCGCGACATTCCTCGGGCAGGAAAGCTCGCAATTGGAAGCCGCCGGGCAGTACTACAATACCCGGCTGCTGAATCTGAAGAAGAATAAACTGGCGTTAACTCTCGTGGGACATGCGCAGGTCCATGGTAAAGACGCGTGGCAAATCGAAGTGACGGCTGCCAATGGAATGAAGCGCCAGGTATACTTCGATGCCGCCACGCACTTGATCGCCGAAGAGAAGGCGTCGATCGGCGGAGTGGAAGAAGCCCTGTTCTACACCGACTACCGCACGGTCGACGGTGTCAATCTGCCAAGTAAGATCGAGCTGCAGCGCGGTAAAGAGACCTATCAAATTGCCGTCGCGCGGGCGCAGATCAATGGAGTGGCCGGACAGAACGTCTTCGATTTTCCAAAGAAGTCGCAGGTGCAATTGCCGGACTTGAAGGCGCTGTTCAAGAAGATCGACGACAATCAGAAAGCGATCCGCAAGATCACCGAGAACTATGCCGGCACGCGCACAGAGGAACAGACGGAATACGACAGCAGCGGAAAAGTGAAGAAGGTCGAAACGAACCAGTACACGTTCTTTTATCTGAATGGTGAGGAGGTTTCGACTTTGGTCCAAAAGGACGGCAAGCCGTTGAACGAGAGCGAGCAGAACAAGGAAAACGAGAAGACGCGAAAGCGCGTCGAGGAACTGCAAAAGCACCAGGCCAAAAAAGAAGCTAAAGAGAAAAAGGACGAGGAAGAGGGCAAAGCGGAGAAGAACGACGGTGATCCGGGAATTGAAGTTTTCTTGCGAGCCTCGCAGTTTGCGAATCCGCGCCGCGAGCGTTTTCGCGGAAGGGACGTACTCGTTTTCGATTTTTCGCCGAATCCGGAGTTCAAGCCGCACAAGCTCGAGGAGCAACTTGTGCAGAGGCTGGCCGGAGTCGTTTGGGTTGACGAGCAAGCCCTGAATGTCGCGCGGTTGCAAGCTTACTTCGTGGGCGACATGAAGATAGCCGCGGGGTTGCTGGCCAATCTGCAGAAAGGCACGAGTTTCGTCATTGAGCAAGCGTTCGTCAATAACGAAGTATGGCTTCCAACCTACGCCGAAGCCCACGTAGGCGTCCGAGTGCTGATGTTGAAAGGCTTCAAAGTTAGTGCGGTGACGCGCTATTCGGATTACAAACGATTCAACGTGGAAACGCTCGCCACTGTCGGCAAACCCAAGGACGCGGCAGAGAAACCTCCTCCCCACCCCTAGCCGACTCACCAGACCAGAATCCTACTCCGGCTGAGATTCCAGCCGAGCAAATCGCACCAAAGTTTGTGAGCTTTCTGTGGACGAGGAATGGGCGAGTTTCCGGCTGAAGCACCAGGGCTTCAAAAGGAAAACCCGGGTTCGCGGCCCGGGCATTCCAAACGAAGCGGAAGGGAGGGTTGTTTATGACCCTTATCGTGAGATGAGTGCTGAAGTTTTGCACTATCACGGTGACGATCAGCTCTCGTAAGAGGCGCTGGCCGGAGCCGTGGGATTGGGAGGTCGCCACTTCCCAATCCTCTCTCGATCATAATCGATAATTTGAATTCTCGCAATACTCCCAAGTTTTCCGTTCAGGGCATCTCGGAATATCTGGTTTTTGTGCAATCTTGTGCATTTGTTCGACCGTTTTGCCCAGCCAGTTCTCTGATCCTAACTCACTGCTATGCACTATGCCCGAACCCTTTCACGCTTATTTCAAAGAATCGTCTCCATCATTTTCAATCACTTCCAGATTCCGCGCGGTCCGTGCTTCTCGCCCATACCCTATATTTGGATCGAGAGGCGATTCAACGACTGGCCAGTCTGAGCTTCTTCAGTTAGGTGTTCCGCGCAAGCGGACCAGACATCGATGTCTGCAAACATTGTGTTCGATTGATGTGAAAATCGGGCCGACCGTGGCGCCCTGGTTGCTGCGCGTTTTGCTTGGGCAGCGAAACAAGTGGTGATCGGGACCGCTTTCCGGTCTGTTCGAAGATCGTGTTCATCGGCCATTTTACACCCGAGCCGGGATAGGGTCTGAAAGCCCTGTCCCGCTCGACTGACTTTCGACGTCGCGCGCAGCCGAAGTGTGCGCGGAATTCTCATTGCTACTCCGCTGTCCGCTGGTACACCTGAAACGGTCCCCAATAATACGGAGTCCGCTTCGCCCGCACGAGTTCCAGTTTGGCTTCCCGCAACGCCGCTGGCGGCTTCATCCCTGCCTCTAACCCCGCATAGAATCGATTCATCAACCGAGCCGTCGAGACATCGTCCGCCTCCCACAACCCGGCCACCACATTCCTTGCGCCGGCGTGAAGAAAAGCCCACTCCAAACCGACCAACCCTTCCCCGTGATACGACTTCGATCCCGCGCTGGTACACCCGGATATTGTGACCAATTCCGCCCGTAACGGCTTAGCCGAATTCGCAATATCGCGCGCATACAGTTTGTATTCGCTATTGCGCAGAGAAAGAATTACCGCCGAATCCAAGGGTGTCACCGAGCTGGCTTCGGCATGAGTCGCGAAATGAATCAGCGAGAACTGCTCCGGCTGTTCTTCGTGGTACCTTTGCACATTCGCATCGGTTCCCGTCAACACTGTCTTGTGCAACCGGGCAAACCGGCTCTCGATCGATTCTATTTCTGCCCGCGCCTGTGGAAGTTTGGGATATTGTTCGGCTGGTTCGGCGTCGCCGATCGCCAGAATGCCACCCGCAGGGGGCTGGTAGCTTCCGCTCTTCGCGGTCAAACTTGCCAGCGATGGTGCAACCGAGAAGGTCACCCGCTCCAGCCAATATTGGGGATGCTGCCGCGATACTGGCACGGTTTCCAGGCTGATATCGTGCAGCGCCCCGTCCAACACCGCAATCACACGGGAACCGGGCGGTATCTTACCTTCCACCGCCGCCAGAACAGCATCCGATAGTCTCCACCCCGCCGAGTTCAAGTTGCTCAGAGGATCTCGCGAGCTGTTCAGAATTTCCTCGCGATAGGCGTTCACCAGTTCTCCGATCTTGGTTTCGTTTTCGGGAAGTGGGACCCTCTCTTCGCTTCGTGCCGTGATGATCCAGGCGAAACACCGCCCCGGCGTCAGCCAGTAGGAAAGCAGCACCGAGTTCGACGCAGCCGCGACTCTCTGCAGATCGCGTAGGCTTGCTTTAGTGGAAACGTCACCCAGCATGACTTGCGCGCGGCTTGAATCGGCCACCAGCAGTGCCTCTTCGTCGCGGCCCTGGCCGATCAAGGCGTCCACATAATGCCGGTAGATCTCGATTGGCTGCGCCAGGAAAGTGATCTTGTGATCGGCTTTCGAAAGCGACTGTCGCGAACTGGCGACTAGCGCGAGCGCTTTCGCGAAACTAAGGTTCGCCTTCGTGTGGTCTCCCATCTTTTCGTATAGCTTGCCCAGATCGTCGTGCGCGCTCCATTTGGTCTGGACATTATCGGAACGCGCGTCTGCTACCAGTTTGTATTTCCGCTCCGCCTCCTCCACATCGCCTCGAGCCCCAGCAGTCGCCGCAGAACTCAGGTTTATGTACAGGTCCAAATCGTCGCCTTCCGAAGGATCTAGTGCCCGCGCCAGCCGGTTGGCAGCTTCCGCATTCACCCAATCGTCCAGTTCGATATAAGCCAGCGATAAATTGATAGCCCAAGTAGCCGCATCCGACTTTATGTGGAGCTGATCGGCTACCGCCAGCGCGCGCCGATTGTATTCCACCGCCTTATGCCAATCGCCTCGTGCGTCGTATAAGCGCCCGATTTCGCCGTAGCTGTTCATCAGGCTGCCGGATGGAGGCAGCTGCTGCTGGATCGCCAAAGCCTGCATCCTGAGCTTCAGCGCACGGTCGATATCACCCAGTTCCTGGTAGCAGATCGCCTGATTAGACAGGAACACCGACGTCAGCCACGGCACGTCTTCCTTCTCCGCCGCGGCTACGGCTTTTTCGAGATAGTTCAGGGCGTCGTCGTACCGTTCCCGTTTCATACGCGTCTGCCCAAGATTCGCGAGAAGACGCGCTCGCCAAATCGAGTCGTTCAGCTTTTCGGCTCTATGAAGCGCAATGCTGTAAGCCTCGTCGGCCTCCGTATATTTTTTCTGCCGGCCAAGCAACTGGCCCCTGAGGTTGAAACCGTCGATTTCGAGTTCGTCGAAATGGTTTGTCTGAGCCGATTCCAAACCGTGATCGAGAAGCACAGTGGCCTTCCCATACTCGTCGGATTTCAGAAAGGCCTCGGCGAGATCCAGATCCCGCCGTGTGCGCAGGTATGCACCGGCGGGCTGCAGAGGATCCAGAATGGCGGTAGCAGCGGCGGCATTCTTCAGCGCCAGTTGCGCCTCCGATTCCAGCAGCCTGAATGTTACGAATACATCCGATGAGGGGCGGTCGCGCCACACCGCGGCGCTCTTCTCGCTGGCTTGCAGCACCTCCGCAAACCGGCCGTGACGAAGCTTCTGTTGGATCGTACGGCTGTCCCGCAGCGCGACTTTTGTGTCGTGGCGCTGGCAGGATGCGCACAACAGCGCACAGTAGGCTAGCAGAAGCCGGTAGGACACGACATTACGTGGTTTCACCGTTCGGCTTCGACTCCGCAAGACAAACAGTCCCCCCTGTATCCGAGCCCAGTTGAAAGCGCACTAGCGTCAGACGGCGCGTCGTTTCACCGATTATCAGCTCGCCGAAGAAAATCCTACCGAAGTTCTCGACCTTCAAAACGTTGTGGCCAACCACCTCAACGCCCCTCGGGAGCCCGTCCGGAAAAACCAACCGGTTCACGATCGACGTGACTATATAGTTTCCGCCCGAGCTACAAGGGCGCAACAATGGATTGCGGGCTTGCTCATCCACCACTTCCTGTTTGGTGGCGAGCCTCAAAAAAATGTCGTCGACGTCGATCTCTACCTTGATTGGCTTGTTCTCCAAGACCACGCCTTCGATTAGGGGCGCTTTCTTCGCGAAGAATCGCACCGGACCGCCCTCGCCAAGATCCTCTGCAGTCAACTGTGCTCTCAAATGGCCGGCGTGAAAACGGTTCAGCACGCTGACATTATTCAGAGTCGCCTCGCAGGCGGTAACGACGCCCGATTCGCCATGCGGCTGGCCTTGTAGCGTGCGCTCGAAAGCCGCATGTCTGTCGATATAATCTCCCGTCACATGAGCGGAAGCGGAGTCGAACGCTAAGAGAACGTGATCGCCGTTCCTGATTTCCTGCCGCCCGGAGGAAGATGTCAGGCACCCGCCCTGGGCCGCCACGGCGGCGGAACAATTCTTCAAACAATTGTCGACGTGCAGTTCTTGGTCCTTAAACCGCCGGAAATGGGCCGAGGCGGCGATGGCGTGACCTTGAAACAGATACCGTTTCTCAAATTCCATTCATTCTCATCTTTCGACGTGCAGTGGGAAGCGAGCCACTTCCGTTGAGGCGCGATTTGGATCGCGTACCAGGATCTCATAATCTCCCGGTTCCCTGCTCGCAGGCCAAGTCAAATGCAAAATGCCATCCTTCGACGAGCGAGCTCCAAACCCCGCCAACGTCTTACCCGAACCGTCTTGCACCGTCACTTCGTAGGATGCTGGTGCATTCATTGCGTCCATCTCCAGTTCCAGGACCACCGTATTGCCGAGGGTATGCACAACCGGAGCCGCCCCGCGTGCCGTCGGATGTACTACAAACGCTTCCACCGGTCCGGGCAAAGATGCCATATTTTTCAACCTGGGTATCGTTACCAACTCTTGAAACCCAACGGTTCCTAAGAGCAGCATCGCCGCAACAGCCGTAAGCCATTCCCGCCAGGCTCGATGCGCCGGACGAGGCGCGATTTCAACCACCTGTCCGGCGCTCGAAGGGCGGACTGGTTCCTCTTTCGCCAATGCTTTTGCGTTCTCAACGAATAAAGCGCAGGATCGGACGTCGTCGGCGCATTCCTCACAGGTGAAAAAATGATCTTCAAATGCTTCGCGTTCGGCGGATGTCAGCTCATTTAATGTGTATCGTTCAGCAGCCTGACTCATGGTCGCTTCCTGGTGATCCATTTTCTTCCCCATCCCGTAGTGATCCGAGTCCCTCAACCGTTTCATTTTTATCGCGGGGCGGCGGTGTAAGTCTTCGAGAACCCAGTGCGAAATCTGACTCTCGCCCGATGCAACAGAACCCGCAAGTACGCCCGGTCCACGCCGAACCGCCGGCAGACCTCGTCTTTGTCTTCTTCCCGGAGAAAAACGGCCTTGATCAGTTCCCGGTCCTTCTCCGGCATCTCCTTCAAAACTGCGGCCACTTGTTCCTTACTCTCGCAGGTTACGAACGCTTCATGAACACCCGATCTGGGGTCGATCATGGCGGAGCCTTCGTCTGCAATTTCGCAATATCTGGATTCGGACTTGAAATGCTCGAACATGATCAGCGTTGAGAAGGTGTTGACGTAAGCTCCCAAACGTTCGGGATGCTCCAGTTCGCCCGTCCGGAGCTTTCGCAAAACCCTCAGAAACGTCTCTTGGCGGATGTCTTCCAACAATTCCGGGGACCTTACCCTGGAGCGAAGCTTGATCGCTAGAAGTTCGCCGAAGTACGCGGCGAAATGCCGCTCAGTCTCGGGGTCTCCTGCGATGAGCCTTTTGATATAGTCCGCGTCGAAAGACGTTATTTCCTCACGCCTCGCCCTAGGGGCGACCTTTAGTATATAAGGGCGTTGGGAGTAGGGTAAAGCGCTGACTGCTTTCGTTGGCATGGGGAACTCGTTTTCCGCAAAACAGATCACTCATTAAGTGAGTCTCAATGCGAAAACGTTACAAACGCCAAATCAGCTTCGAAGAGAACGGAGGAGGAGCCTACTTCTTTGCGGGCATCGTGTACAGGTAGATCATGTGTCCGCGGGTTTCCGGGTCTACCTTTTCGACGTAATGCGGCTTCCAGCCAGGCACCGTGTATTCGTGAGACACAACCCGGGCGCCTGGTTTCAAATACTTCTCCAGATTGGGTCGCAAAAGTTCGTTCGAATTCGTCATCAGGTAGATCGTCACCACGTCGGCCGGGCTCAAGTCCACCTGTAGTAGATCGCCGTGAATCACGGTAATCAGATTCTGCAGGTTCAACTGCGCGATCCGTTCGTTGGTCGATCTCACCAGCCGATCGGAGATCTCGACGCCCACCGCCTTCGCCCGATACCGCTGGGCGGCAGTGATCAGAATCCGGCCATCGCCGCTCCCGAGATCATACAGGGTTTCACCCGCTTTAAGATTTGCGATCTCCAGCATCCGGTCGACGATTTCCTGGGGCGAAACAACATAGGGCGCCAAGCTATTGCGGTAATGCTCGGTCTTCGATTGTGCCCGCGCGGAGACCGCAAAAAATGCGACGAGCGCCAGCGGCGCAAGAACCCTGAGTGTGAGCATTCTATTGACTAGAGATGGCTGAGGCCTGCCGTCCGTTCCGTGACTTTACAATTCTACCAACCATTTCCGATACGGCGAACCATAGATCCCGGGGGCGCGTGATGGTGTACTCATACCCCTTAAAATACTTCACGGCGTGGCTAATCGAGTCCTTCCAGGGCGTTACTTGAGGATTCAGGTTATAGTTCATGTAGAAGACGGGATAATCGACGTCCGCCAATTGCTTCAAGGATTCCTGCGGAACGTTGGCGTCCAGCATCACCTTGGGACCGGCAAAAATCAGAGCGTCTGGACGGGTTGGCGCCGCGCACTCTTTCTGGATCAAATGGGTCAGGAATTCGGTATCGCCGTGTTTCTGGCCAAGCTGTTTGAAATCGACCGTCCCCAAGCTGATCTGCCGTAGCGCTTCGCCGAGGGCGGGGAAGTCGATCCGTTCCGCCCCCTCCTGACGGTAGATGATCTTCTGCTCCTGCATGTTGAAGGCGATAATCGAAAACTTGCCAATCCGCGGCTCGCGCGATAATGTGCGCAGAATCGACACCAACGCACTGGTATCGAGCGGCTGTAGCGTCGCCGAAAGAGAATTCTGGGGAGCAAAGTTGACCAGCACTTTTACGTTCAGCGGCAATTCACCCTGCGCCCGCTGCACCGGCGGTTCCTCCTTGAACTGCTCGAAATCGGCGCGCTGAATTACACCCGGCGCCACAGACAGGTTCATCAACCGATCCTTGGCCGTTAGTGCAGCTTCCGAGTCCCACGACGATGCGCAAACGCGCTCGCTGCGATCCCTCATCAACCAATCCACATGGTACTTGCCCTCGCCCAGATCGAAGGCGCCCTGCAGGTAGGCGTCCCCTTTGGCGTCGTTCTCGATGGCCGGAACACGAATGCGCTGCGAGAAATAATACGGTTGGTCTTTCTGGTTGTCCGCCGCCACTCGAAAAACGATGGTCAGCATATTTTCCGTCCCCGCCAACTCTTTCAGGGGTACCGTCACCTCGTAGCCGGAGTGAAAACGGAGGTCGAAACCAAGCGTCGGCTTAAGCTGTACCACGCTACACGGCAAATCCTTGCGCTCGTCGCCGCCTTCCAGGACCGCTAAATCCGAGTTGTAGACGTTGACGTTTCCCCCCGGCCCCGACGCGAGCATCGGAACCTGCGCCCGAACCAACGCGCAGCCCAGTACAATAGCGCCGATCGACCAGCGCGTTAGTTCTGCGGAATACCAAAAGCGGCGATGTGCCGGCATCAGCTCACCCGTTAGAAATTGTCAACCATTTTACATCCTTCACTGCGGATTGCAAAACGGTTTGTTCTGGGGAACAAGCAATCCGTCTTCCAGTTGAAGAGATGGTCGCCTGTATTGGCTCTACTGCTTTCTAAGATCGGCAGTCGTATGAAATTAGTGCAGACCGCAGGGCATTCGTAGCATAAATTTCTCGTATTGTGTCAGTACACCCCACCGAAACCAGAAGGAGCGAAAAATTGGCGCGGGTCTCGCGGGACGGGGCGGTTGTGGTTGGAAGCGGGGGCTCCTGGTGTTTATTACAGGTCGAAGACCCTTCGGTGGCTCGCGCCAAACAGGCAATCGCTGCGGAATCGCGCAGCCTCAAAAAGGCGTTGCCCGTCTTTTTCATCGCAAATCTGCCCTGTTCTCAGTCTCTTGCGAGAATCGAGCATGCGCTCCACGGTGGGAAGCTGCTAACCTTGTCCCGGGAGTCAGCAGTGAGACAACAAGGATCGAAGACTTTTCATAAAGCCGCCGCGGCGCGACCTCGCATTGCCCGCGACCGGCTTGTTTTTTACGGCGCGGTTCGACAGAACTCGACATTATTCGACGCATCACAGCGACAATATGTCGATCGCGGTTGGCCAGACACCCTTAGCGCGGGACGGCCAATAGGCGGTCCCGGCCCGTTGAAGGAGTTTTACGGTTGGGGAATCGGAAGCCCGTGCAGGTGTGATAAAGTTGCAGGCGTATGGCATCGCGCAGCGTTAACAAGGTAATCCTGTTAGGACGGCTAGGCAAGGATGCGGAAACGACGTACACTCCCTCCGGGGTGTCGCGGACCCGCTTTTCAGTCGCCACCAGCCGCCGTTGGAAAGACCAGCAGACCGGTGACTGGAAGGAAGAAACGGACTGGTCGAACGTGGTTCTGTGGCGCGGAGAGGCTGTGGCCACCTATCTCACGAAAGGCAAACAGGTTTACGTCGAAGGACGCCTGCGAAACTACAGCTACGACGATAAGGACGGCAAAAAAGTATACGCCACCGAGGTGACGGCGGATGATGTCCTGCTGCTCGGGGGCCGCGACGATGCGGGGGGTGGCGGAGCCCCCATGCGTGACGAAGGCTACAATGCTCCGGCGCCGGTTTCCATGCCCCGCAGTGCTGGCCCGCCTCGCCCCAAGCCCGTTTCCGACGAGCCCAGCTTCGACCAGGGCATTACGGACGACGACGTTCCCTTCTAAACCGGCTTCGGCAATTTCCCTCTCATGCCGCCATTCGAGATTGGTCCCGGATCGCCCCATCCATTCGGCGCCGTCCCTCAAACCGAAGGCGTAAACTTCTCGCTGTTCTCGCAGGACGCAACCGACGTCATCCTCCTCCTGTTTGACTCCGCCACGGCGGCCGAGCCCATCCAGATCATTCGTTTCGATCCCTTTATTCACAAGACATTTCATTTCTGGCATGTCTTCGTCAAAGGCTTCCAGCCGGGCATGTTCTACGCCTTCCGGGTGGACGGCCCCAACGATCCCGCCAATGGGCATCGGTTCAATTCAAACAAGGTACTGATCGGCCCGTATGCCCGCGCCATCTCGAGAAAGCTGTGGAGCCGCGCCGACGCCGAGACTCCTTTCGACAATCTCGCCACCTCCATGCGCTGCGCGGTCATCGACACGTCGCAATACGACTGGGAAGGCGATCAGCCGTTGAACCGGCCCATTCACGAGTCCATCATTTACGAAATGCACGTAGGCGGATTCACGCGTTCGCCTACTTCGGGAGCCCGGCACCCCGGAACCTACTCCGGCGTGGCGGAGAAAATTCCCTATCTGCAATCACTCGGCATTAATGCGGTGGAACTCTTGCCGGTATTCGAGTTCGACGACACCGCAGTGTCGTTGAACCCCGAGGGTGTCGTTGTCGGCAATTACTGGGGCTACAGCACGGTCGGCTTCTTCGCGCCGCATTCCGCCTATTGCATCGATCCAGCCGGCGCGGACCATGTCAACGAGTTCCGCGACATGGTGAAGGCCTTGCACAAAGCCGGTATCGAAGTAATCCTCGACGTGGTCTTTAACCACACCGACGAGGGGAATCAGCAAGGCCCGACGTTCTCGTTTCGCGGTATCGACAATCGAACTTTTTACATTCTCGATCCTACCGACCGCGCCAACTACATGAACTTCTCCGGCGTTGGAAACACTTTCAATTGCAACCATCCGATTCCGCAAAAGTTCATTATCGATTGCCTCCGCTACTGGGTAAAGGAACTGCATATCGATGGGTTTCGCTTCGATGAAGGGTCCATTCTGACGCGGGGCGAGGACGGGACGCCGCTGGTGCATCCGCCCGTGGTTTGGGAGGTGGAACTGGACGATCTGCTGGCCAATACGAAGCTGATCGCCGAGGCGTGGGATGCGGCGGGCTTGTACCAAATCGGTCATTTCCCGGGCGACCGCTGGGCGCAGTGGAACGGCAGGTTTCGCGACGAAGTGCGCCGCTTTGTGCGCGGAGAACCCGGGCTTACGGGACTCGTCGCCTCACGCATTGGAGGCAGTGCCGAGATCTTCGAGAGCCGCAGCCAGACCCCGGAAAATAGCATCAACTTCGTCACTTGCCACGACGGCTTCACGCTGCACGACCTGGTCTCGTACAACCAGAAGCATAACGAGGCGAACGGCGAGGGCAACCGCGACGGCATGAACGAGAATTTCAGTTGGAATGGCGGCGTGGAGGGACCCACCGAAGATCCGGCGATCGAGCAGTTACGGGCGCGCCAGATGCGCAATCTGATTACGATTCTGATGCTCTCGCGCGGAGTTCCTATGTTGTTGGGCGGCGATGAACTGCGCCGCACCCAAAACGGGAACAACAATGCCTACAATCAGGACAACGAAATCAGTTGGTACGATTGGACCTTTGCCTCGCGGTATAGCGATATTTTGCGATTCTTTCAAAGACTGATCGCTTTCCGGAAATCGCATCGCCGGTTGAGCGGTGCACGCTTTTACACCGGCCGCGTGAACGAGCGCGGCATGAACGATATTACTTGGCACGGTACTAAGCTCGACAGTCCCGGCTTCGACGATTCGCAGGCGCGCGCGCTGGCGTTCACCATCGCCGGGTTCGGCGACGAGGCGGATTTACACGTCATGATGAATATGTTTTGGGAGCCGCTGACTTTCGAAATCCCGGTGGATCCGGCGCGCAAATGGCGAGTTGCAATCGACACCTTCCAGCCCTCGCCGCACGACATCGCGGATGACTTCGCCGAGCCTGAAATCGACGGCCATAATTACCAGGTACGCGAGCGTAGCATCGTCGTTTTGCTGGCGCGCTGCGGGCAAACATCCTAGCCTCCACAGATCTGGGAGTATTGCGGGAATAGCAATTATCGATTATGATCGAGAGAGGATTGGGAGGCTGGCAGGCCTCCCAATCCCACGGCTCCGGCTAGCGCCTCTTACGAGCGCTAATCGTCACCGTGATACTGCAAAACTTCAGCACCCATCTCACGATAAGGGTCATAAACAACCCCCCTTTCCGCTTCGGTTGGAATGTCGGGGACCATATCCCGGGTTTTCCTTTTGAAGCCCATTTGCTTCAGCGGGAAACGTGCCCCATTCCTCGTCCACGGAAAGCTCACAACGTTGGTGCGATGAGCTTGGCTGGATTCTCAGGGAACGGGCTGATTTCGTCCCGAAAATGGGAGTATGTTGCTTGACGCCCGTGTTGCTT
>Ga0302319_10015791_pt1 | contig 13972 bp, 16 predicted proteins | sample Bog_T0_2_FD_203319 | JGI IMG/M metagenome (GOLD analysis project Ga0302319, IMG submission 203319) | Peat permafrost microbial communities from Stordalen Mire near Abisko, Sweden - Bog_T0_2 | ecosystem: Environmental > Terrestrial > Soil > Wetlands > Peat | place: Sweden: Abisko, Stordalen Mire...
GTGCGCGATGCGTCTTCCGGACTGAATGACACAAAACGGAAGCTCTTGCGCGCGTATTCGATTGCGGAAGCAATCATAGCCAAAATCTCCTGCTTGCTCTTGCGCAGCTTAACCTCGCGATGCAGCGGGCTGGTGGCCAGAAATATATTTACCGCACAGCGAAAGGGATTCGCGCCTTCGAGCGCCTCGCGGGCCTGATCGATGTCAGACGACAGCGCGCGGCACAAGGCCATGATGACCGGACCGCGCACCTCGCTGACGATGGCGCGAATGGCTTCGACTTCAGACGCACCGCAGGCGGGGAAGCCGGCTTCAATGGAGTTGATGCCCGCATCGGCCAGCGCCCGCGCCACGCGCACTTTCTGCTCGGGCCGCAAGGAGGCTCCGGTCATCTGCTCGCCATCGCGCAGCGTGGTGTCACTGAGCAATATTTGTCGCAGTGCTGGAATGTCAACCATAGTAGCGCACCACGATCTCGGCGACGAGGGCCGGTATCAGTCCGCCCTTGCGTTCCACTGTCACCAGCCAGGCGGCCTGATTTGAATCTTTCAACTGCTCGCATTGCATAAGGCGTATGCGGCCGCGGATCAGCGAGCCGACAGGCACCGCGGAAAGAAAGCGGGCATAGTTCAAAGCAGTCACCAGGCCATATTGCACGCCGCGCATCTTCACCGCGGACATGAGGAAGTGGCCGGCCATCGAGAGATTCAGGAAGCCGTGCGAGATTGTCCCGTGGAATGGCGACTCCGCCTTTGCGCGTTCCGGGTCACAGTGAATCCACTGCCGGTCGAGGCTCACCTCAGCAAAGCGGTCGATATCAGCCTGGCTGATCTCGCGATACGCCGTCAGCGCCACATCCTGCTTAAGCAGTTGCGCAAGCGCTGGAAAGTTCTCGATTATGATTTGTTCAGGCAGCGCCATATCAGTCCGCTCGCTCGATGGCAATGGCCGCGGCGTTGCCACCGAAGGCGAATGAGTTGGAGAGCGCGGTGCGAATTTCCTTCTTTACAGAAGCGCCACGCACGAGGCAGATGTTCGGAAACCCTGCCTCTGGGTTTTCTAGACCCAGCGTTGCAGGAATGGAGCCGCGCTCTAAGGCCAGCAACGTGGCTACGAACTCCACGCTCCCGGTTGCGCCGAGCGAATGGCCGTGGTGGCCTTTTGTTGAACTCACGGGTACGGGCGCGCCGCCGCTTCTTTGCGCAAGCAGGCGCTCAATCGCGGTCAGCTCCGCAATGTCGTTGGCAACCGTGCCCGTTCCGTGAGCATTGATGTAGCCAAGGCTGGCCAGCCGCTCTTCCGACCTGCCCAGCGCATTCCACATGGCGCGCAGAGCCGTATCTCCGGATGGATCGGGCGAAGTGGGATGGTAGGCTTCGTTGATGGCACTGTATCCGGCGACCCGGGCAATGATGTTTGCGCCGCGCCGGCGGGCCAGCTCTTCGTCTTCGAGCACAACCAATGCGAAACCGTCGCCCAGCATCATGCCGTCGCGATTGACGTCGAACGGGTGGCAGCCCTCTTTGCCCACCAGGCGCAGAATGTTGAAACCCGTAACCGGGATGTCGCTGAAGTATCCGTAGCCGCCGGCGAATACGCGCTTGGCTCTGCCCTGCCTGATCCAGTCCCAGGCTACGCCGATGGAACTGGTTCCCGAAGCGCAGGCGGTTGAGATCATCGCCGAGGGGCCTTGTGCGCCGAGCAGCACCGCGAGATCACTGTGAAAGGCCGCGGAACTGAGCCATGTATTTGTGGCAATCAGCGAAGGGTCGATGGGTTCGTTCGCTGGAGTTTTCAGGTAGCTCACATAGCGACCGGTTGCGCCGCCGTGCGAGGAGCCGAGGCAAAGCCCGACATCGTAGGGAGAAAGATCGCCTGCGGGTGCGGCCGATCCTTCGAGAACGTCGGCGACAACTTGCCGCATAATCTCATGCGCGCACAGGTCGTCGCCGGATGCGTCACCGGGAAACTGCTCGATGCCGGCTGCGCTTTTTGTGCGGAAGGCCCAATGGCTGACATCCATTCGCGTAATGGATTTGCGGCCGGGCTGCATGTTCACGAGCCCGTTCCAGAACGCATCGACACCGCGCCCGTAGGGGCTCCAGATGCCCATGCTGACAACCACTACGGGGCGGCTCATACAGCGCCTCCACCATCCAACTCAATCATCTGGCCGATCAGGTAAGTCATGTCTGGCCGCAGCAGCGCTGACACAACCGCCGCTATCTCATCGGCTCGGGCGATGCGGCCCAGTGCGATATGCGCCGCCGCTCGGTCGAGCGTCTCGCGATTGGGAGTGTCCAGCATTTCGGTATCTGTCCATGCCGGCGCAACGCCGTTTACGCGGATGCCTCGGGACGCGACCTCGCGCGCCAGGCCGCGAGTGAGATTGGTGAGCGCCGCTTTCGACGCGCTATACGCCGTCAGGCCGACCTGCGGCTGCGATCCCGATCGCGAAGAGATGTTAATGATTGCGCCAGACTTCTTGGGCAACATCAGGCGCAGCGCGGCCTGGGAGCAGAGCACAGCGCCCTTCAGATTGGCCTCCATGATCTCAAAGAATTTTGCCGGCGAAGTGAGTGCAAACAATGCGGAGTAGGTTCGGCCGGCGTTGTTGACCAGCGCATCGAGCCTCCCATAGCGCTTGCGGATTTCTTCAAACATCCGGCGGACATCATCCGGGTTGCACACATCGGCCTGACAAATCCACCCGCTCCCCCCAGAGGCTTCGATGCTGTGCAGCGTCTCCTCGGCGGCATCCTGTCGGGCAACGTAGTTGATGGCAACCGTAAACCCATCGGCGGCAAGCCGCTGGCAGATCGCGCGCCCAATTCCCCGCGAGCCTCCCGTTATCAATGCGATTTTTTCCTGAACGGTTTCGGTCATAGTTCGTCACTCAATATAAAGGCAGAATCCTGGCCGGACATTTCCATGCTCAGCACGACCGCCGCTCCCTTGCGCAGCCGGGCAGGCTTTCCGGTAACGATATTAGAGCCGATGCTAACAGGCGCGCCAACAGTCGGCGGTAGAGTTTTCTCTCCCAGCGCGCGAACCGCAGCTATGATCGAAATGCCGCCCGACGCTCCCCAGGTTTCGCCCACTCCGCCCTTCACCGAGAAAATCTCTGGCTTCGAAGGAAGCGCGCTTGCAATCGCTTCAAGTTCGGGCTGATCGAATGCAGGGTATCCATTGGCGGCGCCAGAGACAAAGGACACATCTTCCGGCGTTATGTCGGCATCGCGCAGGCCGCGGCGAATCGCTTCTGCAATATCGCCGGTATCGCGCTCAACCGGGTTTCGCACCGCACGGCAATCAGTGACGGTTGCGTACCCCTTCAGATATGCAAGTGGCTGTGCGCCGCGCGCCTTGGCGTGTTCCGCCCGCTCTAAAACAAAGAACGCGCTGCCGTCGCCGGAAGTCAATCCGCTGGATGCGCCGTCGTATGGTCGCGAGGCAACTTCGCCCGATGCGAGCGAGCAGCAATGGCACATTTCGAAGATATAGTCGGAAAGCTCGTCGAACCCTCCCACCAGAATCGCGTCGGCTGCATCGTCGCGGAGCAGATCTAGCGCGGCGCCGAGCGATGCTGCGCCGAAGTGCATGGTGCTGGGGCCGCGCAGGTGGAACTCCATTGCAAGCCCGCCCAGCACACTATTAGCGATGGTCTGAACGAACTGCAGTCCACTGACGGCGCTGGGACCCTTCGTCCACAGCTTGTCGTAATACTGGCCGATGACCTGATGCTGGCCGAAGTTACGGTTCACGATCAGCCCGGCGCGTTCGGGAGCAACACTGGCAGCGATGCCGGAAGATGTCCATGCCTGTTCTGCCGCAATCCGCGCCAGCATTGCTGGACGCGTGGGACGCGAAGTTCCCGAGGCCGGCGCAGAAAGACTCAGAACTTCCGCAGTGGGAGATTCCGCCGAAAATCCCAGCGAGCCGTCACGGCGTTTCCGCTGTGATCTGGGCGCGGGATCGTTGGCTAACAGGCCGCGCCAGAGCTCCGGCACGCCAACTCCGTAGGCAGTGACGCATCCCATGCCGGTAATCGCCGCGCCAGAGCCTAGCACCGTTCCGATCCTCCGCCGTCGTCAACCTGGGCGAGCATCATGCGATCCTTTGCTGAAATTGTCAGTCCCTCGCGGCTCACTTCGAAGCGCGCCGGAATTTCTTCGGGAGTCAACCAGCGCGCGCAGAACTGGCGAAGCTCTTCCGGCGACGGAGCAGCGTGTCCGTCGCGCGCGGAAATTGTCGCCATGGGCGTCTGGCCCCAGAAGGGATGCGGAGCTGCTTCCACAAGCACGGATTCCACAGCCGGATGGCGGCGAATCACTTCTTCGATTGGTTCCACGGCCAGCAGCACGCCGCCGCGGTTGATGGCGCGGTCCAGCCTGCCACGCACGTACCAGACACCGTCGCGAACCTCGCCAAGGTCCGACGTAAGCAGCGAATGATCGGAGCCTTCCGCATACGGTTCGTCGGCATAGGACCGCATAAGCGACCGGCCGCGAACGCGGATCTCAGACGCGCCGTTGGCCGACGGTTCAAGATGCATTTCCATATTCGGCAAGGGCTTTCCGATGCGGGCCGAATCGATATTGTCACGGTCAACAAAGTTCGTCGCCACCCTGGGTCCGGCTTCGGTGAGACCATATGTAATCGCGAACCGGGCGTGGGGCAACAGGTCCATCGCCTCGGCCAGCGTCTCCCTATCCGCGCGGCCCGCGCCAACCGTAACCAGCCGCAGTTGCGGACAGGTTCGCCCAGTGCGCCGCAATCCTTCCACCAGAATCTTCAGTACCGGCGGCGCTGTGGTGAGCGTGGTGATTTCGAACTCTTCGAGTTGACGGCACAACGTGGGCGCAAAAAGTGGCTGTTGCGAAAAGCAGACGGTTGCCCCAACAGCGAGATGGCAAAGGCACTGGTGAATGAGCGCATAGGCATGAACAACAGGAAGCACGACGAGCGTGCGATCGTCGTCATGCAGGCCTAGAGCACAAACATTCGATCGGATATTGGCCAAGACTGCGGCATGTTCGAGCACCACCCCGCGCGCGGCGCGCGTAGAACCTGAACTCCAGATAATCAGCGCCGGATCGACGTCGATCGGTAACTGACGGACGGGCGCAATGTCGGGTCTCGCTTCGGCGAAAACTTGCAGATAATCGTCCAACGCAACACCCACGGCAGCATCGAGACGGTAAGTTTGCGGTGCGACGATGCCAGCCAAACGCGCCCCGGCAATGGACTGCCTCAATCGCTCGCTCGTCTGATTGATTGAGACGGGAGCCACAACCGCGCCCAACTGCGACATCGCAAAAAGCGAAATGAAAAACTCGGGTGAGTTGTCAGCAATCAGGCCCCAACGCTCGAAACGCCGCACGCCGAAGTTGGCCAGAACCCCGGCTCGCATGAGCGAACGTTCCCACAGTTCACCGAATGCAACTGTCTTGCCGCTCTGAATTGCGGGGCGCTCGGGGTAGAGGCGCGCGGGCCAATCGAGCAAGCTGCCGACGGTCTGCGGCGAGCTACCGATGGCTTCAGCGAGCGGGATCATGATGCCTCGGCTGCGGGGATGGTCGCTCGTTTTTCCTCGATCTGGCGGCGCAGATAGTCGGCAAGCGAAGTGACGCTCAAGAAATCCGCCGCCTCGATGTCATCGAGCGGCGACTGAAATTTGTCCGACAGCGCGGCCAGAATCTCCAGGCTGCTGAGCGATTCGAGCGCCAACCCGCCGGAAGCTTCCGGACCAAACAATGGCGCATTTTCGTCGATGCTCTCCGGCGGCGCCGGCAGGTTCAGGGCTTCAACAATGGTTTTCCGTATTACGTCCTCGATACGCTCTGTCACAGTGATCCTCTGGGGAAATCCTACAACGCTATCAGTTACTTCACCTTATACACATCCAAGATTGGTAACATAACAATACATGTGGAACAGCACAGCCGTCACCCCAACGGCGTTAACCTGGCCACTTCAAACCTGTCGGCCAACCGGTCCAGCGTAACCCATAATCGCCTCGGAATGGGAATGCCGCTGCGCAGCCTCTGCTTCTCGGCGCGGGCCTCGAGTTCGCCCGCCATCAGCACCTCCTCAAAGCCAGGAGCCGGTGCAGTCGACTTGAGCATTGCAACCAGCCGTGCCACGCGGGACTCAAATTCGGTGACTGGCATGAATCGAGAAATATCAATCGCAAGAAAGGTCTGACTCACTCCAGTCGGTCGGCCACGTTTGCGCAACGAGCCCACCTCGCCGGCAATGGCTCCGCCGCCGAGTACGCCGCACAGGATCTCGACGGCCACGGCCATGCCGCTACCTTTGTAGCCGGCCGTCTGCCCTCCCAGGGGCAGCAGCGTTCCCTTCATCGCCTCAGACGCGCTGGTGGTCGGGTTGCCCGCAACATCAAGCGCCCATTCGCCGGGAATTACTGCGCTGCCCTCCATGACCGCATCGATAATCTTCCCGGCAGAGGCCGTCGTAGTCGCCATATCCAATATCCAACCGCCGGGAGCCGCGACACAGATCGGGTTGGTGCCCAGCCGCGGCTCCCTGCCTTGCCACGGAGCAACCAGAGGCGAAGCGTTTGACAGCACAATGCCCAGGCAGCCGGATTTTGCAATGCGCTCGCCCCAAAATCCGGCGCTGCCGAAATGGTTCGAATTTCTCGCCACCACCAGGCCCATGCCGCTGCTCTGAACCAGCCGAACGGCGTGGTCGCAGCACTCGGCGGCAACGGTTTGCCCCAGCCCATTCTCGCCGTCATACAGGGCGCTGCATCCCGACTCGCGGAGTATCCGTCCCGCGGCCTTCGCGTCCACATCGCCCGAGGCCAGTTGATCCACGTACAGGGGAAGAAGTTGCACACCGTGCGAATCCACACCGCGAACGCTCGCGGCTACCAGAGATAAGGCTGCCAGTTCCGCCGCCTGAGTGGAAACGCCCAGCGCAGCGAAGATTTCGCGAATAAAACGGAGAAGCTCGGGCGAAGCAACAGTGGGCACTGGCGGCTGCATGGAATTGGCCTTTCTAACGTAGCCAACATAACACGATGCCGAAGACGATGCCGATGATAGGCAACCGACTTCCGGCCTATTTCCGTGTCACAATTTATTATCTTGCGTCCTCGCGGATTCTCTGATACGCTCAGGCCCTATATTGGACTTAACGCTTTCTCCGTGTACAAACCTTTTCGAATGTGAGTAGATCCGAGTTTCAAGGGAGCAGTCTGGTGAAGATCACAATGCTCGGCCACGCGTCGTTGTATATCGAGACCGCCGGTCCGCGCATTCTCATGGATCCGGTGCTGATTGATCCCCATCAGGAAGGCAAGCTGGCCATCTTCCCCGACCGCGAGGTGCATTGGGAGAACCTGCCCGAGTTTGATTTGCTCGTCCTTTCTCATCATCACCTGGACCACTTCGACGTAAACACACTGGCACGCCTGCCCCGCGATGTCGATGTCATGATTCCGGACTCCGACCTGCTTGAAAATTCGTTTCGCCAGCTCGGCTACGAGTCCATCCGCAGAATCGTTCCCAACCAGTGGATTGAGCTCGACGATGCGCGACTGCTTTTCACCCCATCCGCCGTGTCGTTTCCAGAGGTTGGGCTATTGATACAAGACCGCGACGGCACGTTCTGGAATCAGGTCGACAGCGTGGTTACTCTCAAGCACGTCGATCTGGTCATGGCCATTGCCGGCAAGATTGACCTGCTGTTGTCTACCTGGCAGCCAATGCTTGAGATGGCCTTCATGGACAACCAGTCGATTCAGTTTCCGACGGATCTGTACGCTCAGTTATTGGCCAATGTCGGGCGTATCCGGCCCGGTGCTTTGGCCCCAGGCGCGAATGGATTTCAGTACCTTGGCGACAGTGCATGGCTCAACCACATCGTCTTCCCCCAGTCACGGGAGCGGTTCCTGCGCGACGTGGTGACGATGTTGCCGGAGCTCGAAAACAAAGCCTTTGCGTTCGATCCGGGCGATGCACTGGAGATGAAGAATGCAACAGTCCGCCACATTTCCAGTGATAGCCATTTCGTAACATCGGCACCGCGCGATCCACTCACGCTCGAGTTTCGCCCCTCCACGGCGCAGCGGCCTTTGACTTCATGCGCCCGGCCGCTCACCGGCGCGGAGCAACAGCTCGTTTCCGATTTCTGCGAGCAAACGCTTCCTCGTTACATTGACGAGCATCCCATTCTCTACACCAGCCACCGCAAGTGGGGCGTGATCTATCAGCTTGAGGTTGCGTACTCCGATAATTCCGAGTATTGGTCAGTTGATTTTTCCGATAAGTCTCCGACATGGCGGCAGGAGCATAACCCCGCGGCAAACCTATTTTGCGGTGTAACAGCCAGCGGGCTGGTGAGCATTCTCGACGGCTCCCACACCTGGGATGGTTTGTATCTTAGCGGCGAGTTTTACCAGCATCATCGTATTTATGGAGTTTGGCGCAATGGAGTGGTGCTTCCAGTCAATCTCGATGTAGCCAATCCGCTCATCGACATGTTTCCGGCGGATGATGTATTCGAGCGCATGATTGCAAACGCGCTCGAAGATGCGTGCAGTCATCATGGACCTGATTCCCCGATCCCGGGTTCCATGGGCAGCGTCGAAAATCACAGGATCGCAACCGTGTAAGAATTTCAACCCAAAAAAGGAGAAATACCATGGCAGCTATCAACATTCCCTCAGAAGTAAAGCCAGTCATTGGCGCTACCGCCAACAACAAAACCTATCAGCTGTTTCAATCCGCAAACGAAGTCGTTCCGTTGGCGTCGGGTGATACGGCTTCGATCAGTGCACTATCAAAGCAGTTGGGAGCGTCGCTTGGCACCGCAACCGTTGCTGGCGGAGTGCTGCATATCTCCCTCGCCAAGGCCGCAGAGGGTCGCTGCAGTTTACGGTCGTTGAAGTAGAACGCCGCACAGTACAAACTCGATCCGCTGGACGCTGGACCGCTTTCACTTCTATGAAAGGTTCAAATACGCCAGCGACGCAGGGTTATTGTTCTCGAAGGGAATCAAGGATTGGTTTCGGCCTGCCTGAAGCCAATCCCGTTCCTTAGAATGGCCATATGGAAAACGCCGCCCCGGAAGACCTGGAGCATTACCTTACCCCATTCGAACCGACCTTTCTTCGCTGCCCTTATGGCTGGCCCAGTTCCGGGCCTGTGAGCCGCGTCTCGGTCATCGGCGTTCCTTATGATCTGCTCAGCCGCACCAGCCCCGGAGCGGCCAGCGGTCCTCCCGCACTGCGCGTTGCCTCCTCAAACCCCGGATATAGATTGGATGAAACCTCCGAGCTGCCTGCCGGCTGGTTCGACTATTACGAAAACCGCCAAATCCTCTCCGGAGTGAGCTTCGCCGATCTGGGAGATATTGCCTTCCCGCACGGCGCTGCTGCTAGCGAACTCGGCAGACGCCTGGGTGCGGTCGTCGCATATTGTCATAAGCTAGGTTCGTTTCCGCTCCTTTTGGGCGGCGACCACTCACTTACCTACTGGAGCGTCGAGGCGCTGGCCGATCAGCCTCTCTCCATCCTTCACCTGGACGCGCACTCCGACCTTGCCGACATTCCCGGCCCAGCTCACTGCAACGCCAGCGTCGCTACGGCCCTGCTCGGACTGCTCGGTGTTGAATCGTTGCTGACAGTAGGGCTGCGCGGCATTTTGCCCGCGCAGCAGCACCCGTTCGGTTCCGGCCACCATCTCGTTTCCGTCAAAGATATGAGGGAGCAGGGCGCGGAGGCTATCGTCGATCTTCTACCCGACGATCTGCCCTGCTACGTCTCGCTCGACGTGGATGTGCTGGAGCCGTCTATCGCGCCCGGTACAAACTCGCCCGAGCCCGACGGCCTGAGCTTTCAGGAGGTTCGCGAGATTCTTGTCACGGCGGGAAAACGCCGCAGAGTCATTGCAGCCGACGTGGTCGAGATCAACGCATTCCATGATCCCGGTCTGCTCACTGCAAAACTTGCAACCCGCCTGATCCTGAGCCTGCTTGGTTCCTGCATATCCTGATGCCGCCCGACTCTTCCAACAACGCTGATTTTGAGCTCAGCAACGCGATCGCCGACGATGTAAACGCGGAGATCGAGGAGCTCGACTACCTCGGCCTGCGCATGGCCCTCGGCAACTCGCGGCCGCGCCGCCTGATCCGTCAGTTTGCGCGTGCCTGCCTCCTGAACAAGCTCAACTTCGCTAAGACCTGGGTGGCTCGCGGGCCATTTCCCCACATGCAGGCTCAAGGACTCAGCAACCTGCACCAGGCCCTCGCCGTGGGCAAGGGAGTGGTGATTGCCGCTTGCCACGTTGGCCAGTATCATCGCATTCCATTTGTACTGAACGAGCTTGATGTTCCCGTTACCCTGCTGCTCGATGGAGAGAACAAAGCCCGCGAAGAACAGGAGCTTGCCGGCTGGAGTGCACTCTACCAAGGCACGCTGGAGCGGCCAATCGAATATCTCAATGCCGAGCTTCCCACATCTCCCTGGAGAATGTCGCAAGCCTTAAAGCAACGCCGAGCGCTGTTCGTATACATGGATGGAGGAACCGGCTTGAAAGACGCCGACCCCGCCAGAACCTGCGTCGAGGTAAAGTTTTTAAGGCTGCTGCTGCGAGTGAGAAAAGGCCTGGCCTATGTCGCCGGCCGCGCCGGCGCTCCCATTGTGCCGGCCATATGCAGCCAAAATGCTCAAGGCGAGCAATCGGTCGCATTCTGCAGCCCTTGCGTCCTTAATGATGTAGAAACTCTCGATGCCTACTGCGTCCGCGCCCTTCAGTACTGCTACTGCATTCTCGAAGAGCAGGTACTTCAAGATCCGGCCAGTTGGGAGGAGTGGTACCACGTTCATCGTTGGGTCGTTTATCCGGGCGCTACAATTAGGCAAAGCCCGCCGCCGCAGCCCGGCCTGGAACAGAGCCAAAAAGTCAGGTTTCTTTTCGACCGCGAGAACACGGAAATTCTGAAAATGCCTGCCGGCCGGATACTGTTTCAAACAGTCACCGGTACGGCGATCGCTGCCAATCCTGCTGTTGCCGCGATTCTCCATGCCGCCCGCCGCCCAGCCGCCGCAACCGATTTGTTGGCGCTTAATCCCGCAGTCACTGAGGTGGCCGAGCCGACTCTGATGCTGCAGCAGCTTGAGGCCGCCGGATTCCTGCTCCGGCTTCCTTAAATCGTTAATTTAGTATTTCAGTAAACTGATCCGCAACCGCGCTTCTTCCCCGCCCATGCTTCGCAGGATGCCGTGGCCTGTGCAAATTACCAGCCCAAGGCCTCCATGCGCGCTTGAGTACAAGCTCTCATGATATTGATATAGCGTTCTGTCCGTGCCGCCCCATAGAGGAGAGGATTCGTCTTGGGAGGATAATTGTCGTTGACGTACTTCACCAGTCGTGGCAGTGACCCCAATACTCCGCCGACCGGGGGTGGCGCAGGACAAGCGGTAGTCTTTTCTCTTAAGTAGAAACTGAGGGTTGAGCTCCGCAACAACTAACAAGCAGATTTTAATTCGCGGCGAGAACCTGTGAGGCGCCCGAACGATCGTGTATAGGAAACCTGCTATGAAATACTTCCGCCTGTTCATTTTCGCGTTGACTGTTATGCTAGCCTCCATGACTTTCACGCCCTCGACGAGCAACTATGCTTCAGCGAAGGCATCGAAATCCGCGGCCTTGTACACGCATCTATCTACCCTTCTCAGCAGTACTGGTTCTTCTTATCTCGCCATTCGCGCCGAGGCACAAACACAGTCACCGCAAACGGAAGATCCATTGCCGGCGGTAAAGGCAAAGATGTGACGAAGCGGCTCTGTAGCGGTTGCCATGCAGTCACGGCTTTTGCACAGCAGAGACACTCCGGAGACCAATGGGATGTCATTCTGGACAATATGGTGTCAAGGGGCTTAGAAGCTTCAGACGAAGATCTGGAAGCGGTGCATAACTATCTAGTTACCTATTTAGGTGTCAAGGGCGGAGGAAAAGAGAGCCAGTACGCGTTCGGGAGGAGGGATTTCTGAGCAGGAGGGGCTGCTGGCAATATCGGCTATGCGTTCGCTACTGGCCCCGCCTCCGACGACCGCCAGCGCTATCTCGTGGCTGTTGGTGGATGTCCGAGCACGGTACGCGGATTCAATAACGGCTTCGAGGATTTTCTCCGGAATTGGCTCGGACTTATAGCTGCGGGTCCTGCGATGTGCCTGCGATAGGCGGATGGTCCCATTCATCGAGGCTCCCCGTTTGCTTCGACCAGCTACCCATGTCAAGAACCGAACAAACCAGCTTGACAAGGATTGCGGGGATTGCTTCGCTACATCCTCAGAGCAGGGTAGTCCGTTTTGCCATGTGGCCCCGATGTAAAGAGGATGATCCCGTCCGGTACATTGAGCGATGCATGGCTCATGAAACGCGCCGGTAGATCCTGGTTGCAATCGCAGTTCGTCCAGGAAACACCTCCGGTTCGATCGCCAGGCGCTCGAGGTTGAGAATATCCATCTCGCTCAAGCCAAACCTGGGCGCATCAACCCTGCGTCCATCCCGAAAGAGCCGACACTTTGACGATGTCTTCATCGTCTCGTTCCAGTCAAATATCTCCTGCGTCACCGTCGTGGTTCCATCGAGGGTCGGAATCGATGAAAAGAGGTCGTAGGTGCACAGATATTTGCTCTCAATCATGCGGCCGCGCATTACGTAGCCGTCAGTTGTGTTTCCAGCTGCGTCAAGGCTGCCATCGATCCGGGAGGACTCCTCCAGGATCGTGATTGTGTGCCCTTGCACATCTCCGTCACGAATGAGGAAAACTGCAGCGGCAAGAGAAGCAATGCCCCCGCCTACAAGATATGAAGCCGCGTTATGATCAGGTTGTTTCACAGGAATCACTTCACACTTTCTCTTTGCCCGGTCAATCTTGCCGCAGTTGCGTTATGGGACTCTATCCGTGAGTGCTACGAGCGCCATTGTGATTATAAAACGGTAACGCAGGAATGGCTGTATCGAATTGAACAGATGTTCAGCGGGCACAGGCGGAGAATCATGCTTTGTGAGCCGGAAGTGCCTAGTCTTCCATAAGCAATTCCGGGTCGGAATGGGACGAAATCAATATGTATCCAGAATTCAACGCACAGAGCCATGAATCCTTTGCAGGGCGCAACAAGATAAACAATCGCCACATGATTCCGAATCAACATCTAGCCGCAGGCGGGTTCAACAACTGGTGGCAGAAGACCTCAGCACAGAATATGGCAACGGTATCGGAAGCGCGCGATCTTATACGCGAACACCGACTCGTCAGCTCAGATGTCCAAGAGAACACAGCCTTCGCTCTCAACGCAAAGCAGACGTGAGCTTAGTCAATCTGATCAGTCATCTAGGGTCCTCATGCCAGGGGTCTTGGCTTATTCTTCTCCGGACACATATTCAACAAGGCTCTACTCAAGAAGGATCTACTCAAGCAAAGTTGCGTTGCAGTCAGACGGCCGCGAGTTCCTCGACCCAGTACCTTTCACGATTGCAGTGACCGTATGCGCGCTGCGAGAGCGCAGGCTCCGCGCGCTACGTTTGGAGCCCCGCCACAGCCGCACCGCAGACGAGCCGCTCCTTAAGGGAGCCTCAGGCAACTACAGCCTTGAGCGCCGCGCTCTTCGATGCGATGCAATCCAGAAGGTCGTCCCATGATTTAGCGAACGATGCGACCCCTTCCCCGAGCAACTGCGCAGCGACGGCATCCGTATCAATGCCGGCGATTGCAAATTCAGTTAAGATTTTGCCGTGATTCTCGGCTTGAGCTTGGCCGAATTACGGATGAACGGCAAGTGCATGCAAGGTTGCCTCAGGAATCGTATTAATGGTGGAGGGCAAGGCCAGGGCCTCGACGTACAGGATGCTCGAGGCTTTGGGGTCCTTGGTTCCTGTGCTGGCCCAAAGAAGGCGCTCAGGGCGGGCTCCAGCGATCTGGATACGCTGCCACC
>Ga0302319_10015795_pt1 | contig 13970 bp, 3 predicted proteins | sample Bog_T0_2_FD_203319 | JGI IMG/M metagenome (GOLD analysis project Ga0302319, IMG submission 203319) | Peat permafrost microbial communities from Stordalen Mire near Abisko, Sweden - Bog_T0_2 | ecosystem: Environmental > Terrestrial > Soil > Wetlands > Peat | place: Sweden: Abisko, Stordalen Mire...
CAGTCACCGGTCCGACCTTCACGGTACTGGCGACGCCGGCGATCGGCAGCCTCTCTCCGACCTCGGGTGCTGTAAGCACTCCTGTGACGATCACGGGTACGAACTTCGGCACGACAGCGGGCACGGTTAAGTTCAACGGGACGGCTGCAACGGTCACCAGTTGGGCTAACACATCGATTGTTGTGCCGGTGCCGACGGGAGCGACGACGGGGACAGTGGTGGTGACGGTGAGCGGAGTGTCGATCACCGGCCCGACATTTACGGTTCTTCCGGGGATCACCAGCCTTTCGCCGACCTCGGGTGCTGTAAGCACTCCTGTGACGATCACGGGCACGAACTTCGGCACGACGGCGGGCACGGTTAAGTTCAACGGGACGGCTGCAACGGTCACCAGCTGGGCCAACACATCGATTGTTGTGCCGGTGCCGTCTGGAGCGACAACGGGGACAGTGGTAGTGACGGTGAGCGGAGTGTCAGTCACCGGTCCAACCTTCACGGTACTGGCGACGCCGGCGATCGGCAGCCTCTCTCCGACCTCGGGTGCAGTAAGCACCCCGGTGACGATCACGGGTACGAACTTCGGCACGACAGCGGGCACGGTTAAGTTCAACGGGACGGCTGCGACGATCACCAGTTGGGCCAACACGTCGATTGTTGTGCCGGTGCCGACTGGAGCGACGACGGGGACAGTGGTAGTGACGGTGAGCGGAGTGTCAGTCACCGGTCCGACATTCACGGTACTGGCGACGCCGGCGATCACCAAACTTTCACCGACATCTGGCGCGGTAAGCACTCCGGTGACGATCACAGGCACGAACTTCGGCACGACGGCGGGCACAGTTAAGTTCAACGGGACGGTTGCAACGATCACCAGCTGGGCTAACACGTCGATTGTTGTGCCGGTGCCGACGGGAGCGACGACGGGGACAGTGGTAGTGACGGTGAGCGGAGTGTCGATCACCGGTCCGACATTTACTGTTCTTCCGGCGATCATCAGCCTGTCGCCGACCTCTGGTGCTGTGGGCGCCTCGGTGACGATCACGGGATCGAGCTTTGGCACGACGCAGAGCACCAGCACTGTGAAGTTCAATGGGAAAACGGCGACCTCGATATCCAATTGGAGCGCGACATCGATCATAGCTGTGGTACCGGCGGGGGCCACCAACGGCAATGTGGTGGTCACTGTGGGCGGAGCGGCGAGCAATGGCTCCTCGTTCACGGTCTTGGCAACACCGACGATTTCTAACGTGTCCCCTGCTGCGGGCGTGGTAGGCACTCCGGTGACGATCGCAGGGTCAAACCTAGGGACGACCCAGGGAACTGTAACGTTCAATGGGACGTCTGCAACGATCAGTACCTGGAGCGGCACGTCGATTTCGACAACGGTACCGACTGGGGCGACGACTGGCAATGTGGTGGTGTCAGCAAGCGGAGTGACGACCAATGGATTGGCGTTTTCCGTCCTCGCGACTCCCACGTTTTCTCCCGGCGGGGGAACCTACTCCGGCGCACAAGTTGTGACGATCAACGACTCGACCCCTAACGCAACGATCTACTACTCGACCAACGGAGGTACACCGACGACCGTTTACACCGGCGCAATCACGATCAGCTCGACTGAGACCCTGAAAGCCATCGCGGTCGTAGCGGGATCGTCGTCTGCGACGGCAACGGCTATCTATGCGCTCCCTGCTATAGCGAACTCCACGACGACGCTGGCGGTGACCTCAAGCGGAAATCCAGTCACCACGGTTGCCTCGCCTAGTGTGGTGACACTAACGGCGACGGTGGCGTCGGGTTCGACCGCGGTCACAAAAGGCACTGTGAACTTCTGCGATGCAACAGCGACACACTGCACGGACATTCATGTCCTAGGCACGGCGCAGTTGACCAGCGCGGGCACGGCAGCGATCAACCTCCGGCCGTCTATAGGCAGCCACACCTATAAGGCGATCTTTGTTGGGACTTCGAGCTACGCGACCAGTTCGTCGACCTCAGCCCAATTATCTGTGACAGGCATGTATCCCACTACGACAACGATTGCGGTTACAGGGGCCGCAGGTAACTACACGGTGACGAGCACGGTGGCAGGGGATAGCGTCAACACAGTTGCACCTACGGGAACAGTGTCGATCCTAGACACAAGCAACGCGAACACCGTTTTGGGCACGCCGTTGTTGTCCGGTTCAGCGGTAACACTAAGCCTTGCCAATGTCTCAACTACTGGAACGGGCAATGGTCCCGGCGCCGTGGCGGTGGGCGACTTGAACGGCGACGGTATCCCGGACTTGGCCGTCACTAACTCAATCGACGGAACCGTCACGATACTGTTGGGCAATGGTGTCGGAGGATTTAGCCCAGCGAACGGGAGCCCCGTGACCGTGGGCAGCGGTCCTGTCTCTGTAGCAGTAGGCGACTTCAACGGCAACGGTATCCCCGACTTGGCCGTCACCAACGGCAACACGGTCACGATCCTCTTGGGCCAAGGCGGCGGTAGGTTTGCGCTAGCACCCAATAGTCCGATCGGCGTGGGTACCAGTCCAGTTGCCGTTGTGGCAGGCGACTTTAACAGCGATGGCAAGTTAGATTTGGCAGTCGCCAATTCAATCGACGGAACCGTCACAATACTGTTGGGCAACGGCGACGGAACATTCACCGCGGCGGCCAATAGTCCTATCACTGTGGGAACCTATCTAGAGTCCATTGCAGTGGGTGACTTCAACGGGGATGGGAAACCGGATTTAGCAGTGGCAAGCTTATTGAATGGCACCGCATCCATCCTGCTGGGCAACGGCGACGGAACCTTCACACAGCCCAATAGTCCTGTTGCTGTGGGCAATCATCCAACCTCAATTTTAGTTGGAGATTTCCGCACAATCGGAAAGCTGGATCTGGTTGTTCTGACCGACACAGGAACTATCAACATCCTGCTTGGCAACGGCGACGGAACCTTCAAGCCACCCACCCTTGTTATAGGTTTCAACGGGTTCGAGAACGTTACCTCTATGGCGATGGGCGACTTCAATAGGGACGGCATCCCTGACCTGGCCTTTGGGGAAAATGTTTTTGACTATAGCAGTTGGGTCAATTACGTCACGGAATGGCTAGGGTACGGAAACGGAACCTTTGGTGCAACGGGCAGTTTTGGAATCAACGTCAGTTTCAGCCCCGGAAACATAGCAGTGGGCGACTTCAACGGAGATGGTACTTCAGACCTGGCCGTGGTCAACAACGCCGGCAACTCTGTATCCAACGTGCAGACCAACTTGGCGGAAACCGTGACGGCCACACTCACAGGCATTCCTCCTGTGAGCGCCACTACGCAATACGTCGAAGCTAGCTATGGCGGAGATGGCAACTACTCCGGCAGCAACTCGGTTCCAACTCCGCTGACATCGGCTTTGATTACCCGCATCGTACCTTCTAGTGGGCTCCCGGGAACCTTTGTAAAGGTTACGGGAACCAACTTTGGATCGAATGTGCCTGGCTGTTCGTATGTAACGTTTGGCAATACTCAAGGGGTAGTGACGTATTGGACGCCGACGATGATTGAAGTGGAGGCTGCCCAAGTAATTGGCGCCTCGACGACGACCATTCCGGTCGTCGTGTCGACTTGCTCAGGTGTGAGCAATGCTGTTGCGTTCACGATGCCAAATGGACCTTGGATCACTGGACTTAGCCCTGTAATCGGACCTATAGGCACAAGTGTGACTATCAGCGGCTTCAACTTTGGGACAAATGGATCTGTTACGTTTAACGGTATGCCTGCAACACCTACTACTTGGGGAATAGACACGATTATTGTCCCAGTGCCGGTTGGAGCTACAACAGGGCCGGTTGTCGTAGGTGCATACGCTGACGGAACCTCTTACAGTAACAGCTTCTCCTTCACCGTAAGTGCGGGCATCACAGGTATTACACCGATACAGGGCAACGCGGGTACAGTCGTGACCATCAGCGGTGCAGGCTTCGGAGCAACTCAAGGCGGCAGCAGCGTGACATTTAATGGCGTGCCTGCTGCGCCGTCGACGTGGAGCGATACCAGTATCACGGTCCCTGTACCGATTGGAGCGACGACGGGCAATGTTGCCGTCCTGGTGAATGGGGCATCGACTGCTGGACCCGTGTTCGTCGTATTGCCTTCCATTAGCAATCTGTCCCCGGCCTCGGGGCCAATTGGAACGGTCGTGACGATTTCCGGGTCGAACTTCGGTCTCACTCAGGGGATTTCCAGTGTTGCCTTTGGACAAGTGGCAGGTGTTCCCACGCAATGGTCGCAAGATGCGATTGTGGTGCCTGTACCTGCGGGCGCAGTTACGGGTTCTGTGGTGGTGCTGGTTGCAGGACAGGCCAGCAACGCCCTGCCGTTTACGGTTGGCTCTTCTTCTCCCTCCACTGCATCAATCACTGGAACCGTAACGCAATCTGACGGTGTTACTCCCATTGCCGGCGCTACGATCACAGTGCTCAATGGCAGCAATCCAGTGGCTACGGCTGTAACTGGTCCTTCAGGAGCCTACGCAGCTACCAATCTGAGTGCCGCAACCTACAGCGTTCAGGTCTCCGCCTTTGGGTATGGCGCTGGGAGCCAGACTGGGATTTCTATCAGCTCCGGCCAAGCAGCAGTCGCCAACTTCAGCCTCTCATCTCTGCCTTCAATCTCCTACACCTATAACGAGCTTGGCCGGCTTGTCGGAGTAGCCAGTTCCACAATGGGCACAGCCGGGTATTCTTATGACGCAGTAGGGAACATTCTGAGCATCAACCGGCCCACTGCCGGCCAGGAGTCCATCTTGGACTTCACGCCCAAGAGCGGTCCCATCGGTACCGCGGTCACGATCTCAGGAACTTCATTCAGCGCAAACCCCCAACAGGATGCGGTCACATTTGGCAGCGTCACTGCTTCCGTGACCTCGGCGACTACTGGACAGATCGTAGTTACGGTTCCCAGCGGAGCTACTACCGGTCCAATTACCGTAACCTCACCGAGCGGCACCGCTACCAGCAGTGCCTCTTTTACTGTCGGGATATCAACGGTGACACCGTCCATCACGTCATTCAGCCCGGTGATAGCGAATGTTGGCGCTACAGTGACTATCTCGGGGTCTGGATTCGATCTACTGGCAAATGACCGAGTAGAATTCGATGGAACTCTCGCCAATCTCACCTCCGCGACTTCCACAAGCATCTCGACGACGGTTCCGGCAAACGCCGGATCAGGGCCGATCTCAGTTGCGACCCCGTCGGGTAACGCAATAAGCAGCACGAACTTCTTCGTGCTCCCTTCGGCCTATACGCCGAGCCAAGTCGATTTTACGGGGCAGATCAGTTTTGGTGGGGCGTTCACAGGAACAATCAATAATGGCGGCGATATAGGCCTCGTGGTCTTCAATGCAACTGTGGGGCAACAAATCAGTATTCTGGTAAACGGTTCCTCTATTGCAAGCGCCACGATCTCAATCCTCGGTCCTGGCGGATCAACGCTGGAGAATGCCTCAATCGGATTGGGTGGAACTATTCTCGACAGCATATCCGCTCCCGCGACTGGGGCGTATACGATTCTTGTCGCAAGCAATGGCGCCGGATATACCGGCAGCGTTACCCTCGGTTTGTCCCAAGGTTCCTCAGCGACTACCCCGCCGGCAAGTACGATAACAGGTCAGGTTCTACTCGGTACGCCGGGCCAGACCGCAACAGTACTCTTTAATGGTGTTGCCAACCAGTCGGCCTTTGTACAGCTCACCGGTTTCAACTTTCCACCGGATGCCTATGTCAACGTAAGCCTTCTTTCGGGGAGCACAACTCTGGCATCCGGTACGATGTGGGCTGTCAATCAGGCCCTGCCCCTTGTTACTCTGCCGACCACTGGAACCTACACCGTAGTGATTGCCCCGCAAGGCGGGGTCACCGGCAGCGCCAATGTGGCCATCTCTGTTTTCAATGAGCAGACAATACCGGTAACACCAGTCACGGCTGGGACAACGGGCACCGCATTAACCTTCAACACGCCAGGACAGGACGCGCAACTGACGTTTACCGGCTCAGCGCAACAGTTAGCCAGTGTTATGCTGACCAACTTCAACTTTCCACCGGAAGCTTATGTCAATGTCAGCATCCTTTCGGGTAGCACAACTCTGGTATCCAATACCATGTGGGCTGGCAACCAGTTCCTAGGCCCCATTACTCTGCCTACCGCCGGACCCTATACTCTAGTGGTCGCCCCAGATGGTGGAATCACTGGAAGCACCAGCGTGGCCCTTTCACTGTTCAATGAACTGGTGGGAACTATCACATCTGGAACCCCGGTACCATTGATCATCAACAACCCAGGACAAGACGCGCAGCTGACCTTCAGTGGCACGGCGGGACAGGTGGCGAACGTGCAGCTCACCAACTACACATTCCCTTCGGCTGACGTTGTGTGGGTAAGCATCTTCGACTCAGCGAACGATCTTCTGGTTTCCAACCCCCTGTGGACTGGCAACCAGTCAGTGAATCCTGTTACTCTGTCGGGTCCTGGGCCTTACACCCTGGTGATCGCCCCAGGAGTCACAGGAAACACCAGCGTGCTCTTGACTCTTCAGTGACGCCTATGAACGCATTAGAAACATCTAGCGGGACAATTGCGAGGAACCACCGAATTACTCAAAGAACCGGAGACATACCGATGATGGACGGAGTGCGGCACTACCTGAAATCGATGACTATTCTGGCTGTCGGGCTGAACTCGATGCTGTCATTTGCGTCCAGCGCGGCGATGAAGTCTCAGGACGTGACGGCCCGCAAGCCGATATCGGCCGTAGCGCAGAATGTTGATGGGCAGAGCCATACCCTTCTGCCGGACGGTCGTCTATTGTTGGTCGGCGGACAGCTGTCCGGCGCCGCAGTCAATTCCGCCTTCTTTCAAAACACGCAGTCAGGCGTGCAAGCGGCGGCGTCTGGGACGCTTTTGCATGCCCGCGCCTTTCATTCGGCCACCCTGCTCTCTAACGGCAGTGTTCTGATCTTTGGAGGAGTGGGGAATGGGAGTTCCGTGCTCAGCCAAGGAGAACTCTTCGATCCAGTCAAGCAAAGCTCTGTGGACTACGCAACCCCTGGTTTGACGCCCCGCTCTCATCACACCGCGACGCTACTGACAGATGGCCGCGTGTTGATCGCAGGGGGACTCGACAGCCTGGGCGACACCTTGAGCCAGATTCAGGTGTGGGACTACCGCACTGACCAGGCGACAACGCTCGCTGTGGCGTTGAAGACCCCGCGAAGCGGTCATCAAGCAACACTTCTGCCCGATGGAACAGTGTTGCTTTCAGGTGGTGTGGATGAAAATGGCAGCCCGCTCAACTATGGGGAGATCATCGACCCGAACGGCCCGAGCGTCCGATTTGTCAGCAGGGCCGCGCTGCCAGTGCAGGAATCACTACCGCCGAGCCTTACAGCGTCGATTCCGCAGAGCGGTGAAACCGGTGTACCCATTGACCAAGTCATTTCGCTGCGGTTTTCGAGACCATTGACTGTAACCAGCCTCAATGCCACCACCATCACCTTGAGGACTTCACAGGGCGACGTCGAGATCGTCCAGGTCGTTCCCGCTGAAGGCGGCATTTTGGCCTTCATTACGCCGCAAGATTACCTGCAAAATGGGACTACATATACTTTATCCATATCGGGAGCAACCGATCAGGCAGGCCTGGTGCTGCCCGCTACGAGTGTTTTTTTTTCAACGGTTCCAGCGCCTGATAGCGCCGCGGCGGCAGGCGTAGCTGGTGTCACTGGCTCCACTGCAACCGGCCAAACGGGCTCGGCGGCAGGCTGGGCTCCCGCGCCCCCGCCAACAGGATTGACCTCCGAGTGGAGAAAGCAGCCCCGGCTTGAGGCCCCTGACGGAGTGACGGCGTTGGCTGGTCAAGTTCTCACCCTCGATGGCTCTCCGCTCTCGAACGTACTCGTTGAGATCGACTCCCAACATGCCACAACGGATCAGGCAGGCCGGTTCCTCGTTCACGACGTCGGTTCAGGCCATCACATCATGATTGTCGATGGAGCTCCTGCCAACTCGAAGACCAATACCTATGGCATTTACAGGGTGGGCGTAGATCTCAAGGCGGGTGTAACGAATTCCTTGAACTACACCTTCTGGATGACGGCGCTGGACAATGAGCACGCCGTGCAAATCCCATCGCCAACCACCAGCGATATGGTGATCACCACGCCGAAGATACCTGGCCTGGAATTGCATATTCCAGCCGGAACCGTGATTCACGACGCGCGCGGACGTGTCGTAACGCAAATCGGCATTACGCCTATCCCCATGAATCAGCCTCCGTTTCCTCTCAAGAAGGGCGTGCAGTTTCCGGTCTATTTCACCATCCAGCCCGGCGGTGCAACCTTTACCAATGCGGGAGCCACCTGGTCGCCGGCGGTAAGCAACAAGGCAAAAGGGGCCACCATTCACTATGTAAACCAATACAAGGGCAAGCCGGGCGCCCGCTTCGAGTTCTGGAACTACGATCCGGCTCAAAAAGGATGGTATGTCTACGGGCATGGGCGGGTCAGCGCCGACGCAAAGATGATCGATCCGGAACCCGGAACCCAAATTTGGTCTTTCGATGGCGCCATGGTCTCGTTGCCGGGCAATGCGCCGCCCAACGGGCCGAAACAAACCCCTACATGGTATTGCGCTTTGCTTGGGATATGCATGTTTGATGGCGATCCCGTAAATTTGCAAACTGGGCTTTTTGTCTACACCAAGACCGATCTGGCTGTGAACGATGTGATTCCTCTCGTCCTGACGCGAACCTACCGCCAGGGAGATTATGTTTCCAGGGCATTCGGTATCGGGGCGAATATGCCCTACAACATGTTTATGGTTGGCGATGCCATGGGTACGCCACAGGGGTATACCTACCAGGATCTGATTCTGGCAGATGGCGGGCGCATCCATTTCACCCGCACCTCACCCTGCACCGGGGGCTGCGGGTTTATCGGCGCCGTCTACACCGCAACCTCAACCAACACCGATTTTTATGGGGCCACTCTTGCGTGGATAGGATCCTACTGGACGTTAACCAAGAAGGACGGTACGGTCTACCAGTTCCCTGACTCTGTCGCCGCAAACGTCTCTCAGCAGGCCGCTGTCACGGGCATGTACGATCGCTATGGGAATGTGCTGACATTCACGCGCGACGGCAATGCCAATCTCACGCGGATCACGTCCCCCAATGGCCGTTGGATTCAATTCACCTACGACTCCAGCAGTCGAATCACCAGCGCACAAGACAACATCGGGCGCACCACCAGCTATACGTATTACGCCAGCGGAAACGGCGCCGGTTACCTCGCCACGGCGACCGACGTCAACGGCGGAGTGACAACCTACACCTACAACGCGAACGGCGACATGATCTCCATCATGGATCCGAACAAAGTCGTCTACTTGCAGAACCAGTACGACGACAACGACATGGTGAGCCTGCAAACCCAGGCCGACAACAGCACCTTCCAGTTTGCTTATACTCTGGACTCGAACAGCAACGTGACCGGAACCACCATCACAGACCTTCGCGGCTACGTTCGCTCGGTCACTTTCAATTCCGATGGGAATATGACCAGCGATACCCACGCCTTGCACCAACCAGAGCAGCAGACGGTCACCTACTCCGTACAGCCGGGAACTGGGCTTTTGCTGAGCACCACGGATGCCATGAATCGCACCACAACCTATAGCTACGACGCCATGGCCGATGTCACCAGCATCACACGGCTGTTCGGGACCTCAAACGCGGTCACGACCTCGCTTTCCTACGATCAGCGATTCTACGAGCTATCCTCCACCACCGATCCGCTCGGGAATACCACCACGCTCACCTACGACAGCAGCGGCAACATGATAGCCGTTGCCGATCCGCTTCCGCTGGGCGACACCACTAAGTTCAGCTACAACCCGGCAGGTCAGCCGACCACGGTGACGGACCCGCTGGGCAATCAGACTCAGTTCACCTACGACGCCGGCGACCTGGTGGCCATCACCGACCCGCTGCGCCGCACCGTATCCCGTTTTGTGGATGGCGCAGGGCGTGTTGCGGCTATCACCGATCCTCTCGGTCACACTACCCAAACAAACTATGATGCGGCCGGCAACGTTCTCGCGACCATCGATCCGCTAGGGAACAAGACAGCCTTCACCTATGATGCGGATGGCAATCTGCTCACAGTAACCGACGCCAACCAGCATCAAACCAAGTATGTTTACAACAATCTCGATCAGGTGGTTACCCGCACCGACCCGTTGGGGAACTCCTCCACCGCGCTGTACGATTTGAAGGGCAATCTGAGCCAATTCACCGATCGCAAGCATCAGGCGACGATCTACACCTATGACGGCCTCAGTCGGGTCACCAACATCAAGTTTGCCGATGGCAGCACAGTCACGAACACCTACGACGCGGGCAACCGCCTGACCGGGGTGACCGATTCGGCCACTGGCGCCATCTCGCGCAGCTACGACGGCCTGAACCACTTGCTTTCTGAGACCACGCCCCAAGGCTTGGTTACCTACACCTACGACGCGGACGAGCGACGCAAGACCATGACCGTCTCTGGCCAGGCGCCGGTGAATTATTTCTACAACAACGCGAGCCGTCTCACCTCGATCGTCCAGGGGGCATCGAACGTAGGATTTAGCTACGACAGCGACGGCCGGCGGAACTCTCTGACCCTGCCCAATGGCGTGGTGGCAACCTACAGCTACGATGCCGGGTCGCAGCTCACGGGCATCGTCTACCAGGGCGGCGCGCTGGCCCCGGCCAACCTCGCTTACAGCTACGATCTGGCCGGAAGGCGCGTCGGCGTCAGCGGCAGCCTGGCCAGCACGCAACTGCCGTCGGCGGTCGCCTCGGCGGTCTATAACTCGAACAACCAGCTCACCCAGTGGGGTTCGACCGCAATGACCTACGACGCCAACGGCAGCACGCTCAACGACGGCACGAACACGTACGTATGGGATGCTCGGAACCGGTTGGCGTCTGCGGATGGCGCTGGCGCTGCATTCAGTTACGACCCGCTCGGCAGGCGGATCGGCAAGACCGTTCTCAGCACCACCACCAACTTCCTCTACGACGGCGTTAATGCTGTGCAGGAGTCTGGCACCAATCCCACGGCCAACCTGCTTAACGGCGGAGTGGATGAGCGCTTCACTCGCACCTCCGCCGCTGAAACCGATAACTATCTGACCGACGCTCTGGGCAGCACGGTGGCACTGACTGACGCATCTGGGAACTCGCAGGCGCAATATAGCTACGGCCCGTATGGCAGCCAGAGTGCAACCGGCGCGACCACGACCAACAGCTACACCTATACCGGCCGCGAGAGCGACGGGCTCGGGATCAACTACTACCGGGCCAGATACTACAACCCGACGACAGGGAGGTTCCTCAGCGAAGACCCGAGCGGCTTTAGAGGCGGCATCAACCTCTACGCCTATGCACGGAACAACCCGGTGAGCTTCAGAGATCCTTCCGGCCTCAAGCCACACGATAGTCCTCTACTTGATCCAAAGTTTCTCGCGTTGGCAGCTGCTACCGAGGCTGCCGGACTTGGGCCGGAGGATCCTCTCGCGGACTTAGCGGTTGGCGTAGAAGCTGTCGAGGCCGAGGTAGGAGCGACTGAGGTAGCAGAGGCGGCTGCGCAGGGCTTCGCAAATGGTCAATGTCTGCAATGTGCAGAATCAGTAATCGATGCCGTAGAGGCTGCTGGTGGAGAAGCGAATCCAATTCTCATCGATACCGGAAACGCTTTAAAGAATGGCAACATCTACAGTGACATTGCTGGAGAAAACATCGCAACAAATGGAATACACGCGGGAGTCGAGGTTGATGGACTCGTGTACGATAACATTTCGCCAAATGGTATACCATTTTCTGATTGGATCAATTCATTGAATGTCGTCTTCGGCTACATCGACGATTTTCTTTTCTACTAGTAATGTGCCGAGGCTTCGGAGGAAATTGTCAATGGACAAAGTATTGGAAACATTTTGGAGAATCTTCGAACAGCCAGATGAGTACCTTTCGGACCGGTCCATTTGGATGCTAAGTTCATTCTTGACCGGATACTCCACACGAATGTCAATGGAGAATGTCGAGTCGGCATTGGACCACTTATATGGCGATTTTCGGGTGTGGCTCAACGACCACTTTTCGATTCAAAACAGCTCCCAAAGTGTCTATCACATCATTGATTCATATTCGACAGGATCTGAAAACTCTTTCGAGACTTTCTATATGCTTTTTGGGAAATTTTACAAAGAACCGAGTATTCATCCCCGTGTTACTGATCTAGGACCAGCATATGCACAAAAGCGTGACCTCTTTGAATTGATTCGTTTGTTCCGGCAAAAGCCAGATCTGTATCTAGGTTATCCGCATTTCTCCGGGGCGTACTCGTATCTTAGCGGTTTTCAACGAGCCGGGAGAGACTTGACTCTGCCTGCATCATCCGAGGAGGTTTTTTATGAGGAGTTCAAGACTTGGATTGAGCGGGTTAAATTTCCAGTTGGTAAACCGCGCCCGTGGTTCAAATTGATTCAGTTCTATAGCTTCCACGATTGCGGAACCTCTAAGTCGAGCGCTTATGCCGTATTTTTCGAACTTCTCGATGAGTTTGCTGAAGCGAAAACAAGAAAGGATCTCTTTTCGATCATTACTCATTGAGTGGCGGCTGTGGCATCGACTATTACCGGGCCAGATACTACAACCCAACCACAGGCAGGTTCCTCAGCGAAGATCCAAGCGGGCTCAGGGGCGGTATCAACCTCTATGCCTATGCCGGAGGCAGCCCAACGAACTTTACCGATCCTTCAGGGCTTAAACCGCACGACCCTGGTTGTAACACTGTTAGCGTACTTGGTTGCGACGGCAACGGCGGTGGGCGCAGAGGGCGCGGTGGTAATGGTTTCCTTAGCCCAGAACTTATCGCACAAATTAGCATCACAGAGGCGCTCGGAGGTGGGCCGGAGGATCCTATCGCGGATGCAGCGGTTGTCGGAGAAGTTGTCGCCGCAGTGGGAGCAGGGGGAGACGCGGCAGCGGCGGCAAGTTTGGCGATGGAGGAGGGTGGCGGGGTAACCCTGTTTCACGGTACGGATATCGACAGTGCGTTCGACATCGCCGAGAATGGCGTTCAAACCGATGCTAAGGCTTTCTACATGACTCCTGATACGGCTATCGCTGATGTGTACGCAACAGGCAACCCGGCTGGAGGTGTCCCGTCGATGGTCTCGATTACCCTATCGGATTCACTAGTGGGGGAGTTAGAAGCAGCCGGGAATCTTCAAGTCATCGATGGCGGCATCTATCAGTTCACTCCAGGTGCTTGGGGTACACTGAATGAAGTGGGATTCAACTTGGTGCCGGCGCCATGAGACCAGTAAAATTTCCAAAACGTAGGCCAGACGGATCGTTCTGCGTAGAACTGTATCTTTCGATTGTCACTGACGATCCGTCCGCGCTCGCTTTCCAGATGACAGCTTGGATAGAAGAGTGGGTACGGGTGAACCGCAATTGGGAATGTCCAATGGCGAAAAATGTGGGGGGAGCGTTTGACTTTTATGATGAGTTTATCCGACCGCCTCATTGCGTAATCGGAAGCTCCGGGTCTTTATTTCTGCGCGTAGAGGGACGTCCAGGAGCGGGGGAGTGGTGGAAGGACTGGATTTTATCGAGATTGATGGTCGACATGTTGGCTGTGTTCAAAGAGATCCAGCGTCCCGCCTTGGAAAAGGTCAGAGATTGCCCAGAAGATAGATCGACAGAGCCGATGGCGTGACGGCTGTCCCTCGCCAAGATTCCATCCGGGCGGAATGACGGCAAGATTTGTGAGTTTCCGGCAAGGGTGCGTGACGCGATTTAGCTGACCTTGTTAGGTTGAATCAGCCGGCGAGGACGGCTGATATTGAGGCGCAAGAGCTCATCGTC
>Ga0302319_10015800_pt1 | contig 13967 bp, 10 predicted proteins | sample Bog_T0_2_FD_203319 | JGI IMG/M metagenome (GOLD analysis project Ga0302319, IMG submission 203319) | Peat permafrost microbial communities from Stordalen Mire near Abisko, Sweden - Bog_T0_2 | ecosystem: Environmental > Terrestrial > Soil > Wetlands > Peat | place: Sweden: Abisko, Stordalen Mire...
GGGTGGCGGGAGTGGCATGGCCAACGAGGACGCAATGCGGATTGCCGATGGTGGCGGCGCAGAAAAAAAAGTTGGCGCCACCGACCGAAATGGTTTCATTGATGACCTCGCGCGGCGGCCCGGTGACCGGAATTTTGTCGCTGCCAAAACTGACGCGGCCCATTTCGACGCGGACCATTTTACCGCCGTCGAAAACGGTGGAACGGACCAGACCGCCGTCGGTCTGGATGGCAAACTCCTCGTTGCCGACGAAACGGGTATCCCAGAGGAAACGCGAAAAGATGCGGAGGCCGTTGCCGCTTTTTTCGGCCACGCTGCCGTCGGGATTATAAATTTTGAGGGCGCATTTTGCGGCGGGAGAGGGCAGGGGGCCGAGGAGGATGCCGTCGGAGCCGACGCCGAAATTGCGATGGCAAATGGTTTTGACCTGTTCCGTCGTGAGGGGCGCGGGCAGGTTATTGGGGTCAAGCACGATGTAATCATTACCGAGGGCATGATACTTTGAAAACGCGAGATTCATTCGGGGAGGGTAGCGGACGGGATGGGCGGTGTAAAAACGGAATTGCGGGGGGCCACTCTGCATTTTACATTTTGGGATTTTGATTTTTAATGAGCGGGTGATTGCGTTACTCGACTATGGCTCCGGCAATTTGCGGAGTGTCCACAAATCGCTGCTGAAAGTGGGTGCAACCGTGCGGTTGGTGCAGCGGCCCGACGAGATTGGCGACGCACGGGGCCTGGTGCTGCCGGGCGTGGGCGCGTTTGACGACTGCATCAACGCGTTGCGCAAACAGGAATTGCTGGAAGCGAGCCGGGCTTTCATCCGGACAGGGAGGCCGTTTCTGGGGATTTGTGTGGGGTACCAGGCCTTGTTTGAGAAGAGCGAGGAATTCAATTCGTGTGCGGCGGGCATGGGAATTTTCCGGGGGCGCGTGGTGCGGTTCACGGAGCGAGCCGGCTTGAAGATTCCTGAGATTGGCTGGAATCAATTGGAGATTGTGCAGCCGCAATGTCCGCTGTATCGGGGGATTGCCAGCGGCAGCCACGTTTATTTTGTGCACAGCTTTTATCCGCAACCGGTGGACGAGAGCATCGTGGCCACCCGCACGGAATACGGCGACACCTTTGCCTCTTCCGTCTGGCGCGAGAATGTTTTCGCCACGCAGTTTCACCCGGAAAAGAGCCAGCGGGTGGGGCTGCAATTGCTGAAGAATTTTGTGGAACTCGTTGGGGAGGATTAAGCCAAGGGCAATTTGCAATACTTGATGGGAAGGCGGTGGCCTGGCACGGGTTGCGGAAGGGTAGCGGTTGGGGATTCATTCTGTTGGGTCGACCTGACCGGGCTGGAAGGCGAGTCTGGGGGACATGGCAGAGTTCGAATTTAAAACCCATTTCCAATCATTTTGGCACGCAGGGTGCTACTTTGGTGGCGCCGTGAATGACGTGGATGTGAAGTTGGGAGTTTTCGGGATGATTCAAAGATCCCTGGGTTGCGTTACAACCCTTGCGGTGGTTGCCTTTCTGGTGGTGGCGTGGCTGGTGACCAAACCGCTGTTATTATTGGCGACCCATTGGGGGGAGCGATACCGCCAGCGAATGACTGTATTTTTTTCAAAGGTAACCGATGAAAGGTCACAATTATGAGGCTGTTGACAACCATGAAGGCAGAATATATAATGAACCTTTGGAATTGCGTACTGGCCGCAAACTTGGGGATAGTTTTGACGGCGGGTCTCGGTTGCCAAAGCAAGGCTGAAAGTCAGGGTGCTGCGAGTAACGCGGTTTTGGCCATGCCGACGAAAGTGCTGATGGTCGTCAACACTCCGCTCGTTGGCGGGGCGGATGAGGGTAAGAAGCCACTGATAATGGATCAACCATAAACTGAAGAGGCACAGCAGGAAACATCAGTGGATATGGAGGTAAAACAAAGTGCATATGCCTAAACCTGTTCTTCACATTCTATCAGCGCTGGTATTGACCGCACAGTATGCTCCGGGCATGGACCGTTTTGAGGCGCTATCCCAAATTGAAACACGCAATAACGACCGTGCCATCGGGCGCTATCGCGAGGTTTCGCGGTACCAGATATTGCCGGCTTTTTGGGCACAAGCGATGGCGATCAACCCGACGAACAATTTCCGTCCGACGGATCCAACCGCCGCGAAGTCGGTGGTGGACTGGATCATGCAGCCGCGGTGTCGCGCCTTTCAAGCCCGGTATCACCGTCCGCCGACGGACTTTGAGTACTACATTCTTTGGCACCGGCCGGCCTGCTTTGTGGGGCGCGATATTCCCCGACGAATCACGGCACTTGAGAGCGATCGGGCGCGCCGCTTTGCCTGTCTGTGCGATAGCCGCTAGTCCGCTGGCAATGTGATCGGCGGTGACCTGGAACTGTTCGATGCCTGGATTAGTGTCAAATTGGGTGACAGGATCGATGGCGGGGGGGCGCCCTGGGCCACGTCAGAAACGATTAGCCTTGGGTAAGTCGAGGTGGCCCGCAAGAAATAGCTTGGAAGCATTGGGAGGCTGGGATTGACTATGGCAATGGCTGGCGCAACTTCATTTGAATGGCTTCGTATATTTCTGTTGCTGGGCAGCCTGCTGGCGGGGAGTCTGCCGGGTTGGGCGAAAGGGTCCACCAATTCCCTGGAGTCGTGGGGCGGAATGGAAATACGCGCAGATATTCCGGCCGCATTGAAAACCTATGCCAAAGCGCAGCGGGCGAATTGGAATAATGCGGTGGAGCTGTGCGGGCTGGCCCGAGGTTACTGTGAACTGACTTATCTAACGAAGGCGCCAGCTGTTCAAAAAGACCTGGTGGCCCGGGCGTTGGAGTGTTCATTGCGGGCGGTCAGCCTCGATTCAAGCAACGCCACGGCGCAGGCTTGCGTGGCGGTTGGTTACGCGAAGAGTTGCGACTTCGCCGATATCAGGACGAAGCTGGAATATTCCCGGCGTTTCAAGCGGGCGGCCGAGCGGGCAATCGCCTTGGATCCCAGGGAGGACATCGCCTATTATCTTCTGGGGCGCTGGCATTACGGGGTGGCGAACGTGGGTTTGCTGTCGCGTGCGTATGTAAAGTTGGTTTATGGCGGACTGCCCCAGGCGAGCAATGCCGAGGCAATTGCGAACATCCAGAAAGCGATCGCCCTGGCACCCGATCGCGTTATTTACCATGCGGGGCTGGCGATGATTTACCGGACCACCGGCGAAGGACAGTTAGAATTGGCCGAACTGGAGAAATGCCGGTCCCTGAAGCCCGCGATTTTGGAAGATGAGGAGGCGCGGCGCGACGCAGTTAAGGAGTTGATGGCCTGGGGACGCTGACCGGGTTTTCAGCATCACGCAAACGCAGCGGACTTCCGACAAATCGGCGGCAAGTTATGGAACAGGTCCCATGCGCAGGCAGCGATGCCCAGACAGCAACCCTGGCCAGCGAACCGGCGCGTCAATTCCCAACCCATGCCTGACGACGCTCCAATGATGATGGCAGAAGGCTGCTGCGGCATGATTTAGCATACTTCCGCGCCTGGCAAATTCGCCAGAAATGATTTTTGTTGGGGGACGGTTCTTGCTATATCGGCGGGGATGGAACCGAGATTATCCGAGGCAACATGAGCGACGAGCGACAACCCTTTACCGAGCAAGTTACCCGTGCGAAGCGCGGCGGGGGCGGTATGGACACGGGCAAGTGGGGATGGATTACGGCCGGGGTGCTGGCCATGATGCTGGTGGCGGCGCTGTTGCTATGGGCGATCGCGGTGGGGAAGCTGCGGGGATTGCAAGGCATTGTGCCGAAGTATGATGAAGCCAGCGCCAACCTGGCCAGCGCGCTGGCCGAAGCGGAAAAGGACAAGTCCCAGATTGCAGCGCTGCAATCGCAAGTGGATGATTTGGAGAAGGAGAAGGAGATGGCCGCGCAGATGGCCAAGGGGTTGGACAATGAGATGCGCGCGGATTTGGAATCCAAGGATGTGACCATTTCCAAACTACAAGGCAAGCTGACGGTGAACATTTTGGACCGGGTGATGTTTGATTCAGGCGAGGCCATTTTGAAGCCGGAAGGCGAGACGGTGATGCGCAAAATCGGCGCGCTGCTTGCGGGGCATCCGACGCTGAAGATCCATGTCATCGGACACACGGACAACGTGCCCATCCGCAGCCGGTTTGCGAGCAACTGGGAACTCTCGACCGCCCGCGCGCTGGCGGCCGTGCATTTTCTCACCGAGAAAGCGGGAGTGGATCCGCGGCGCGTGGGTGCCGTGGGTTATGGTGAGTATCGTCCGATTGCCGACAATTCGACGCCCGAAGGCCGGGCGATGAACCGGCGCATTGCCATCACCATTCTTCCGGACGAGTTGGCGGGGGCAGATACGGTGGCCACGGCCAAGCCGACGGCTCCGGCGGAGGCGGCACCAGCGGTTTCCGTGACACCCGTGACTGCAGTGCCGGAACCAGCGGCCCCGCAGCCGCCTTTACTTCCGCCGCCGGTGGATCAGGCGCCGGCCAACCAACCGCCGACACAAAACTAGCGGGAAATTCGAAGGTTCAAGCCGCGCGCCAGACGAGTTGTTTGATTTGCGCATGTTCGGGATGGCGTTCATCCAGGCAGCGCAGCTCCAGTTCCATGCCTTCACGCGACAACGTGGCGCGTACCCAACCGCTTGGACGTCCCGGCACGAAGGGGTACGCGGTTTGCGGGAGGTTGATCAAGTGCACGCCGCTTGGGTGTTGCGCCAGGTTCCAATTGTGAGTGTGGCCGAAGATGAACGCCTTCACCTGCCGGTGCCGCGTCAGCAATGCCTCAAGCTGGACGGAATCCTTCAAGCCGAACAAGCCAGTGGCGTCAAGGGGATGATGGCAGACCACGAGAGCTGGTTTTTCGGGGTGGGCAGCCAATTCGCGTTGGAGCCAGTATAGCTGCGCGGCGCCGAGTTCGCCGGGGGTGTGGGCGGTGGCGTCGAGTGAATCGAGCAGGAACCAGTTCGCCCGCTCGCTGGCGAAGACCTCGGCCTGCTTGAGCGGCACGGAGGGAAGCTGCGCCGCGTCGCCGGGCAAGGCGCGCCAGAAGTTCTCGCGCTCATCGTGGTTGCCCAGCGAGAGGTGAACGGGGGCGAGCGTCCGGACGGGATGGATCAACTTCGCAAACGTCGCATAATCTTCCGGCCGGCCGGATCGGTGCGCGAGGTCGCCATTTACCATGACGGCGGCGGGCCGGACCGGCCACGCGGCCAGGCTGCGAACGCAGGCGAAGAGGTTGTCAGCCATGTTGACACCGGCCTGGATGGACCGGGCGTCGGCATTGATGTGGGCATCGGAGAAAAAGGCGAATGTGTGTCGGTCGCGCGATTTGCCGAACCAACCGGCATGGCTCTGGGGCGTCAGGTTGGCGGCCGCGACGAGCAGGGCGGCGCGTTTCAAGAAGGCGCGCCGGGAAAGTTGGGGCAGGGTGACGGGCATGGCCGAGGCTCGGACCGGGTGGCTTATTTTGCGAGTTCCGTCCTTAGTTTCGCGGCGATATCCGCCAACGCGTCGGGTAACACGCCGGTGCCGGCGATGACGGGCATGAAATTGGTGTCGCCATTCCAGCGGGGAACGATGTGGATGTGCAGATGTTCATGAATGCCGGCGCCGGCGACTTTGCCGAGATTAATGCCTACGTTGAAGCCATCCGGTTTCATGATGGCTTTCAGGGCATTGATCCCGCGGCGTACCAGCTTCCAGAGGTCGGTGGATTCCTCATCGGTAAGGCCGTCCAAATCGGGGGTTTCCTTGTAAGGCACCACCATCAGATGGCCGCCGTTGTAAGGGTAGCGATTGAGCAGGGCAAAGCAGTTGCGGGCGCGGGCGACAACGAGATTGGCCTCGTCATCGGAGGATTGCGCAATGCGGGTAAACAGGCCGCTCTTCAGCTCCGGTTTTGGCGAGAGGATATATTCAATGCGCCAGGGCGCATGCAAGGAGTCCATGGCAACAAGTTAGTGAGCCAGGGAGGGAAAGTAAATGATGGCTTATTTGTGCGGGACCCGATGGCGGCAAAGATTTCTCCACAACCGGATTGAACTTTTTTTTTGGATCGTTATAGTTCGCCTAGCCACACAAAGATCATACTCATGATTAGTAAATTTATTTTGCTGGTGTTTTCGCTGGCCGCCGCCCTTTCAGTTTCCGCGCAGGATTGGGCGAAGGCCACGCTGAACAAATCCCCGCGCCACATGGAATATGTCACGGTCACCAACGGCAGCCGCTCGGTGCTTTGCTGGGTCGTTTATCCCGAGGTCAGGGACAAGGCCACGGCGGTGCTGGTGATTCATGACAGTTCGGGCCTGACGGATTGGGCGCGGCTTTCCGCGGATGAGGTGGCGGAGGCGGGGTACATAGCCATTGTGCCGGACTTTCTTTCGGGTGCGGGTCCCAACGGCGGCGGAACGACTTCTTTTCCCGATCAGAATGCATTGAGTCTGGCGCTCAAAAAATTGCCGCCGGATCAAATCACCGGCGACTTGAATGCCGCGGCGGAGTATGTGAAGGCGTTGCCGTCCTCCAACGGCAAGCTGGTGGAGGCGGGGTTTTGCTGGGGCGGGTCCCAGGCTTCCATTTCAGCCTGCAACCGGTCGGATTTGAAGGCGGTATTTGTATTTTATGGCTTTCCGCCACCGACCAACGGCATGAAAAACATCTCGTGCCCGATTTACGGTTTTTATGGCGGTAATGATGCCCGGGTTACGCTTACGGTGGCGCCAGGGCAGGCGGCGATGAAGCAGGCCGGCAAGGTTTTTGAGCCGGTCGTTTACGACGGGGCCGGACATGGCTTCATGGCGCATGGCGATCCGACGTTTCCGGAGGCGCCGGCCGCCAATCGGAAGGCGCGCGACCAGGCGTGGGTGCGCTTGAAGGATCTATTGCAGAAGATTTAGCATTTCCCTGACTGCTCAAGCGCAATCCATGGAACGCTTTGGGCGTTGCGGAGCCATTAAGGGCCAGCTGCCACCGTGGCCAACAACCGTATCGGCCCGGTCAGGCCGGCGGGCTGAGGCCGGATCAGGCCCATGTTTTGCGGCGTGAAACGGTTGCCAAATTGCCGGTTGAGGCCTTCGTAATCGTAGTTAGGGAGCTTGATACCCGCCATGTAGTTTACCGCGAGGTTGGCCACTTCGATGCGGATGTTGTTTTCCCCCGCCTTGAGCCGGCCGGTCACGTCCACGGTGTAAGGCGGACACCAGACCGAGCTGATGCGCTGGTGGTTGACGTAAAGGATGGCAGCTTCACGAACCGGTGGATTCAAAGCAGCTCGAAAACGCGCTCCACCGTCCAGTCCCTCGCTCCCCGGCTGAGCCGCCGTGGCGTGGCCAAAATCAAAAGAGAGTGCCAATCCGGGCCGCAACATTTCCGGGGGAACGGTGACGGTCTTCTCGTAGGTGGCAACCCCCGAGAAATGGGTTTCATTCGTGAGGGTTGTCCAGGGTGTGAGTTGGTCCATGGGTACCGGTTCACCGTCCTTGCCGAAACGGACCGTCCAACCGCGGCTCAAATCCAAGGGTGGCGGCACGCTGGCAATGATCCGGGGCACTTCAGGAGCCGGCAGGGTGCGCTTGGTGAAAGTGATTACCGTGGAATCGTAAGGTTCAAGTTGCAAATGGACGCTCGTCGAGCTGGCGGATTTTTCCGTGACCGCGGCGGGATGCACGCCGCCATTCATGGGCTGCCAGATTTCCGGTGACATTCCGGACACTTGAAAGGTCGCCTCCACGCTCTTCGGTTGGTTGCTGGTGTTGGCGATAAAGTAAATTTCGCCGTCATCAGTGTGACGGTGCACCGTGCCGATTTCCGGTTCGGGCGGGGACATCGCCACGTTCGGCGACAAGCGCTTCGCCAGCGCCGCGCCGAGCTGACGTTCGTCGGGGATGAAAAGTCCCGGGGCATTGGCGTCCTTGAACAGGTGCTGGACGAGGTCGCGGACCGCCTTGGTTTCGGCCGTCGGTGTTACATAGCCGGGGGCCATATCCGGCAGGCGGCCGATGGCGACGAGGGTTCCGCCACCGGCGACGAACTGCTCGAGTTTCCGCAGCGTTACGAGGGGAATGCGCTCGACCCGCGGCAACACAATCGCGCGATAACGAACATCGCCGAAGGCCAGGGTGCCATCGGAAACCTGTCCGCGCAGGGCGAGCAACTGGTCGTCGAAGAAATCGAGCGTGTAATTTGAGTCCGTAAGAGCTTTCACGGTGTCCCCCACTTTTTCCGCCAGCGTGGAGCTCAGGCTGAAATTTTTCCCCAAGTCCGCCCACGCATCGCTATTGGGAAGAAATAACGCGACATCGTTGACCGGCGTTCCCTGGCGGAGAAGATAACTGACGCGCTGGAGATATTTCGCAATGTCAGGCATCACGATCCACCACGGATTTTTTTCATCGAAAACCGCGGCGGCGTAAAAACTCCAGCCGGGGTATGCGACGCCTTCGGCGGTGTATGGCCAGCCGTGGCAGATGAGCTGGTTGATGCCGCACAAGAAATGCTGGTCAGCCTCGGCTTTCATATCGAGCGGCGTGGCGCGAAACACAACGGAGTGCAGCCAGGTGAAAGTTTCGGACGAAGTTATTGGCCGGCCGAGCAGATGGCTGGCGGATGCGGCCCAGCGCGTGGCGGAAAAGCTTTTCCACTGATACCCCTCGCCCTCCGGCAAATCGCAATAGGCATAGCTGAAAAGTCCGGCCGGCGGCGTGCCGTAAGCCTGCATGCGGAATCTGGTTTTGTGCGCGGCCGCCAGTTGTTTGAAGGCGCTGATGAAGTAATCGTTGAAAATCTCGGTGACGGTCTGCCCCCAATCCTGACGGATTTCGAGGGTCCCCGGCCCGCAGTCACCGAACAAAGCAGGGAGCAGCGGCTTCAGATCGTAACCGCGGCGCTTTTGAAATTCAGTGAGAAAATTTGGCGTCCAGTTTTCGCCAGCCACTTCCAGGCTGTCGCAAAAAATCGCGTGGGGCGGATTGGTCCCGCAGGCCGTGATCGCCGGCCCGGCAATTTCGTTGATGAATTTTGCAATGGCCCCGGGGCTGTAATGATCCACAATGTAACCCTCGCCGCCATACGCCGCGCGCTTCACATAGACCAGACCCGGCAGTCCCAGCGTGTAAAAGGTCACTTGTGCCGCGCCGCGCAGATCGGCCGGCAGCAATGCCGTATTGCCGCGGATCTCCAGTGGCAGGTAAGGGCTGCCGCCGGGGGGCGCATTGGTCACCGGGCCAAGCAGTGCCGCGACCAAATCCCCATCATCGGCCCCGCGATGCTCCGGGGCCTCCGCCTCAGTTTGTCCCGGCGCCACAGTGACCGGGGCCAGCTGGTGCAACGCGCCGGCGGCTTCGTGGCGGGAAATCTGCGGTCCGCCATAGGGCCAGCCGCTGCCGAGCGTCAAATCCATCCGCAACCCGAGCTCTTTTGCTTTTTCGGCGGTGAACCGCAGGGCCTCAAGGTGTTCCGGCGAGAGCAACTTGTGGTTTTTGACCCCCGGCAATTCGCCATCCAACTGGAGCGGATAGGTCTGCTGAACTTCAAAACCGCCGAAGCCGCCCGCCCGCATGCATTCCATTTCGCGAGCCAGTTCCGATTTGGTGACGGCCGTGCCGAACCACCACCAGCGGGTCATGATCCGGGCGTCGTCCGGCGGCCGGTCAAAGCCACTTTGAAGTTGATTGATGTCCGCAAATAAGGAGGCCGCCGCAAGTAATGTGAAGAGGATCGCGACCAGGGCGAAGGATTTTGAACGTGTCTTCATAATGGATATTTTATGGCGTCAAACCGTCCAGCACTTGAATCGTTGAGGCCGGACCGAGATTGGCGGGCGGCTGCCACGAACGCAAAGCCCACACAATTTTCTTATCGGGCGTGACTTCGATGGCCTGCACTGGCGCATACTTGGAGTCGAGCTGGTCCGGAAGCTGTTCGAACCAGTTGTTGATGAGGGTGTTTCCATTCGGCAGGCGGATGGCTGTTTGGGTATGAGAAAACTTGTACGCCGGCGCGTCGGCGGGCGTCCATTCCCAGATGGTTTGGTGCTGTCGGTTGATTTCGCGGACGATTTGCGCACCGCTGGTGGCGGCCAGAATATTGCCGTTGGGGAGCAGTTCAGCCGACCAGCAATTCGTGAGGTCATGGGACCAAAGGGCCTGTCCGCTCCAATCATACTCGACGATCCTTCCCAAATCCAGGTGGGCCACGAGGATCGTTCCCGCTGGCGTCAACCGCGCCCGGCGGAACTGTCGATGGACATGGTTGGTGTCCTGCGCCGGCAGTGTGAACCGGTGTTCAACGCGGCCCGTGGTTTTGTTCATGACGATGAACCAGGCCGGGCTTCCATTTTGGATAAAGAAAACGCTGTCCTTTCCACAGGGCTGCGTGGTATGGATTTCTGTGTTCGCGGGGGCATCAAAATTCCAGACCACTTTTTTGTCCGGGCTGATTTCCGTGATGCCAAACTGGTGCGCGAACAGAATGTTTCCATTCGGTTCCAACATTGCGTCGCTGATTTCACCCCGCCCGGAATGGGTATAGGACCAGACGATCCGGCCGCCACGGACAATCGACAACCGCTCCTCCTTCGCCTCGCCCGAATAAACGAAATCATGCTGCGCCAGTCCTTTGCCGGGCAGAATGGCGGGTGCATAGACGCCATCGGTATCCGCGCCCCGGCCAGGCAGCAGGATGGACGTGCAGAGAACGAAAAGAAGGGGAAGTTTGGCGTTTTTCATGACCCGGGCGTTTGGCTATTTCAAGTTCCAGGTGCAATGGTCGGTCAATTTTTCGCCGTTTCGTTCCGCCCGGGCTTCCAGCAGATTCTCTCCGGGCGCCAAGGGCGTGTCTTTCCAAACGAACACCCCGTTCTTACCATCCTTGCGCGGGCCTTGGGACTTTCCGTTGAGCAACAATTCCACCTCACTCGCGTTCGAATAAATTTTCACATCCGTCGTTGCGTTGGTGCGCTCGGTTAACCGGCGGCTGGCAATGTACAGTACCGCCTCGTCCGACCAATTCGCTTTATAAAAATAAAACACGTCCTTTTTGGTTTTGCGATCCTGGGTGACCATTCCCTTGTCATTGACGCCGACTCTGCCCCCCTCGTTTTTTTGCGTCGAAGCGAAATCGAACATGGTCCAGATAAAACTGCCCCATAAATTGGTGTTAACGGCAATCTGCGCGTAGTCGGCTTCGTGAACGGCGGCCTGATATTCTTCGGGATGGAAGGGATTGCCGGACATCTTCCCTCCGCGCCACACCACTGGTCCTTCCTCATGTTGGAAGGGGTTGCCGCCGGCGCCATATTCGCTTAACGCGGTTCGCCTGCCGATTTCCCGCGAAAATTGGGCGACGGTGTCATCCGGTCCCGGGGTCGCCGGGCGATACCAGCCGGGATAAATATTGTAGCAGGTCCAATCGGGAATCTGGTTGTACGATTTGTTGAAATGGTCGGCGGCCGAAACGATGAGGCGGGACGCATCCAGCTGATTGACCAGCCCTTTCAAATCCTTCAGCAGGAGGTCGGGTGGAGGCGTTGGCAGGTTGTCCAACTCATTGAACAATCCCCAGAACGCGATCGAGGGGTGGTTGTAAAGTTGCAGGATCATCTCGCGGGCTTCCAGTTCGCTGCCCGCCGTGAACGCGGGCGTGTCGTTGATGGTTCTTACCAGCGAGATTTCGTCCCACAGCAACAGGCCGTGCTGGTCCGCCAGATCGTGCCAGGTTCCACTCTGGGGATAATGCGCATTGCGCACGGCGGTCACCCCCATCTCCAGGATCATGTCGGCGTCCTGCTGATGATCTGCGATTGAAAGCGCCCATCCCTGATCACGACGGTCCTGATGCCGGCTGACCCCGTGGATGGGATAGGACCGGCCATTCAACAAAAATCCCTCCGCCTGAGTGATCGCCACCGTGCGTAATCCCAGCGGCTGAACCACCTCGTCCACCGCTTCCTTTCCCCGGTGGACCCGAACCGTGACGGAGTAAAGATACGGATCCTTTCTCCCATTCCAGCGGTGCGGATGGTCGATCTCCAGCGTCTCGGTGGCCGGAACCATCTGGCCGGGCGGAATGGTTTGGGTTTGCGTGTGCTGGGCAATGATGTCGCCTTTCGTATTTTTGATCAGTGTCTCGATTTGCGGCGACTGATCCGTGGTCGAGCCGTTGGCGATCAGGGATTTGATCGTGACACTGGCATGTTGATCGTCCAACGCATTGATGGTTTCGTAAACCCCCGGCGAGGCAAAATCCAGCGGGGTGACACAGACCTCGTCGGTTACAATCAATTTCACCGGTCGGTAGATTCCGCCGTCCATGTTGAAATCGCCGGAAAGCGGCGGCACATCGTCGGGCTGGGAGTTGTCCACCCGGACCCGCAATTCATTATCCTGCCCAAATCGGAGATGCGAGGTGAGTTCAAAACAAAACGCGGTGAATGCGCCGCGATGGCCGCCGATGGATTCGCCATTCAGATAAACCTGCGCCACAATCGAAGCGGCCTCGAAACGAATGAAGATACGCCTTCCTTTCCATGCCGCCGGCACCGCAAGTTTTTTGGCATACCAACACGCCCCGCGAAAGTACCCGCCCGGGACGGCGGGATTGCCGCGCACACCCTTTTGCGCGTCGAGATTGTTCCAGGTATGGGGAATCGCCACCCCATCCCAGGTTCCGGTGGCGGCGGTGGGATCGGCATCTTGCCGGGTGAATTTCCAATCCGTCGCGAGATCCGCCGTCACCCGGCCGGCGCTTAGTGGGCTGGCGCCGCAGCAAAAATAAAGGGCGCCGGCGAGAAAATATGGCATGATGCGTCGTGGATTCATATTTGGTTGAGAATGCTGAAAGTATGAATAAAAAAATCCCGGAAGCAATTATGATCCGTCGTGCCTCCCTTCTTTTTGCCCGTGACGGAGGCAGGCTGGTTCGGAGCTTTCGCGCGGTTGGCCGCCGGATTAGGATGTTGGATCGACGATTTGCGTCCGTCTACTGAAGCGGGTGCGTGCGTGGATTACTTCCTGGCCAGCACGCTGCCAGTCAGTTCGCGCACGTCCGAAAGGTTCTTTTGGGCCATGAAATCGCGGATGCCGGCGATGACCTGCAATGCCGTCTGCGGTTCATAGAAATTGGCGGTGCCCACCGCCACGGCGGTTGCGCCAGCCATGAGAAATTCGATGGCGTCCCCGGCGTTTTGGATGCCACCCATGCCAATGATGGGGATTTTCACGGCCTGGGCGGCTTCCCATACGAGCTTGACCGCCATGGGCTTGATGGCCGGGCCGGTGAGGCCGCCGGTGATGTTCGCCAGCCTCGGTTTGCGCGTGTGAATGTCGATGGCCATGGCCGGGAAACTGTTGGTGACGGAGAGGCCGTCGCTGCCGGCATCCTCGGCCGCCTTGGCCAGGGGGGCGATGTTGGGGACGTTGGGGCTCATCTTGGTGAGGAGCGGCAGCGTGGTGGCCTCGCGGCACGCGGCGACCACCTGGGCGAGGAGTTTGCAATCGGTGCCGAACTGCGCGCCGCCTTCCTTGATATTGGGGCAGGAGACATTCAATTCCAGCGCGCCGACGCCGCCAAGGGCGTCGAATCGCCGCGCCACTTCGGCGTATTCCTCGACGGTGGTGCCCCAAATGTTGATGATGGTTGGGACTTTTAACTCTTTGAGGAACGGCCAGTATTTCTTGATGAAGCCATCCACGCCCGGGCCTTGCAAGCCGATCGCATTCAGCATCCCGCTGGAAACTTCCGCCGTGCGCGGGGTGGGATTGCCCGGCACGGGATTCAGCCGAATGCCCTTGACCGTGACGGCGCCAAGCTGGTTGACATCGATCAGCCGTGCATACTCCGCGCCGTAACCGAAGGTGCCGGAAGCGACGGTCACGGGGTTTTGCATGAACAGACGGCCAATGTTGACGGAGAGATTCATGGCTGCGCCTTCGGGTTGGTCTGCGGGG
>Ga0302319_10015801_pt1 | contig 13966 bp, 12 predicted proteins | sample Bog_T0_2_FD_203319 | JGI IMG/M metagenome (GOLD analysis project Ga0302319, IMG submission 203319) | Peat permafrost microbial communities from Stordalen Mire near Abisko, Sweden - Bog_T0_2 | ecosystem: Environmental > Terrestrial > Soil > Wetlands > Peat | place: Sweden: Abisko, Stordalen Mire...
CCGGCGCGCCCACTGGCCATGCCGAGCGCAACCGGGAGCGGCTGGCGATCCTCGAGGAACAGCGCGCCGACCTGGCTGCATGCCTGGAAGCGCTGTGGCGCGAGACCCTCGAGGGGACGCGGCGCTTCAAACTCTATCGTCAATTGAAGATGTACAACGATCCCTCGCTGAACCCCGCGGTTTACGGCAAACTCGGGAAGGAACCGGGCCGCTAGCATGCCCGCCGGAGGGGGAGCCCATTGACGGAACGCGGGGTTATGCGTATAAAGATGGCCTGAGCAGCGTAATTCCCTGGCGCAGGCATTCAACCGGCAACGATCCGGCTGGACCATGCGCGGGGGAGTTGGCAGTCGCGGCAAACTCACGATGTAAGAGGCCCGAATCCGTGGCGCACGATCGCAAAAAAGACCCCTCCCCGTCAGGCAAATCTGCTGGCCACTCCTCCACGAGCACGGGACCTGTGTATCAGCACTACATGGCCGCCGTGCAACTGTTGCAACAGGGAAAGTTCGAGAAGGCCCTGGCGGCGTTCGAGAAGATCCTTCCCAACGCTCCGCTGGAACTGCTGGACCGCTGCAGGATGTACAGCACCACCTGCAGAAGGCAGCTGGACAAGCGCAATCTTGCGTTCCTCACGCCCGAGGAACACTACGACTACGCCATCTCGCAGCTGAACACCGGCTACTACGAGGAGGCGCGGGAGCAGTTCGAGGGCATTCTCCATGGGCATCCCGGCGCGGACTACGCCTTTTACGGGCTGGCCCTGCTGGACGCCATCACGGGACGCACCCAGGATTGCCTCGGCAACCTGGCCCGGGCCATCGAGCTGAACCCCAGGAACCGGCTGCAGGCGCGCGCGGACAACGACTTCCAGAGCATGGCAGACGACCCGCGCTTTACGGAGTTGCTGTATCCTGAGATTCCGTAAGGCTTTGTTTTGGACTCATATTTGGCTAATAACGGAAACCTGCTGCAGCAATCGCTGACCCCCTCGGAAGCCTCCGCGACGGGAGCCATGCGGGTAGTCGCCATTGGCGGCGGCACGGGGCTCTCGACGCTGCTGCGCGGGTTGCGCCAACACGTGACCCCGGCCGGCCCGGGCGCCAAGCAGGGACTGATCTCCGACCTGGCCGCCGTGGTGACGGTGACCGACGACGGCGGCTCCTCCGGCCGGCTGCGCAAAGGCTTCAACATGCTGCCTCCCGGCGACCTGCGCAACTGCATGGTGGCGCTGAGCGAGGAAGAAGACCTGCTGGCCAAGCTCTTCGAACATCGCTTCCGAGGCGGCGATGCTCTGAAGGGGCACAACTTCGGCAACCTGTTTGTGGCTGCGCTGACGGAGCTTACCGGCGACTTTGCCCACGCCATTCAACTGGCGTCGAAGATTCTGGCCACGCGGGGCCGCATCTACCCCGTCACTACGGCCAACGCCACACTGGTGGCGCGGATGGACGACGGCTCACTGGTGCGGGGCGAAACCAACATTACGGCGAGCCAAAGGCGGATCGTGGAACTGATGCTGGACCCGCCGGACGCCGCGCCGCTCCAGGAGACGCTGGAGGCGATCGAGCGGGCCAACCTGATCACTGTGGGGCCGGGCTCGCTTTACACCTCGCTGATCACCAACCTGCTGGTCGAGGGCATCCCGTCGGCTCTGGCACATGCCCGCGGGATTCGCGTCTTTGTCTGCAATCTCATGACACAGGCCAACGAGAGCCTGGGCCTGACTGCCTCGCAGCACATCGAGCGGATTTATGAGCACACCCGCGAGCCCATCTTCGACTGCGCGCTGGTGAACACGGGCTCGTTCTCGGCGGAGACGCTGGCACGTTACGCGGCCGAGGGCGCATCGCCCATCGTGCCCGACATCGAGCGCATCCAGGCGCTGGGCGTGCGCTGCATTGGCGGGGACTTTGCCAGCGAGGAAAGCGTAGTCCGCCACGCTCCCAGCCGGGTGACCGGGGCCCTGCTGGCACTGGGACGGACCGGGGCTGCGCTGCACGCGGAATAAATTTCACTTCCCCGCCGCACACGCACTGAATTAAAGTTGGGACGCGAGGCCAATGCCCGCAATCATTCAGGAGGAGAGATGCGCAAGACCCGAGTTTTGATCACCCTGGGCTGTTGTCTGATTGCCCTGGCCGCCGAGGCCCAATCAAAGCAGAAGCCAGGCCTGTGGGAAGTGACCAGCACCATGAGCATGAACGGCGCGTCGATGCCGGCCATGCCGCAGATGCCGCAAGGGGCGCAGATGCCGCAGTTGCCGCCGGGCGTGCAGCTTCCCCCCGGGGTGCAGATGCCGCAGGGCGGTCAGATGCCGATGGGCGGTGGGATGGGAGGCCCCATGGGCGGACCGCGCACCAGCCAGGTGTGCGTGACCCAGGCCATGATCGACAAGTACGGCGGCCCCTACTCGAATCCGCCGCGCGGCGATTGCCAGGTGACGAACATCTCGATCAAAGACACGGGCATGACCGCCAACGTGGCCTGCACCGGGCAAATGACCTCAACCGGAACCGTCGAAACCACCTTTGTGGACGCGAACACCGCGCAGACCAAGATGCACATGACGGGGACCATGCAGATGGGTCCCAACTCCCGGCCCATGGACATCTCCATGACGGCCAAGTCGGTGTACAAGGGACCCGACTGCGGCAACGTGAAGCCTTTGCCCGTGCCGCCGGCCAAATAGAGACAGGCAGCGATCGACAACTATTGTGATAGAAGCCGCCGACCGGGTTGCGGGGAGGCGGTAGACTGTTTGCGCTTCTTTTGCGAGTGTGGGAGCGGCGGCGGAAGATCGGCTCGGAAGATTGAGCCGCCGGTCCGCAGGCCGTCTGAAGCGACCTGCGGGCCGTGCCAACGCAAAGGAGGTGAGGACGGTTGGATGAGAAATCGTCCTGGATGCGAGTGATCATTACAATCGCCATTGACTGGCGGTTCGTAACGGCGCTCGCAATCCTCGTCCTGGCGCTGCTGCTTAGGTAGCCAAACTCCCGGGAGGACCCACACCCCTTCCGGGACTGAAAAAAGTATAGCAAATCCGGGGAGAATCCACCGGCCGCTTGTGCCCGCACATCGATTCATCGATGTGGGGCTCCTACCCTTCCACCGTGCGCTTCAACTGGCCGCAGGCGGCGTAGATGTCGCGTCCGCGGGGGCGGCGCAGGTAGGTGGGAATGCCCTGGGCAGCGAGCGTTACGCGGAAGGTTTCCACCGCTGCGGGCGGCGGCGTGGAGTAGGCGATGCCGGGGCCGGGGTTCCAGGCGATCAGGTTGACCTTGACGGGCAGGCCGGTGCGGCGGACCAGCGCGGCTACCTCGAGAGCGTGGGCGGGCTGGTCAGTGACGCCGCCGAGAAGCACGTACTCGAATGTGATGCGCTCGCGGGGACGGAGCTTGACCTGGCGCACGGCGTCCACCAGAGACTCAATGTTCCACTTGCGGTTGATGGGCATAAGTTCTTGACGGATCAGGTCGTTGGGGGCGTTGAGACTGATCGCCAATTGGGGGCGGAATGCGGGCGGCTCGTGGGCAAAGCGCTCGATGCCGGGAACGATACCTGAGGTGGAGACCGTCATGCGCTGCGGGCTGAGGCCGACTTCGCGCACCAGCAGGCGGACGGCTGTCATGAAATTGTCGTAGTTCAGGAACGGTTCGCCCATGCCCATGAAGACGAGGTTGAGGCGGTCACGGCCGACCTGGACCGCGTGGCGCGCGAGGACCGCGACCACCTGGCCTGCGATCTCGCCCGCACTGAGGTTGCGCTGCAGGCCGAGCCTGGCGGTGAGACAGAACTGGCAGTTTACGGCGCAGCCGACCTGGCTGGAGACGCAGATGGTGGCGCGGTTCCAGCTCTTCCCTGCCTCCTCCGGAACCTCGCTTGCACTTCCGATCGAATCCGGTTGAGATTTCCGGCCTCCCACCGTTTCCGCTGGAGAACGCGGAAAGGATGGGGCACGGGGAGGTTGCAGGCCGTCAGGATCGCTGCCGTCGCCGGCTTCGCCGCCGTCGCCTTCAGGCATCCAGACGGTTTCAACGGATTGCGCTTGAGACGCATCCGCACCGGTGCATTGGACCAGATACCGCTCCGTGCCATCCACCGACGTAAAGACCTGCGCGATGCGCGGACGCCCAACCTCCCAGCCAGCGGCGGCAAAGCTGGCCCGCAGGGACCTGGGCAACGTGGTGATTTCTTCCAGGGAGTCGACGCGCTGACGATAGATGGCTTCGGCCAACTGACGGCCGCGAAAGGCAGGCTCGCCCATCTGGACCATGAGCGCCTCCAGCGTCGCCGCGTCCAGGCCAAAGAGCGGCTGGCAGGCCACGCTCGAAGCAGCCGGGCTCTCCGCGCCAGGCTTGCATGCATCTAACGAAACGAGTTGGCTGGAATCTTCGCCCACGGCTGGGTTCAGCATAGAGCATTCCCTCCCCCAGCCGGAGCGGAACGGTCCGCGCCCAAGCCGAATCCGGGCCCTGCTCGAAGAGCGCTTGACCATCGGACCCACCGGTGGCGCGGCGGTTGAGCCCGATTGCCCTACAAATTGAGGCCGTTTGCCCTACAATCGAAATCGAACGAATGATGAGCAACCCTGAGCGCAACCTTCGCCGCACCGTATTGCCGAACGGCCTGATCGTGCTGACCGAGCGCATGGAATACCTGCGCTCCGTGGCCATGGGCGTCTGGATCAAGTCCGGCTCGCGCTGCGAACCTGCCGAAACCAACGGAATCTCTCATTTTGTTGAGCACATGCTCTTCAAGGGCACGCGCTCGCGGACCGCACAGCACATTGCGCGGGAGATGGACTCGATCGGCGGCAACCTGGACGCGTTTACCGGCAAAGAGACCATCTGCTTCAACGTCAAGTCACTTTCCGACCATGTGCCCATCGCACTGGACGTGCTGTCGGACCTGGTGCTGAACCCGGTCTTTGCCGACACGGACATCGAGCGCGAGAGGGGCGTGATCCTGGAAGAGATCAAGATCGACGAGGACAACCCGGACGTGCTGGTGCACGAACTGTTCACGCAGAGCTTCTGGAAGGACCATCCGCTGGGGTGGCCGATTCTGGGCACCACGGAGACTGTGGCCAAGCTGGACCGGAAGAGCCTGTTCGACTACCACAGCGACCGGTTCCATGGCGGCAACATTGTGTTTTCCGCGGCCGGGCACCTGGACCACGACCAGTTTGCGGAAGCAGTAGCGGCCAAGTTTGCGCCTCTGGCGGGGGGCGCGACGCTGCATGAGCTCTCCGCGCCCGAGGCCAGCGCGCGTGTGGTGCTGCGCAACAAACGGTCGCTGGAGCAGGTGCAGATCTGTCTCGGCGTTCCCGCCCCGCCCATCACCGACGACAACCGCTACGCCACGCTGATTCTGAACACGGTGCTGGGCGGAGGGATGAGTTCCAGGCTGTTTCAGACGATTCGCGAGGAGCGGGGGATGGCTTACTCCATCTACTCCGACCTGAGCCCGTACCGGGACACAGGCACGCTGTGCGTCTATGCGGGAACTTCGGCGGGCAAGGCGCTGGAGGTAGTGGACCTGATCCTGAGCGAGTTTGCCAAGCTGAAGCAGGAGCCGCTGAGCGCGGAAGAGCTGAAGCGCGCGAAGGACCAGGTGAAAGGCAACATCCTGCTGGGGCTGGAGAGCTCGAACGCGCGCATGGCCAACCTGGCGCGGCAGGAGATGTACTTCCACCAGTTCTTCTCGGTGGACGAGGTGATTGCGCGCATCGACGAGGTGACGGCGGCCGAGGTGCAGGCCATGGCGCAGAAGCTGTTCGACCCGGGCCGGATTGCCGTGACGCTGCTGGGGCGGCTGGACGGTGTGAAGCTGAAGCGGGAGAGACTGGTGTGTTGAAAGGCAGTGGTTAGTGGTTAGTGATTAGTGGTTAGTCACGGCGCAACAGCAACTCAGGCATTGTTCCCGAGGCAAAAGCACTTCGATCCCGCTTGAGGAGGGCCTGAGAAGAGCGGAAAGAGAATGGAAGCTCGAGGCGCGCAGGTCAACTAATCACTAGCCACTATCCACTAACCACTGCTTTTCCGAGCGTCCCATTTCCCTTCCGCGTCTGTACGTTGTAGGATTTTCTCGGGCGGGCCGGGGTTTCCGGCCGGCTCCACGAGGCAATGGAATTCCATGAATCGCAAGACTTCAATCTTCTCCGCTCTCTGCGGCGCGCGCAGTTTCCGGTTGACCAACGGCAAGAACGAGGCCAACGGCTTCACCCTGATGGAGCTGCTGATCGTCATGGCGATCATCGCCATTCTCATGCTGATTGCCATTCCGACGGTGGGCAGCTTGAAGAAGAGGGCCAACGATCTGTCCGCGGTCAACTCCGTGCAGACCATCACCAAGGCGGAACTGCAGTACGAGTCGACCTACCCGGCCAACGGCTACGCCTGCACGCTGGTTGCCCTGGGCGGCGACCCCTCGGCCGGCGCGCCCTCGCCTACCGCGGCGCAGATCTTGCCCATGGACCTGGCTTCGGGCTTCAAGTCCGGCTACATTTTCACCATCACCAACTGCTCCAAGGTGACCATCAATGGCACCGACCGGATCACCGGGTTCACGGTGACGGCGGTTCCGCAGACGGTGGGCAAGACCGGCGACCGCGGCTTCTGCTCAGACCAGTTCGGGACCATCAAGTACGATCCGGCCGGCGCTTCCAACTGCGCGCAGACGTTGCAATGAGCCTTTGGCTCCTGGTGCGGCGCGGCGGGCCGGCCGTGGCTGCCGCTCTGCTTTCCACCTGCATCTGCGCGCAACCGTCTTCACCGTCCGCGAAGGATCCCACCGCGCATGAGCTAGCGCAGCGCGTCGATCACCATTACAACCAGTTGCACTCGCTGAAGTCGGGGTTTACCGAGAGCTACGAGGGCCTGGGCATGCAGCGGACCGAGAGCGGGACGCTGCTGCTGGAGAAGCCGGGGCGCATGCGTTGGGACTATAGCTCGCCGGCCGGGAAGCTCTTTTTGCTCGACGGCAAATACGCGTGGTTCTACTCGCCTGGCGATCCGCAGGTGCAGCGGATGCAGGCCAAGGAGCTGGACGACTTGCGGTCGCCGCTGCGGTTTCTGCTGGGGCATACGGAGCTGGAGAAAGAGATGAACAGCCTGGCGGTGAAGGCGGAGGCCGGAGGGCGCTTCACGCTTGCCGGTCAGCCCAAGGGGCAGGAGAAACGAGTGAGCCGGCTGGCGTTGACAGTGACGGCGGACGGGACCATTGTGGGCATCGAGATTGAAGAGGCGGATGGGGCGCTGACGCGGTTCACCTTCACGGGCGAGGCGGACAACGTGGGGATTCAGGCGGAGGCGTTCCGTTTCAGCGCGCCGGCGGGTGTGCCGATTGTGGATGCGGCGCCGCCGGTGTAGTAGCAGGGCGCCGCGTGCTACACCAAAACCATTCCGGCTGACTTCGACGCATTCAAGTCGAATGTCATCGTGCGGGTGCAGCCAGCGGAGTGGCAGAGCCGTTCGATCAGACAGTCCGCAAAATCTGCATTTGACCGTTCGAACTTCTGGAGTGCTTGCGCCACCGAATCATGGTTTTCGACGACCAGTTGTTGAGATTCGAGAAGTCCTCGGACAAAAAAAACTACCTCGTGCTTCGGTCTGCGGTAAGACCGCTCAAGTACCCAGGCTGACTCCGCAAGGGTTACGCTGGAAACGAAGCCCGGCTCTTGCACGGAGAAAGTGCTCATCAACGCTGCGGCTCTTGCGCTTTGATCAGGGGCGTCCTGCAAAAAAAAACGAAGCAGAACATTCGTGTCGAGGCCGATCATTGGCCGCGCTCTGTGAAACGTGCATACTCCTTCACAATCCGGGCGTCATCTTCAGCCAGATGGTTGGCAATCGCCTCGTCCATCTCTTCAATCGTTGCCGGCTTGTCTGTCCATTTAAGCGAGCCGCGAAGGTCCATGAGATTTCCCTTCTTGGCCTTGACCGTGATCTCTCCGTCCTCCCGCTCAATAAAAACAACCTGGTCGCCCGTATTGAGCCGGAGCTTCTTGCGAACCGAAATAGGCAGCGTGATCTGACCTTTGGAAGTGAGCGAAGCTGTAGCCATGATTAACCTCAGCTGCTAGTATGCCACAGCTTCCTTACTTTAGGTAAGGAATTGACGTTGACCTACCGCTCATAGGAATAGAACCCTCTTCCCGACTTCCTTCCCAGCCATCCAGCATCCACCATGCGCACCAGCAGCGGGCAGGGGCGGTACTTGGGGTCGCCGTAGCCCTGCTGAAGAACGCGCAGGATATCCAGACAGACATCGAGGCCGATGAAGTCGGCGAGGGTGAGCGGGCCCATGGGGTGATTCATGCCCAGCTTGAAGACCTGGTCGACGGATTCAGCGCTGGCCACGCCCTCCATGACGGCGAAGGCGGCCTCGTTGATCAATGGCATGAGGACGCGGTTGGAGACGAAGCCAGGCGCGTCGTTGACCTCGACGGGGGTCTTGCCGAGCTTGAGGGCGAGGTCGCGGACCAGGGCAAAAGTCGGGTCGCCGGTGGCGATGCCGCGGACGACTTCAACCAGCGCCATCATCGGCACGGGGTTGAAGAAATGCATGCCGATGACCTGCTGCGGACGGCGGGTCTGGGCGGCAAGCTTGGTAATGGAGATGGACGAGGTGTTGGTGGCAAGGACGGCCGCTGCGGGCAGGATGCGGTCGAGGGCGCGGAAGATTTCAGACTTCACTTCGAGGCGCTCGGAGGCGGCTTCCACCACGAAGTCCGCGGCAGACAGGGCTTCGCGGTCAACGATGGTGGTGATGCGGGCCAGGGCGGGGTCGATCTCGGACTCGGTCAGCTTGCCTTTGGCGGCTTCGCGGCCCAGGTTGGCGCGGATTTGCGCGAGGGCGCGGTCGAGCAGGCGCTGTTCGACGTCGCAGAGCAGGACGCGGAAGCCGGAGCGGGCAAAGACATGGGCGATGCCGGAGCCCATGGTTCCGGCGCCCACGATACCGACTGATTGAATCTCGGCCATGACGAACTCCCTCTGGAATGCAAGAGGGAGTTTAGCAGGCCGCAGGCTCTAGTTGCCGTTCGTGGACTCGGGGGCGAGGTAGAGGCGGTCGGTGAGCTGGAAGATGAGCGTAGTGCCGGGTTCGAGAGTGGCCTGGGGATGGCTGACGAGCAGGTGAACGGTGACAACGCCGGCGCCGATGAGTCCGCCGGTGACCGCGCCAGCGGGACCGGCGACGATGGCGCCGACGACAACGCCGGAGCCAACTGCGCCCCCATATTCAATGCCGTCGCGCTTGGCGCGTGAATCGGGGCGGATGGTTCCTTCGCCACCGACGCGGGTATGGGAGCCGGGGGTTCCGGTGACTTCGGCGCGGAGGGTGAAACGCGCGCCGTTGGGCAGGGTGACGGAGTCCGGCAGCAGCCGCATGGTGCCGTGGCCGCCGGCGTGGCCGGTCGAAACTTCGACGACGCGGCCGTCAATCTCAGCGCCGGCGGGAATGACGACCTGGCCGCCCTGCAAGACGTCTGTGGCGACGCGGGTGCGGAAGGGTTGACCCTTTTCAGAATCGACGGTGGAGAGGCGGTCGAGCAGGCGGACGCGAATGCTGGTTCCCTCCTGGAGTTCGCCGGGGCGGAGAGGATGGGGATGGACGATGTCGCCGTCTGGATCGTTGGCGTAGGCACGGGAATTCAAGGCCGGTGAAGCCGGGCCGTTGGGAGCAACACTGACCACGCCGCCATCGGTGCCGTCGGTTGCGTCAGGCGGGGGGAAGTTGACAGAGGGTTCGATGGAGGCGGGACGGGGCTGGTCCTGCGCATTGGACGGAACGGCATTGGCGGCGGCCGGATCGACATAGACCTGCTGAGGAACGGGCTGCGCTGCGACGGACTGGCCGGCCGGAGGTTTGGGCGCGGGAATGCTGGTGGTGACGATGGTGTCGTCCGAAGGAGGGCGGGAGACTCCCTGGTAGGGATTGGACTGGCTGGCGTCCTGCGCGCCGGCGACAGCCACGGCGGCGGCGAACAAGCCCGACACAAGACCCGACACAAGAATTGAACGATTCATCCGATCCTCCATAGTTTGAGACGTCGCAGTTTTCGCGGCGGAGATTGCCTTATATGCTTGAACCCCGCCCGGGACGGAGAGTTTCGCGGACGAGGGGGAATATTCCGCTCAGACCCACTCTCCCAAGTTAAGATTAGCGCCGGATGGAAGGGGCGCGAAGAGCCTGGATGGGCCGGGGTGCCGCGCGCGGCACGAATCAACAAAGGCAACAGGGATTGGGACAGAGTTCATGGATGGAACGACTTGGGCCACTGTGACAGCCGCCACACCGGCGCACAGTGGCCAGTTTGCTAGAATCCATAGGGTAGACACACGTTTTTTTGCGTTGGACGGAGAGGAAATTTCGCACGTGCAGGAGCTTCTGAACACGATTCAAAGCGCCGCCGGAGAGACTCTCGCCGTGGATCGCCGTCCCAAATTGAATGCCCGGCTGCAGCACCGCATCTTGAGGAGCGATATGACTGAGATTATTGCCATCCGTGCGCGCGAAGTTCTTGACTCGCGCGGCAATCCGACCGTGGAAGCGGACGTGATACTGGAAAGCGGCGCACTGGGCCGCGCGATTGTGCCTTCGGGCGCCTCCACCGGGGAACATGAGGCGGTGGAACTGCGCGATGGCGACAAGACACACTTCATGGGCAAGGGCGTGCTGCAGGCGGTGGAGAATGTGGAGACCGTGATTGCGCCCGAACTGGAGGGCATGGACGCGGCCAACCAGCGGCTCATCGACCAGACCATGATCGCGCTGGACGGCACGCCGAACAAGGGCAAGCTGGGCGCAAATGCGATTCTGGCGGTTTCGATGGCCGCGGCGCGCGCCGTGGCGCAGACGCTGGAGGTTCCGCTCTATCGCTACCTGGGCGGCGTGAACGCCAGCGTGTTGCCAACGCCGATGCTGAACGTGCTGAACGGCGGAGCGCATGCGGACTCGAACGTGGACTTTCAGGAGTTCATGATCATGCCGGTGGGCGCGGAGCGGTTCTCCGATGCGCTGCGCTGGGCGGCGGAGACCTTTCACACGCTGAAGAGCGTGCTGAAGAAGAAGGGCTACAACACGGCGGTGGGCGACGAGGGCGGATTTGCTCCTTCGCTGAAGTCGAACGCCGAAGCGATTGAGCTGATTCTTGAAGCCATTGAAACGGCGGGCTACAAGCCGGGCGAGCAGATTTCGATTGCGCTGGACCCGGCGTCGAGCGAGTTCTATGACGCGGAAAAGAAGAAGTACGTATTCAAGAAGGGCGACAAGAGCGAACTGACGAGCGAGGAGATGGTTCACTTCTACGACAACTGGGTGCGGCAGTATCCGATTGTTTCGCTCGAAGACGGCCTGGCCGAGGACGACTGGGAGGGGTGGAAGATTCTGACCGACAAGCTGGGCGGCAAGATTCAACTGGTGGGCGACGACATCTTCTGCACCAACCTCAAGCTGCTGCAACGCGGCATTGAAGAGGGCGTGGCCAATTCGATTCTCATCAAGCTCAACCAGATCGGCACCATCACCGAAACGCTGGAAGCGATTGAACTGGGCCGCCGGTACGGTTACACATCGGTGATCTCGCACCGCTCGGGCGAGAGTGAAGACACGTTCATCGCCGACCTCGCGGTGGCCACCGGCGTGGGCCAGATCAAGACCGGCTCGGTAAGCCGCACCGACCGCATCGCCAAGTACAACCAGTTGCTGCGCATTGAAGAGGAACTGGGATCGGGCGCGGTTTACCTGGGGCTGGAAGGGCTGAACTACAACGACTAGCCAACTGCTGGGTGCCCCAGGTCTCGCTTTTGAGGCCTGGGAACCATCCACAAATGCTGTCATCCTGAGCGAAGCGCAGCGAATTCGAAGGACTGGCCTCTCCGCCTTTTCTCGGCCGCGTCAATTATCCCTCTTCAAAAACAACAACCTCCAAGGAAGCGACCCGTGTCCAAGCATCCTCTCGTACTGACCATCCTCGACGGATGGGGCTACCGCGCTGAAACCGCCAACAACGCCATTGCGCTGGCCAAGAAGCCTACTTACGACAAGCTGCTGCGCGAGTATCCCAACACGCTGATCCAGGCCAGCGACCACTTTGTGGGGTTGCCGGACGGGCAGATGGGCAACAGCGAGGTGGGGCACCTGAATATTGGCGCCGGCCGCATTGTGCAGATGGACATTACGCGCATCGACGCGCTGATTAAGGCAAACGAGTTTCACAAGGTGCCGACCATCGTGCGCGCCATGCAGCGGGCGCAGGAGGGTGGGCGCCAATTGCACCTGTTCGGCCTGGTTTCCGACGGCGGCGTGCACTCGCACCAGGAGCATCTTTACGCACTGCTGAGGACGGCGCGTGAATATGGACTGACGAGGGTGTTCGTGCACGCGTTCATGGACGGGCGCGACACGGGGCCGAACTCTGGCGCGGGCTACATTGCGGCTCTCGAAAAGAAGATGCGCGAGTACGGCGTGGGCAAGATTGCGAGCGTGAACGGCCGCTACTACGCCATGGACCGCGACAAGCGCTGGGAGCGGGAGCGCAAGGCCTTCGACGCCATGGTCAACGGCAAGGCCGAGGGCGGCGCGTACCCCGACCCGGTGGCGCGCATCAAGGAGAGCTACAACAACGGCGTGACGGACGAGTTCCTGATTCCGTTTGTGGTGGTGGATGGCGCGGGCAAAGCGGTGGGCCAGATTCGCGACGAGGACGTGTGCATCAACTTCAACTTCAGGGCCGACCGGGCGCGGCAGATTACGCGCGTGCTGGCGCGGGAGAGCGGGCTCAACAGCAAGGGCGGCCGCGATCTTGACGGATGGGAGTCGCTGGACGAGACCATTCCGCGCGCGGAGATTCCCAAGAACCTGCATTATCTGTGCATGACGCAGTACGACAAGCTCTACGAGCTGCCGCTGGTGATTCCGCCGGAGTCGATGGACAACATTCTGGCCAATGTGCTGGCGGCGCACCATCTGCGCAACCTGCGGGTGGCGGAGACGGAAAAGTTTGCCCACGTGACGTACTTCTTCAACGGGGGCATCGAGGTTCCCTTCCCCGGCGAGGAGCGCATCCTTTGCCCTTCGCTGAAGGTGGCGACGTATGACCTGGCGCCGGAGATGAGGGCCGAGTGCATTGCCGACAACATTGTGAAGGCCGTCAACGATACGGCGTTCGATTTGATCGTATCGAACTTTGCCAATGCGGACATGGTGGGCCATAGCGGCAAGCTGGAGCCGACCATCCGGGCATGCGAGGCAATTGACGCGCAACTGGGGCGCGTTTACAAGGCCGTGAAGGAGCGCAACGGGGCGTGGCTCATCACCGCGGACCACGGCAATGCCGAACTGATGAAGGACCCGGTGACCGGCGGCCCGCATACGGCGCACACGACAAATCCCGTGCCGATGATCTATGTGGCTGAGGACGCGCCGCATTACCGGCTGCGGCCGGATGGGTCCCTGCGGGACATTTCGCCGACGCTGCTGAACATTCTTGCAATGGGACTGCCCAAGGAGATGACGGGCGGAGATCTGCGGGTGCCGATCGCGAAGTAAATCCAAACGCTGCGAGGCCGGCAAGAATGCCCGATGAGCCCCCGAGCAAGAAAATGGCGGTTGACGATCCGGGCCCAAGCCACTCGGACCAATGGTCGGAGTGGCTTTTGCGGCGCAGACATGGAGGCGATCCGGGCCACGAGCCGAACGTGCGCTCCATGGTTGAACGCATTCGAGACCGAGTGCTCGACGGAGCTGGGCTTCAGCTCGGAATGGTGCTTGTCGATGTTGGATCTGGGGACGGCCTGATCGCGTTCGGAGCGTTCGAGCGGGTGGGCCCCTCATTGAAAGCAATCCTCGTCGATGTCTCCAAGCCGCTGCTGGCGCATGCGGAGCAACGTGCGATCGAGGCCGGCGTACGGGACCGCTGCGTATTTCTGGAAACCTCCGCCGAGCTGCTGGACGGCGT
>Ga0302319_10015803_pt1 | contig 13964 bp, 13 predicted proteins | sample Bog_T0_2_FD_203319 | JGI IMG/M metagenome (GOLD analysis project Ga0302319, IMG submission 203319) | Peat permafrost microbial communities from Stordalen Mire near Abisko, Sweden - Bog_T0_2 | ecosystem: Environmental > Terrestrial > Soil > Wetlands > Peat | place: Sweden: Abisko, Stordalen Mire...
CGCACTGGATCGGGAAGGACCGGTCAAGGGGGGCACGGGGGGGAATCTCCCGATCAATCCCCAGCAGTTGGTACACGGCCATCTGGGCGGCGCGCCCTGAGTTTTCCACCGTGAACACCACGTCTTAAGGGATTTCCACGAACTGGCTGATGAAAGCAAAAAATCCGCATGTGGGGGGGCACCGGCAGGGGCCGATCACCGGGGACGCGGGGCATGAACATGCTGGTGATGTGTAGCATCATACAGGGCAGCCATGCTGGCCAACGGCATGGACAAGGTCCGGGCGCGCAAGACCCTCGAGGGCCGCCCGCGCCGGCGCTGGCAGACCCTGTTCCTGTCCACCGGGGAGGTAACCCTCGCCGACAAGCTCCGTGAGGAAGGGCGCAAGCCCAAAGCGGGCCAGGATGTGCGCATGGTCGACATCCCGGTGAATCCTGAAGGGCAGGACCAGGCCTTCGAAAGCTGGGAGGGGTTTCCATCCTCCAAAGCCCTCGCCGACCATCTGCGACTCGCCACCCGGCGCTACTATGGCACCGCCATCCGGGGCTTCCTGGACCGCCTGTGCAAGGTACCGGCCTCAGACGCGCTGGTCCTGGAGCGGCGCAAGGTGACCTGGGCGCGGGAGCACCTGCCCCCCGGGGCGGATTCCCAGGTGGGGCGGGTCGTGGACCGCTTCGCCCTGGTGGCCTTGGCGGGGTGAACTCGCTGCCGAGTGGGGGATCGCGCCGTGGCCCGCAGGCCTTGCGGATTGGGCCGCCGAAGAGTGCCTGCGAGCGTGGCTGGTTCAGCGCGGCGGCATCCGTGCCGGCGAACACGAACGGGGCCTCACGGCGGTGCTCGGCTTCATCGAGCGGCATGGGTCATCACGGTTTGCCGATTGGGACAACCAAGGGGAGCGGGTCGCCAATTGCGCCGGCTTCCGGCGCAGGGATGGGCAGAACCGAATGGACTACCTCTTCCCCACCGAGGGCTTCCAGGATGCGTGTGAAGGCTTCACACCCGAGGATGTTGCCAAGGCCTGCGTGGAAGCGGGCCTGTTGGACCCTCTGACGGAGTCGGGCGTGCTGCGCTTCCAGAAGAACGTCAAGGTTCCCGGTCGCGGCACCGAGCACTTCTACATCGTCACCGGCCGGGGGCTCGAGGCCTTTCGGCAGCGGCAGGCCGAACAGGCGGGAGGATAAGCAAGATGGGTTTCGGCTCGGGTCGCGGTTCCCACATTCCCACAGACTGGTTTCGCGTGGGAACCGCCCATTTGCTTTATTGCCAAAACATTCCCACGAGTTCCCACGGTTCCCACCAGAATTTCAGAAACAGGGAGAGCGTTACAACCTAGGCTTTGCCACCGGTCGCCCTCCCCATGCAACCATGAAAAATCCAATGCCCCTGGCCAAGCTCGCCAGCGCTGAATGGAAAACCGATGGTTCGGCTCCTGTTCCGGGAGCAGACCCAACAAATCGGCCTGGAAGTAGGCTATACCTTGGCCTGGATGGCGCCTGAACCGGCCTTCGAGAAATGAACCAACAGCCTAAGCTCTTCATTCGGTTCAAATACGCTCATTGACTCGGTTCATTTCCAGAGAGACTGGAAAACAGAGTGTCCTGTTCAGAGGGTCCTGGCTTCCGGTACCGGCGGTTTTGTTTGGCCCCTTCCGGGTTGACCACCTCCAGGAGGCCGAGCTCCACCCAGGCCCTTAATTGCTTTGAAACGCGCAGGGTGTCGTCCGTCCGGAGCAATTCCCTGACCTGGGTGTTGCTGATTGCCGGATGACGATCAAGCAGGGCGGCAACCTGGCCCCAATCCGTGGCCCTGGCCTGGTTCCTCAAAGTCACCAACAGGCTCCCCCTTTCGGCAACCGACCCTGGCAGGAAAATCGGTGGATAGAGTTCGGCCTTCAGCATCAGGTCCCGCATCATGGGAATGCCTTCCCCGGCATCCTGGTTGGGTGGCTGGGGAAACTCCCGGACATGATTAACCAAGCTCGGGTTGCGGGGACGAGATCCCACCTTTCCCAGGTCGGCCACGCTAAGGCGGTAGGGCAACCCGCCGGGGCTTTCCACCTCAATGCGATCCGAAAAGAGCCGGATGTGGATATCGCCACGAATGCGGTAGTCCCTGTGCAGCACGGCGTTGGTAATGGACTCCTGGATAGCCCGGCGCGGATACCGTTGGATAACCTCAAAGCCCAGGGCGCTGACTTGCACGCCAGAAGATAATTCCTCCTCGACCACACGCAAACCCTCCCGGATCTGGTGAAGCAAGGGACCACCGACCGTGCGCGGCGGGCGGACCAGATTGGTGGTGCTGCCCGTATGAACGATCCGTTCGCCCTGGTAGTGGAAGACCCGGATGGCACACTTCTCCCCGAGCAAGTCCGATGGAAATTCGGCAAATAGCAAGGCAGCCAAGCGGGTCGGCCTCCAGCCTGTTCCAACCTTTTTGGCCATCCCGACGGAGCCCAGGGCTTCCTCCAGCGGGCGAGTCAGCCCCCGGCTATTGCGGTAATCCCTCCACCAGACCGTGTCCAAGAGATCCCAGGGCACCTCCACCGGCTGGTCCACAATGCTGGTTTGGCCTAGCTGTAAGAGCTTTTCATGAATTTCCGCAGCATTCAGCTGACGGTTGCTCTTGTCGAACCGAACGTAGGTCGCACCTGTACTCAGCGAATGCAAGGTTTGGCTGGGATGAACCTGAATGCATACCAGGGTTCCAGGCGCCCCGTTCCGCAGAGGGCAGGAAACCTGGTGGAAGACCGGTTCCACCGCCAGAGGCGGACGGAGACTGGGGGTCAGGTTCGTCTGGATCTGTCGGCGCAATTCGTCCAGCGCTTCCGGATTCTCTTCAACCCCATAGACGCGATCCGTTCCGGTGGCTCTGAGCGGATCTTCCAGCCCCAGAACCAGAAGGCCTCCGTCCGTGTTGGCGAAGGCGGAAATGGATTGAAGACAGCGCGATAACTCTCCGCCCTTGAGGCGTTTCACCTCAAACACATGACTTTCCTGGCGCTGCAGAAGAGCTTCAAAAAGACTTGGGGGCTGGGCGGATTGGGTCATGACTGGGTGCTCTCTGATTCCATTAAACACGGTGAAGGGCCTCAGGATCCGGCAGAATTTGGAGCCAGCACGGGCATGGCAGTCGATTGATGGATCCCAAGCACCGGCGCGAGCTTCCTGACGGCTTCGGCCTTGGCGTGCTGACAGAGGTGCCCGTAGTGCAGCTCGACAATGCTGGTGTCCCTGTGGCCCAGTTGCATGGAGACAAAGACCAGCGGCACGCCCCGGTTCACCAGACCCGAGGCGTAGGTATGGCGCAGTTCGTGGAATACCAGGGGCTCCAGTTCCGCTGCTGCGCAAGTCTCTGCCATGGTGCGGCTGAGCTCCGCGCGGCTCCAGGTGCCCTTGGGGTCCTTTTGTTTGCGGTCGTAAGTCTCCCGCTGGAACAGGAGACGGTCCGGATGGGCGCCGGCGGTGCGTTCCAGAAAGAAGGCCACGGCTTCCTCGGTCAGGGTGATGTGCCTCGGTTTGTTGGACTTGCTGAACTCGATAAAGACCGAGCCGTTGATGGGATCGAAGTCCCTGACCTTCAGCCAGGCCAGCTCGCTTTCCCGGGCGCCGGAGAAAAGACCGGCCTGGACCAGTCTCCGGAAATCCAGGCTCGGGCAGGCGTTCACCAGGCGCACCTGCTCGGCGGGGGTCAGGAACCGCACCCGGGAGGATTGGGTGCCCCGGAAGTCCTTGAGCTCCTTCCATGCCTCGTTGGATTGCCCCCGCCGCTCCCGGTAGGCCAGATTCAGGGCGGCCTTCAGGTTCTTCCAGGGGCGGTTGGTGCTGGCCCGGCGCGCCCGGATCGCATCGGGCGTCGTGGGCGGCGGGCCCTCCTTGCCGCCGCGGAGCCGGATGGGCGAGGCGGCCACCTCGTCCATCCAGAGCTCGATGCGTTTGCGGGTGAGGCGATCCAGTGGGAGGGTGCCGAGGGAGGGGAGCACCCTCGCGTTGAAGTCGTAGGCCATGCGGTCGGCGGTCTTGGCCCCGTTCCGCTTGCGGTCGACGATGTAATCCTCCACCGCGTCGGCGATGGTGTAGGCGCCCGTCTGGGCAAGTTCTCCGGTGGCGAGGTGGTAGGCGGTCTCGAACCACTTCCGGGCCGCAGCCTGGGCCTGGGCGAAGGAAAGGACCATCTTGCCGTCGGAATCGCTGGTGTCATCGGCGGCGCCCAGGGTCTTGAAGATGGTGGGGGGCACTCCCGCGGCGTTGTAGTAGCGCGCGACCCATGCCCCGCCCTTGATGCCCTTCCGGTAACCGATGGCGCGGCCCTTTTCCAGGACCAGCCAGTAGGGCTCGGGCTTCACGGCCAGCTCCAGGCGGGCCGTTCGAGAATTGAGCCGACTGCTTTCCTTGGTCCTCGGCATGACACTCTCGCTTTCCGCATGGTTCGAATTCACGTGAAATCTACGTGAAATCCGGGCCAAAACAACCCCGACCACGGGCGAGTAAGGAAACAAGCGACATTGGAATTTCCCTCTGATTTATTGGGGTTTTCGCTGTTCGCAGGTGTCTAAAAAAATGTTTCTGGGTACAGTGAAACGCCCCGAGGCAGGGGCGCTTCGTGTGGGATGTTTTGGCGGGGTAGTTTTGGTGGGATTTCTTTTGCGGGAGTCCCCGATAATGAGGACTGGTCTAGGAGGTGGGACTAATGGTGGCGGGAAGTTCCTGGATCCTGCAGCGCCCGAGGGCGGTCCAGGAGGAACACCTCACCTTCCACCATAGCCCCCTTGCCCGGACCGATCAATTCCTGCCGTAGACATCTTCCAAGCGTTCGATGTCATTCTCATCAAACGTTCCCAGGCTGATCTCCAGGACCCGCACCGGGCTGGCCCCGCTTCCGGCGCAGCTCAAACGATGGGTGCTGCCCACCGGAAGCCAGATCTCGGCGCCCTTGTCGGGGGTGAGGATCTGGCCGTCCAGTTCCACCACCACTCCGGCGTCCAGGGCGACCCAGAGCTCGTTGCGCTGGCGGTGCCGCTGCAGGCTGAGCTTCTGGCCCGGGTTGCAGGTGAGGATCTTGACGGTGCAGGGGGTGTTCAACACGAACTGGTCGAAACTGCCCCAGGGCTTGTCCACATGAAGGCTGGCGGGTTTGGAGGTCATGACGGATCCTTGGCGCAAAGGGAACGTATGGTTTAGAGCAGGTCTTCCCGGCCCAATGACTTGAGTTTATCGACGATCAGTTTGACATCCTGGGCCCGATCCTTGCGGCAAATCAGCAGGGCGTCAGCCTCGTCCACCACGATCAGGTCCGAAAGGCCGGTCCCGGCGATGAGGCGCTGGCCGCCAAAAATGGCGCAATTATGCGATTCCAGCAGGATCGCGTCCCCGATCACCACATTGCCGGCGGCATCGGCTTCGTGGAACTCCACCACCGCGGGCCAGGATCCCACGTCCGACCAGCGGAACCGGGCCGGCACCACCGCCACCCGTTCGGATTTCTCCATCAAGGCGTAGTCGATGGAGAGCTTGGGCAGACGGCCATAGGCCTGGGGCAGGCCCGCCGGGCTCGCCCCGGACTTCACCCAGTCATCCAGCGGCACCAGGATCTCCGGACAGTGGGCCAGCAGCTGGGCCCGGAAATCCTGCAGGGTCCAGACGAACATCCCGGCATTCCAGTAATGGCTGCCGGATTCCAGATACTCCACGGCCTTTTCGTAGCTCGGCTTTTCCCGGAAGGCCCGCACCCCCAGCACGGCCCCCTTCCCTTCGGTCTCGATGTAGCCGTAGCCCGTTTCCGGATAGGTGGGACGGATGCCGAAGGTCACCAGGTCACGTTTCTCGGCGGCGTGGGTCACCGCGATGTCGATGTCCTTCAGGAACCGGTCCCGGTCGCCGATCCAGGAATCGGCACTGAGCACCACCATTACCCCGTCGGGCACCCGCTGCTCGAGGGTGACCAGGGCCAGGGCCAGGCAGGGGGCGGTATTGCGGCCCTCGGGCTCCACCAGCACGTTCCCGGGAGGAATCCCAGGGAGCATCCGCCGGGTCTCCTCGGCCAATTCCTCGGTGGTGAGCACGAAGATGTCCTCGGGCCGGAAAGCCCCGTCCAGGCGCTGCACGGTCTGGTGCAGCATGGAGGTCTCCCCCACCATGGTCAGGAACTGCTTGGGCCGCTTGCCCCGGGAGCGCGGCCAGAACCGGGTGCCCCGGCCTCCGGCCATAATGAGGGCGAGTTTGCGATGCTGCTTAGGCGTGGGAATCATCTTAAGCGTTCTCCAATGCCCAAGTGCGTTGCGTCTCGCGTATCGCCGCAGGCGATACCGAGAAGATGAGGGCGAGTTTGCGATGCTGCTTAGGCGTGGGAATCATCTTAAGCGTTCTCCAATGCCCAAGTGCGTTGCGTCTCGCGTATCGCCACAGGCGATACCGAGAGGATGAGGGCGAGTTTGCGATGTGGTTTGGGCGTGGCGGTCATCAACAACTCCGAGGCAGCTTAGAAAGAATCAAGCTTACCTCGCCAGAATGCCAGCAAGAATCGCCAACTCCTTGGGCGGCGCCGGCCGCTGGTCATGGATCCGGGCCAGCGGGATGGACACCATCTCCCCGGCCCGGACCCCCAGGTAGAAGGCGGTCTCCCCCGCGGCCAGCCGTTTCACGGCCTCGCATCCCCACTGGCTGCCCCAGATCCGGTCCAGGGCCGTGGGGCTGCCACCCCGCTGGATATGTCCCAGGACCACCACCCGCAGATCCAGGCCGTAGTCGTTCCGCAACCGCTCGCCGATCTGGTAGGCGCCACCGGCCTGGTCTCCTTCGGCCACCACCACGATGCTGGAGCGCTTGCCGCGCTCCCAGCCCGCCCGCAACTGGGCCACCAGGGACTCGTAGGCACCCGGTTCGGATTCGGGGTAGAGCACCGCTTCGGCCCCGCAGGCGATGGCGGTGTTCAGGGCGAGCATACCGGAACTTCGGCCCATCACTTCAACCAGGAAAAGCCTCTCATGGGAACTGGCCGTGTCCCGGATCCGGTCGATAGCCTGCACGGCGGTATTGAGCGCGGTGTCGAACCCCAGGGTCCGGTCGGTTCCCGGCAGATCGTTGTCGATGGTGCCGGGGATGCCGGCGCAGGGAATGCCGGTCTCCCGGTTCAGCCGTTCGGCGCCGGTGAAGCTGCCGTTGCCGCCGATGACGACCAGACCGTCCACGCCCGCGTCCCGGAGATCCCGGGCCGCCTGGGCCCGCACCGAAGGCAGCAGGAAGGCCTGGCAACGGGCGGTGTTCAGGATCGTGCCGCCCCGCTGGAGGATATTGGAGCAGCTGCGGGTGGTGAGGGGGCGCCATTCCTGGTCCACCAGCCCCTGCAGCCCGCGCCACACGCCGTACACTTCGATCCTCAGCGCGTCCGCCTGCCTCACCACGGCCCGGATGGCGGCATTCATCCCGGGTGCGTCGCCGCCGGAGGTGAGGACCGCGATTCTCACCTTTTCACTCGCCTGGCCGACTTCCGGGCCACCTTGGCCAGGGGTTTGGGCTGCCGGGCCGAACGGGCGGCGCGGGGCGCCCTGGCGGACGCCACGGCCTCCACCGGCGCGACACCCTTGGTGCGCCTGCCGGCGCGGCCGGCCTTGGCGCCCCGGCGGCGCGCCTTGGCTACCCGGGGCTGGGGGGAATCCTTGGCGTGGATCTCAGGGGGCGGCAGGGGCGGAGGCAGCATGACGCTGCGGGGAACCGGCGGCAGGTCCGCCTCGTCAATGCCCTGGGCCTGGGATCTCTGGAGGCGGGCTTTCATGACCGGGTCTTCCTGAAGCGACTGGGCTCCCAGGAAACACCCCACCGTGAACAGCAATCCCCACCTGATGGCCAAACTCATATACGCGCTCCTGGGATAAAGATAGGCCTTCCACGCGATGCGCCAGGATCCACCCGCCGGCCATGGCCTGCTATGGGGTCCTGGCGGTCCGGATCTTGGCAAAGAACTCGGCGATCACCGCGTCCGTTTCGGTCTTGGTGGTATCCGCATCCTGGGCCCGCCGTTCCAGGATATCCCGGCCGGCGGAGGCCGAACTCCGGGTCTCGGCCTGGGTGGGATTGAGGTTGGAAAGGACGAATTCCGACACTTCGATCAGCCGGTGCCCGACCTTTTCCAGTTTCTGCCGGACGATATCCTGGTACTGGAACAGATCATAGGCGCCCTGGACGTTGTAGACGCCGTTGTCCGCATGCAGGCCGATGCTCTCCATCTTGTCGATGAGCGCCTGCCGCTCCTCCGAGGGGGGTACCAGCCGGGCCAGCACTTCCTGGCACTCCCGGGTCAGGTTCTGGATCTCCTCGAAGCTGTTCTGGACCACTTCCATCTGGGAGATAATCCGTTCCGCTCCGCCCTCCTGCTCATGGGCGATCTGGATCAACTGATCCGGAATAGCCGAATTATCATGTTGCCTGCCGGCTTCGTTGTTGGACATGGAGGCCCCAGGGGGTGGAGGGAGAGTGAACCGATCGGATAACCGTTTCCATTCTGCACTCCATTCCCGGATCCGAAACACTGAAATCTCGCTTCCCTCCGCGTTAAACTCCCTTTCACGCGGGGTGAAAAACTCAACCAACCCCGATTTGTTGCCGGAGTGTCCATGTCCAGTGAAGTCCTCCCAAAAGCCGAAACGGAATCCACTTTTGAGAAATGCCTGAAACCCTTTCCCGCCTCGGACAAGATCTACGTGACCGGTTCCCGGCCTGACCTGAAGGTTCCCATCCGCGCGGTGAAGCTCAGCCCCACCCGGGATTTCGACGGCACCCTCTCGGCCAACGAACCGGTAGTCCTCTATGATACCTCGGGGCCCTACACCGATCCCCAGGTCACCATCGACCTGGCCCGGGGCCTGAAGCCGATGCGCCTGGACTGGATCCGGGAACGCCAGGACGTGGAGGAGCTGCCCGCATCCACCAGCCTGTATCGAAAGCTGAGGGAACGGGATCCCGAGCTGGACAAGATCCGGTTCCATGCCGACCGGCTGCCCCTGCGGGCCGCGCCCGGCCGCAACGTCTCCCAGATGCACTACGCCCGCCAGGGGACCATCACCCCCGAAATGGAGTTCATCGCCATCCGGGAGAACCTGGGCCGGGAAGCGGCAGGCATCCGCAGCCACATCACCCCCGAGTTCGTCCGGGACGAAGTGGCCCGGGGCCGGGCGGTGATCCCCTGCAACATCAACCACCCGGAAACCGAGCCGATGATCATCGGCCGGAACTTCCTGGTCAAGATCAACGCCAATATCGGCAACTCCGCCGTGGCCTCCGGAATCGAGGAGGAGGTGGAGAAGATGGCCTGGGCCACCCGCTGGGGCGCCGACACGGTCATGGACCTCTCCACCGGCGCCAACATCCACGAGACCCGGGAGTGGATCCTGCGCAACTCCCCGGTTCCCATCGGCACCGTGCCGATCTACCAGGCCCTGGAAAAGGTCGACGGCAAGGCCGAGGAACTCACCTGGGAGCTGTACCGGGACACCCTCATCGAGCAGGCCGAGCAGGGAGTCGACTACTTCACCATCCATGCCGGCGTGCTGCTCAAATACGTCCCCCTGACCGCCCGGCGCACCACCGGGATCGTCAGCCGGGGCGGCTCCATCCTGGCCAAATGGTGCCTGGCCCATCACCGGGAGAACTTCCTCTACACCCATTTCGAAGACATCTGCGAAATCATGAAGGCCTATGACGTGGCCTTCTCCCTGGGCGACGGCCTGCGCCCGGGCTGCACCGCCGACGCCAACGACGAAGCCCAGTTCGGCGAACTGGACACCCTGGGCGAGCTGACCAAGATCGCCTGGAAGCATGACGTGCAGACCATCATCGAAGGCCCCGGCCACGTGGCCATGCACAAGATCAAGGAGAACATGGACCGTCAGCTGGAGGTCTGCGGCGAGGCCCCCTTCTATACCCTCGGCCCCCTCACCACCGATGTGGCGCCCGGCTACGACCACATCACCTCGGCCATCGGCGCCGCCATGATCGGATGGTACGGCACCGCCATGCTCTGCTACGTCACCCCCAAGGAACACCTGGGGCTGCCCAACAAGAAGGATGTCAAGGACGGCGTCATCACCTACAAGATCGCCGCCCACGCCGCGGACCTGGCCAAGGGGCACCCCGGCGCCCACCTCTGGGATGACGCCATGTCCAAGGCGAGGTTCGAATTCCGCTGGGAGGACCAGTTCAACCTGGCCATGGATCCCGATACCGCCCGGGAATTCCACGACGAGACCCTGCCGGCGGAAGGGGCCAAGGCCGCCCACTTCTGCTCCATGTGCGGTCCGCACTTCTGTTCCATGAAGATCACCCAGGACGTGCGGGAATACGCCAGGACCCACGGGGTGAGCGAAGAGGACGCCCTGGCCGTGGGCATGGAAGAGAAGGCCAAGGAGTTCGAGGCCACCGGCGCGGAAATCTACCACCAGGCCTGATTCCGGACTGACGGGGCAACAGGGGGGCGGGTATGCGGGTTTCACCGCAAGCCCGCCCCCTCTGGCCATGGAATGGAAAATCCCGCTCGAAGGATAGTCTGGTTGGCCGGTCAACTTTAACAACTTCTTGATACATTCAACCCTTATTCATACAGACCCCTGACCTGCCTTTGGGTACATTACCGTCAGGGGTAGCTTTGTGCCCCAGGAGGGCACCAGCTTGAACGGAATGCATATCGTCGCGGCTCTATTGGGCCTGGGCCTACTGGCCTACCTCACCATCGCACTGCTGATGCCCGAGAGGTTCCAGTGAATCTGAACGCCCTGGCCCAATTCGCAATCTTCCTCGTGGTCCTGATGCTGCTGGCCAAACCCCTGGGTGAATACCTGGGCAAGGTGCTGGAACGGGACACCACCCCCCTGGACCGCGTGGTCGGCCCGATCGAGCGGGGCCTCTACCGTCTGGCCGGGATCACCGGCAACGACCGCATGGACTGGAAGGCCTATGCCTTCGCCGTCCTGCTGTTCAACTTCATGGGCATCCTGGTGGTGTTCCTGCTGCAGAAATTCCAGGCCGTGCTGCCCATGAACCCCCAGGGGCTCCCGGCGGTGCCCACCGCCCTGGCCTGGAACACCGCCGTCAGCTTCGTCACCAACACCAACTGGCAGGCCTACTCCGGGGAGACCACCCTCAGCCACTTCACCCAGATGGCCGGCCTCACGGTCCAGAATTTCCTGTCCGCGGCCACCGCCATGGGCGTCATGGCCGCCTTCGCCAGGGGCATCCGCCGGCGCAAGGCCACCAACCTGGGCAGCTTCTGGGTCGACGTGACCCGGTGCACCCTCTATGTGCTGCTGCCCCTGGCGGTGGTCTTCGCGCTGTTCCTGGTCTCCCAGGGCGTGGTCCAGACCTTTGGCGCCAATCCGGTGGCCAAGCTGCTCTCCCCCATCACCGGGGCTGACGGCAAGACCGTGCTGCAGCAGGTGCTGGCGGTGGGCCCCGCGGCCTCCCAGGCGGCGATCAAGATGCTGGGCACCAACGGCGGCGGTTTCTTCAACGCCAACGCGGCCCACCCGTTCGAGAATCCCACCCCACTCTCCAACTTCACCCAGATCCTGGCCATGCTGCTGATCCCGGCCGCCTTCTGCCACGCCTTCGGCAAGCTGATGCGGGACCGCCGCCAGGGCTGGGCCCTGCTCTCGGCCATGACGATCATCTTCGTGCTGGCTCTGGGAGTCTGCCACTGGGCCGAAAGCCAGAACAACCAGGCCTTCCACAACCTGCCGGTCACCCAGTCCGCCAGCACCCTGTCCGGCCAGGAAAACCCCGGCGGCAACCTGGAAGGCAAGGAGATGCGCTTCGGCATCGCCGGCACCACGTTGTTCGCCACCGCCACGACATCGGCCTCCTGCGGCGCAGTGAACGCCATGCACGATTCCTTCACCCCCCTGGGCGGCCTGGTGCCGCTCTGGCTGATGGAACTGGGCGAAGTGGTGTTCGGCGGCGTCGGCTCCGGTCTCTACGGGATGCTCATCTTCGCCATCATCGCGGTGTTCGTCTCCGGCCTCATGGTCGGCCGGACCCCGGAATACCTGGGCAAGAAGATCGAGTCCTTTGAAATGAAGATGGCCTCCCTGGTAATCCTGATCCCGGCCGTGGTGGTGCTGGTGGGGACCGCCATCGCGGTGATGGTGCCGGCCATGGCCGCGGCCATCAGCAACCCCGGCGCCCATGGCTTCACCCAGATCCTCTATGCCTTCAGCAGCGTGGCCAACAACAACGGCAGCGCCTTCGCCGGACTCAGCGTCAATACCCCCTTCTACAACTACATCACGGCCGCGGCCATGCTCATCGGCCGGTTCGGGGTGATCCTGCCGGTGCTGGCCATCGCCGGCTCCCTGGGCGCCAAGAAGCGTACGCCTCCGGGCCTGGGCACCCTGCCCACCCACACCCCCCTCTTCGTCGTCATGCTCGTGGCGGTGGTGCTGCTCGTCGGCGCCCTCACCTTCCTGCCCGCCCTGGCCCTCGGGCCCATCGCAGAACAGCTCGCGCGGTTCTGACCCGGTTCTGAGGAGTTACCTGATGCGCACATCCACCACTACGGGCGAAATCCAGCCCGGCCCCCTGTTCGAGCCCGCCATCCTGAAGCCGGCGTTCTTTTCCGCCCTACGCAAACTCAATCCGATCCACCAGCTGCGTAACCCGGTGATGTTCACCGTGTGGATCTGCAGCGCCCTGACCACGCTGCTCTACTTCCAGGCCCTGGCCGGCAAGGGCGAGGCCCGCCCCGGCTTCATCCTGGCCATCGCCCTCTGGCTCTGGTTCACCCTCATCTTCGCCAACTTCGCCGAAGCCATGGCCGAGGGCCGGGGCAAGGCCCAGGCCGACACCCTGCGAAAATCCCGCAAGGACGTCAAGGCCAAGATCATCCGCGGCACCAAGCACGGCGATCCGGTCGAGGTGGTGGACGCGCCCCAGCTGCGCATCGGCGACCTGGTGCTGATCGAGGCGGGCGAGACCATCCCCGGCGACGGCGACGTGGTCGAGGGGGTGGCCAGCGTCAACGAAAGCGCCATCACCGGCGAGTCGGCCCCGGTCATCCGGGAATCCGGCGGCGACCGGTCCGCCGTCACCGGCGGCACCGTGGTGCTCTCCGACTGGCTGGTGATGAAGATCGCCACCAATCCCGGCGAGACCTTCCTGGACCGGATGATCGCCATGGTCGAAGGCGCCAAGCGCCAGAAGACCCCCAACGAGATCGCCCTGGACATCCTGCTGGCGGCCCTGACCATCATCTTCCTGCTGGCCACTTCCACCCTGCTCCCCTATTCGATCTTCAGCGTCAAGGCCGCCGGCCATGGTTCGCCGGTCACTCTCACGGTGCTGGTGGCCCTGCTGGTCTGCCTGATCCCCACCACCATCGGCGGCCTGCTTTCCGCCATCGGCATCGCCGGCATGGACCGCATGGTCCAGGCCAACGTCATCGCCACCTCGGGCCGGGCGGTGGAAGCCGCCGGGGATGTGGACGTCCTGCTGCTGGACAAGACCGGGACCATCACCCTGGGCAATCGCCAGGCGGTGGCGTTCATCCCCGCCGAGGGCGTGGACCAGGCGACCATGGCCGACGCGGCCCAGATCTCCAGCCTGGCCGACGAGACCCCCGAGGGCCGCAGCATCGTGGTCCTGGCCAAGGAGCTCTACGGCCTCCGGGAGCGGGATATCGAAGCCCTGGGCGCCAAGTTCATCCCGTTCACGGCCCAGACCCGCATGAGCGGCGTCAGCCTGGAAGGCCGCGAAATCCGCAAGGGCGCCACCTCGGCCATCGAGGAATACGTCCAGGCCCAGGGCGGCGCCTATCCCGAATCCCTGCGCATCGAAGTGGACCGCATCGCCAGGGAGGGCGGCACGCCCTTGGTGGTGGCCGAAGGGGCCCGGGCCCTGGGGGTCATCCACCTCAAGGACATCGTCAAGGGCGGCATCAAGGAGCGCTTCGCCGAACTGCGCGGCATGGGCATCCGCACGGTC
>Ga0302319_10015805_pt1 | contig 13962 bp, 8 predicted proteins | sample Bog_T0_2_FD_203319 | JGI IMG/M metagenome (GOLD analysis project Ga0302319, IMG submission 203319) | Peat permafrost microbial communities from Stordalen Mire near Abisko, Sweden - Bog_T0_2 | ecosystem: Environmental > Terrestrial > Soil > Wetlands > Peat | place: Sweden: Abisko, Stordalen Mire...
GTGGATGAGTCGGATAACGGAGAGGATTCTTACAGTTTTTCCATTGTTAATGGGTGCCGTTCAAGCAATGGCGGCGTCTCAGGTTAAGGATTTGAGTGAGAGGGGGGATCACCCTCTTGGCCACGCGGCTCGCAAACGCCGCAAAAACACATTGAATTGATCCATTCAGCCGGTTCTGGCTTGCGCATGATTTTGACGGAGCACAGAATTGAATGGTGTTCACCCCTCCGTCAGCCCACCGATTTTCGGCGTCCCCGAGCGCGGGGGGTCATTTCCGGGGGCTCGCCTGGGTGCTTGTTCTGATTCTGGCACTTGGCGCCGGAGGGATCGCGGCGGGCGCGAACGTCACTTCGACGAATTTCTTTCTGCGCATTTGGCGGACCGACGATGGATTGCCGGACAACGCGGTAACGGCGGCGGTGCAGACGCATGATGGTTATCTGTGGATCGCGACGTATGGCGGACTGGCCCGTTTTGACGGGGTACGCTTCACCATCTTCAACAACGCCAACACCCCGGAACTGCAGAGCGACCGGATCACCAGCCTGTACGAAGACTATCAGCATACGCTATGGATCGGCCATGAACGGGGGGATTTAACCTCGTATCATGACGGAAAATTCACGGCCCAGAGCGTGCACGAAAGCGGGGTGCGCCGAAAGATCGCCGCCATGGGTTCGGACGAAGTGGGGGACATCTGGATGCTGAACGAGGAAGGCACCCTGGTTCGCGCGCGGGACGGGGCCAAGTGCGCGCTGCCCAACACCGACGGGGTGGTGCTCCTGTCCGAAGCCAGGCGGGGAAAACTATGGATATCGAGTGGCGGAAAACTAGCCTTCATGCGGCGCGGGGCGCTATCGACCAACCGCACGCCCAATGAGGGTTATGTGGAAGGGATGTGCGGAAGCCACGACGGAACCATCTGGGTGATTTGCAACGACCGCGTTCGCAAATGGGATTCAGGGGAGTGGACGGAAGATCGGGGCACGAACCCCTGCCAGTCACAGATTTCAGCGATGCTGGAGACCGCGTCCGGATGCCTGGTGATGGGCACGGTCAATAGCGGGCTTTACCTGCTTTTCCCGGACAAAACGGTGATTCATTTCAATCAGAAAGACGGGCTGGCCCATGATTGGGTCCGGTGCTTGCTGGAGGATCAGGAAGGGACCCTGTGGCTCGGGGTGGGCAGCGGCGGATTAGTGGCGGTGCAACCCAGCAAGGTCATCACGTTGAATCCGCCGGACCATTGGCAGGAAAACGTGGTGCTTTCCACCACCACCTCGCGCGACGGCTCCCTGTGGGTGGGCACGGAAGGGTCCGGGCTTTACCGGTTTCGGGAGGGGAGCTGGACCCAATACGGCGCCACGGCGGGCTTTTCGAATGTGTTTGTGTGGTGCGTTTCGGAAGACCAGAAAGGGCGGGTTTGGGCGGGCACTTGGGGGGGCGGAATGTATGTGAAGGAAGGGGAACACTTCCAGCCACCGCCCGGCCTGGAAAACGTCAAAGTGCCGATGGCGGCGCTATTGCATGCTCGCGACGGGAGCACGTGGATCGGCACCGCGAACGGGTTGATTCATTATACCGATGGCGCGCTGAGGTGGTACGGGGAAAGCGACGCGTTGAAAGTCCTGGATGTCCGGGCGATTGCCGAGGATTCCGCGGGCAGCATCTGGTTTGGCACCCTGGGCGGCGGGCTGGGGCGGCTGCAAAACGGAAAAATCCAACAATTTCTGAAGGGCGATGGCTTGTCGAGCGACTACATACAGTGTCTGCACATAGATCAAGACGGCACGCTTTGGATTGGCACCTATGGCAACGGCCTGTGCCGCTATCGGGACCACCAATTCAACAGAATCAGCACGGACAACGGCCTGCTGAATAATTTCATCTGCGACATCGAAGAGGACAAATATGGGAATTTCTGGATCAGCTCCCACAAAGGAATATTCCGGGTGACGCGGGGAGAACTCGTCGCCTGCGCCAACGGTAAAATCAGCACGATTCAATGCCTGAGCTACGGCAAGGGGGAAGGCATGCCGTCTTTGGAATGTTCCGGGGGGTTGCAACCCGCTTCGGCCAAGACCGCCGATGGTCGGCTTTGGTTTCCGACGACCCGCGGATTGGTGGTGGTCAATCCGGACGAATCCGGCAACAACCACCTGCAACCGCCGGTGGTCATTGAGGACATTGTCGCCGACGGACGGACATTGGCGCAAGATCAGGCGCCGGACCAGCTCCTCCAGTTCCAGCCGGGCCTGCAACGCTATGAGTTCCATTACACCGGCCTGAGTTTTCAGGCTCCCGAAAAAATCCTGTTCGAATACCAGTTGCAGGGCTGGGAATCCGACTGGATGGAGGCCGGCACTAAGCGCATGGCCGAATACAGCTATATACCTCCGGGCCCCTACACCTTTCGCGTGCGGGCCCGGAATAACGACGGCTATTGGAGCGGCGATGGCGTTTCCTTTAAATTCCGGGTTCTGCCGCATTTCTGGCAGACTTTATGGTTTCGACTACTCAGTCTGCTGGCGGGAGCGTTGCTGGTGGGCGGCAGCGTCTTGTTCATCACGCGCCAGCGCATGCGGCAAAAGCTGGAGCGAGTTCAGCGCCAACAGACGCTGGAGCGGGAGCGCACGCGCATAGCGAAAGATATCCATGACCATTTAGGCGCCAACCTGACGCGCATTTCGCTGCTCAGCCAGTCGGCCCACGGCGAGCTGGACAATCCCGTCCAGGCGGGCGCCCAGCTCGACCGCATTTTCAACACGACCCGCGAACTAACCCGATCGCTGGACGAGATTGTCTGGGCGGTCAATCCGCAGCATGACACGCTGGACAGCCTGGCCAACTACCTCGGCAATTTTGCACAGGAATTTCTGGTGCCGATCAACCTTCGCTGCCGACTGGATTTGCCGCTGCAATTGCCGCATTGCCCGATTACCGCCGAGGTGCGGCACAACGTGTTTCTGGCGTTTAAAGAGACGCTCAACAACGTGGCCAAGCATGCGGCGGCCACGGAAGTGACGGTTTCGCTGGCAACCCATGCCGATGGCTTCACCGTGAAAGTTCGGGACAATGGCCGGGGATTTGATTTACCCGCGGCGGAAAGCAATGCCGAAAGGGACCGGCTGGCCCGGGGCAACGGCCTGAGAAACATGCGGCAACGGCTGGAAAAGCTGGGGGGCCGTTGCGAAATTGAAACCTCGCCAGGCAACGGAACCCTGATTACCTTGGTCGTGCAGGTTCGCGCCATTTAGCGACATGAGAATAGCAAACGAAAGGCATGTGCGCCTTGTCATGAATACACTGGACATGACTTTACGCCCAACGATGTTAGATTCAATGCAAATAATGATTTGTGCTGTCCCAGCTTCGACGATCCCACGTCGATGGAGAGACCCGGTTGCGACTATTTTTCGCGATCACCCTATTCTTATTTCCAAAAGGCCGGCGGGGCAGATTTCCGAATATTATTCTCAAAATGGCAACCGCCGATAAAAACCCTACCGCTGGAAGCATTGCCGTGGCACTGGTCGAAGACGACGTGCCCGCGCGGGAGATTCTGGCGGGATGGATTCGGGAGGCGGATGGATTCCTTTGCGCCGGTGAATATACGGATGCGGAGACGGCGCTGATCAAACTGCCGCTGGAAAAGCCGTCGGTGGTTTTGTTCGACATCAATTTGCCGGGCATGAACGGGATCGAGTGTGTGCGGCGTTTAAAGCCGCGCCTGCCGGCCACGCAGTTTGTGATGGTGACGGTTTACGAGGACGCGAACCATATTTTCGACGCGCTCGCGGCGGGCGCCAGCGGTTATCTGCTAAAGCAAATGCGCCGCAATGAATTGTTGAGCGCGTTGCGCGACGTGCATTCCGGGGGGTCGCCGATGAGCAGCCAGATTGCGCGGAAAGTCGTCCAATCGTTTCGGCGCGGGGACAACCAATCGGATGGCACCAATGACCTCTCACCGCGGGAACGCGAAGTTTTGGAATTGCTCGCCCGGGGGTATCTTTACAAGGAGATCGCCGGGATGCTGGACATCAGCGTTCAAACCGTAAACACCTACATCCGGCGGATCTACGAAAAACTGCATGTGCGCTCCCGGGCGCAGGCGGTTGCCAAATACGCGCATTTGCCGATTGGCAACCAGCCGTAAGGCGATTCGCTTCCCGTCCCCTACCTGCAAGCGAGAGGTTTTTTAGTCTTCAAAGTCCGGCGAAAGGATTCATTCCAAAAAAACACTGCCCTGACCGGTGTGAAGCAGGCACCGATCCGGCGCTTTTTTGGCACCTACGGTCAAAGTGCACGGAAATATTGCTGCGCGCCCAGGCTGTCCTTGGGAATTAGCTGACGGGGGACATACCACATTGAGCGGCGCCGCGCATCAGCGGTAGAGGGCTACCGCAATCCACGACGCTTTGCGCCAAACTCTGAATGTTGTGTTTCACGGCGCCGGATTCAAAAGGGGATGGTGCATCACGAGGACCGGAGATTTGATCGGGTCGAACGAAACACGACTGGCGGCGACGGCGCGCACGGAGTGACGCGCCCTACCTGGGCGATGGGCGGATTCGGGTGGCACGTTTTCGCCGGATTTTTTTGGAGGGGTCGACAAAGCGGCGGAGCTTCACCGCAGTCCAAAACGCTTGCGATAACCTCTGATGGGGAAAAATGAAAGCGGGCGCCGCCCAACCGCGACGCCCGCTGTTCTCCAACGGAGACTCAACCCACTCTCAACTACAAAAACCGCGCTCTAAATTCCTCCGCAAGCCATGCTCCCGCCTATCTGAGTGCGGAAGTCAAGGGAGCGAGGTAAAAGCAATCCGGATTGTCGGGTGTTTGTACGGTGGCAGTCGTGCTGCCCATCCCGGGTTGAGCAATGCCTTGCGGCGTATAAGTGCGAGGGTCCTTCCATTTATGGACACTGGCGTGACCGTCGGCGAAAGCCATGCCACCGGAGCCAGCATGGGCCGCCGAAGGATAATCGATGAGGTAGGTGTGTCCCGCGGTCGCCTGGGCCGAAACGGCAAAAGAACCGTCATTGATGGTGTATGGATTTTCATCCATCATCACCCAGGTATTCACCGGACCCGGATTGCTGAAGGCGCTCATTTTACCATAGGTCAGCCAGACCCCCTGGCCGCCAACGTAGGAAGCGCCCTCCAGCCAGCCGCCGTCCACTGGACTGCCGATGGGTCGACCACTGGTACTCGAACTGCCAAAGACCGTACCCACGGCTGAGTTCATGGAATAGCTGCGGACATGGAGGCTGTGTCCGGCATTGGGATCAATATAGGTATCCGCCGGGCAACGCCAGACCGCTCGATTTGGAAGGTAGGCTGAAATGACGGTGTTGGGATCAAGCAACTCACTGATTCCTGCTCCGATTGCGTAGGCATGGTCTTGCGCATCCGCCGCCTGCTCCATCGTTCCAACAACCCAATTTTTATTCTTCGCCTTATCTACCGCGGACATTGAATAATAGGGGGTGAGGTAAGGAAAATCATTGGGGGCCAATAGATCATTATTGTCATCGGCATACATACGCCATGCCAGCATCAACTGCCGCGAATTATTCATGCAAGATACGCTCTGGGCCCGGGCTTTGGCCTTGCTCAAGGCGGGCAACAGCATGGCGGCCAGAATGGCAATAATGGCAATGACCACCAGCAATTCGATCAGGGTAAAACCGTTGTGGACTTCATTCTTCTGGCTCATCTGAATATTTCTTTTCATATCGTACCTGACAACTCTTTCTGATTTCCGGTTTTATCCCGCGAACAAATTCGATGGTTGAATCCGTAGCGGATGCCAACAAACGGGCATCCGCTACGGGTGGTTATGCGATCAAGGTCCGACGGTTACCGCCGAGCTTGTATTCGACAGTATGTTAGTGCTCGTGGCATCGGTTGCGGTGACGGTGAAGCTTCCTTGAGCGCTGAAGTCAACTTCTTCAGTCAAGGTCCCGTTTTGCAACGCCGTTTGGACCGGAGTTAAGGCGCCGCTATCCGACGAGGTTAAAGTCACCTGGTCTGAGGTGTTGACAATATGCCAGGTCGAATCGACCGAGTTAATGGTTACCTGGATTGCACCGGAGCTGGCAGCGAAACTCAAAGGTGTTGGCGTACCGGACTTGCCGGTGGGGGTATTGGGCGCATTGGTTTCGCCGGGGAGCAGGACTTGCAACTGAGTCGCCACACGCTTGATCAGCTTGAAGAATGCGGTATTACCGGACGGCACGTCACTGCTCCCCACGATCTCGGAGCGGCGTCCGTTCAGGGGGACGATGGTCGTGAGGGCGGGAGTCGTCCAGGACAGCGGATTATCCAAGTTGGAACTGACTTCCAAGCCGAAGCCGTTGTCGGGCAGCGTCCAGGAAAGCCAGAAGTCGGAGCCGGTTGGCACGAGAACCACGCCCTTGGGTCCAGAGGAAGCGGAGGTGTCCCAGACGTTGGTGGTGTCGAGCACCGAATCCGCCAGAAAGTTGTCGCTGAAGGGCTGGGCGGTTCCGGTGATGGCAAAGTTGGAATAAACCACGGCCTGATTGGCCGCGTCCACATTGTTTGCCTGCATGCCCAAATAAATCCGGAAGGCAGGGGTGCCCTGTTCGGCGAAGTAGCCGATGTTATAGGCCGGGATCACAAAGTTGGTCGAACTGCCGTCGGGGGCAATCACGGCAACGTTGGTGTCGGAAGTAAACTTGAGGGTCCAAGTGCCCAGAATCGTGCTGCTCGCGAGCGCCGCCAAGTCGCCCGATTCATTCGTAATATTATATACACCGGGCGAAAGCACATTCGTGATGGCCCCACCGCCCAACGTTCCGGGAGCGGCGGTGTAATAATAATTATTAGTGGTCGTGGCCGTGGTGCGGGTTTCGTTACCGCTGCCGTACATCGCCTGCTGGTTGTTCTCATTTACCTTGTAGCGGAAGCGCCCCGTGGCGCTGGTGGTGCTGCCCTGCAGGTAAAAGAGAGCGCAGTTGGTTTCATTCCAGTCGGGGGCGTTATCCTCGTAATTGGGATTGGGGACCAAAAACAACCAGGCTTCGCAGTTCACCGAGTTGGGATAACCGGCGACGGTAAAGGAATACGTCACGGGATTCGCGGCGGTGGCCTGGCCGACCCAGCTTAGTCCGGAGGTCTGGCGCAACACCGCCGACTGGCGGTCATAGAGCCCAGCCGTGCTCGCAAACACCGTCAGCCCGGGAGTCGCCTTGGCGGGCGCCGAGACGGTGGGTGGCGGGGGCGGACCGGCGGTTCCCTGGAGAACGATGTTATCAATCCAGAAGCGGCCCTGGAAATCGTTGGCGATTTGCCCGCTGTACTGATTGACCCATTTATGAAAAACAATACCAGTACATCCGTCCAGACCAGCGAGGGTCAGATTGATGGGAAGCACCATGTGCACCCAGCCACTGGCAGCGGCTGCGGGTATATTGGTGGTGACGATGGTAGGCCCCATCTGGCCGCCCACCGGACCGCCGCAAAGGTCAACCTCCAGACCGCCGATGGAACCGGCGTTCAGGAGCCCGTTCAATATCTTCTGACCGGCACTGTTCGTCGCAGTGATGGGGATGGTCGAGACGTCGTTGAATTCGGCGGGCGTAATATCGGAGGTGTTGTCCCATTTGATATCGAATTCGATAGCCTTGTATTGGGAAAAGTTAATGGCCGTCCCGACATACCAGGGATTGCCATTGAGACAGAAATAGGTGGTGCAGGGAGTGTCCGAGGAGTTGCTAAAATCAACGGTGATTAAAGCCGCGCCGGGAGGGTTGCCATTGGAACTGTCCCACGCCTGGGTGCCGGATCCCCATTCGTGCCCGAGGTTGCCGCCGGGATCCGTATCAAAAGAGCTCAGGGTCAGGTCCGCCGTCTGCGCCAGACACCGGCCCGGGCCGCCGACGAGCAGAGCGGCCATGGCGAGCCCGCAGTATATTGCCGTTCGATTGCTTTTCATGTTGGTTGGTTCGTTGGGATTTGATCTTGTTGGTTTGGAGGGGAGTCAGGGAATGGAAGGCATTCGTTTACCGATGATCAGACCGTCATTTTTTCTTTTGGTCCGGGACAAAGCGGGAGCAGCTTCCGTGCGGAGGGCGTCGGATGGCCTAAAAACCAGCCGATAAAAAACTGGTGGCTCATAATTGGTACTGGGTGATGATGCATTATCTCACATTCGGTCAGGCGCGCATGTCATCAAAACAGGGGACAAGGCCGAGTCGTTGGCGAATCGGCGCGAAAGGTCAATCGCCCGCCGTGACGGTCCACATGCCTTTGGGGGCGGTCAAGGTGCCGGTGCCGACAGTCTGTTCCATCTTCAGGCTTTCGACATGGCCGTCGCAAAATACGTAATTAAAGCGGTTGCGCTGGGCTTTATAGAGGAGATTGCCCTGGGGCGTACCGGTCCCTGAGTTGACATCTTGCACGGGATCGGTTCCGGGATCGGTCTGGTAAAGGTCGTTGGCGCCGGAAGGCGACCGGGGCCCCATGACAATGCACGTCCATATATTACCGGCGCACTGCTGTCCCTGAACCGCTTCGGCGAGCAAAATGGTTCCGGCGGGGTCCCGGACCACTCCCGAGCGATAGCCGTGCGCATTCCAATCCGGTGACACCCCTGAATCAGTCCAATAGATGCCCACGCCGACGCGACCGGGCCGGGTGAGATCGGGCAGCGGATAGGAACGGTTTTGATCGGGAACCTGATAATCGGACTGCCAATTGGGGCCGCCGCCATTCATGGCATAGGAGCGGAGGGCGACCAAGGGTTCCGCACCGCCCATCCAGCTGACTTTGGGGAACCGGTCCAGGGGGCACTGCAAGGTCCGGGCCACATCCTCCGGGAACATGGCGCCGCCGGCGTAATCCTTGTCATTCGAGTCCGGACTGCCGATATTTTTGGCAATAAAATCATCCCAACTCAGCTGGTCGCCGGCGGCATCCGACCACCCGGCCGGGGGGTACATGTCATTGTTGTCTCCGCCAAACATGATCATGCCCAGGCCGAGTTCCCGCATATTGGACGCGCATTGGATTCGCTGCGCCCTCACTTTCGCGTTGGCGAGGGCGGGCAAAAGCATGGCCGCGAGGATGGCGATAATGGCGATAACGACCAACAACTCGATGAGCGTAAAACCGCACAGCGTTTGCTTTCGGAGCGGCGGGAGCGAGCAAAGTTTCATTTTAATCCGGGTTTACTGGTTAACGAGCACCACGTGCAGGGAATGCTCCATTTTGTATTTTTTTCCCGGTGGCGGCGGCGGTATTTGCACCCCGGGATCGGCGGCAAATTCCTCAAAACTGGCCGGGCGGCGTTGATGGGCGACGGCCCACCGGAGCACGGAATGGCTCAGCGCACCGAGGTCCGGCTGACCATTATCCGAGGCAATTACCGGGAGGGCGGACGGGGACGCGGCGACAGCGGCTTGGGCGACCGGAGGCCCATCGACGTTGGTGGCCTCGGCTACCGCAGACGCTGGCGCGGGGGTGGCGACGGGCTTGGGTTTACAACCGGCCAGGGTGGCCAGCACGAACAAAAGGATGAGGGACCGCGCCAAGGAAATTTGAACCGAGGCGTGCCGCAGGCGCCAAGGGACTCTTTTCGAAATGGCATTAAAAAGTGTTATCGGCATGGGCAGGTCAAAGCGCAAACGACATCGCGGCAATTCAGTTGGGCGATAGGGTAAAAAGTAATCTAAATCCACATTTAAGTAATGTCACTAAAAATGATGACATGATGAAAGAGCGCTAATGAGAACCGAGAGGAAAGAATGAAATATGAAGTATGAAACTAAAGCTGCCCCCGGGCGCCGTGCGCAGGGTTGGAACGGCGAAGGTTGGAGGGGCGGCGGAAGAAAACAGTTCACGCGGACGCAAAACGCGGAGACCATTTTCGTTTCAAGCCACGGATTGAACACGGATCGGATTGCGAATTTAGAGGAAGCTGAAACAATTCACGAGGGATGAGCATCGGAATTGCCAGCCGCAAAGGAACAAGGAAAAGGAAAGATTTCACGCGGAGACACTCCTCCTTCGCTAAAGCTACGGAGGACAGGGGAGAACGCGGAGAGGATGAAACTTGGAGAGGGAAATGCATTTCTTCACCGCGAACTACGCCTAATACACGAAAATGGATTTTACGTTTCTTGCGTGAGCTTTTTCCGCAATGATATTGAATTTGCCGACGAAGCCATAGCCGGGTGGAGAGGGAATAGCAGGCTGGATTGGATCAGAACCGGTGCCGGCCATGAACGAAAGGCCATCGAAAAGATCCTCTGGAACCCGCTTCGGGGTGCATTTGGGTTTGGGTTTGGCACCGGTGGTCTGCGCTGCGCTCCGACCACCGGCTACTAGCTTTGACGCCTCCAGCGTCAGGGACCGCCGCCCCCCCCTTTTCATGAACCTGCGAGATCCGTATTGCCAACGGCGGGTAACCAGCGTAAAAATTGCTCGTTGGGTCGCAAGGAAGGCCAAAACATCAAGAGTCAACCACACATTCAGAGATGCGGTCCGGCTCAAAAACCAGCAGATGACCGGGGAATCTGCAAACAGTTTAAAAATATTTCATGAGACGCATCGGAATCCTTACCGCCGGCGGCGATACCCCGGCCTTGAACGCCACCATACACGGGGCCGTCACCCGGGCCAACGAACTGAAACTCGAAGTCATTGGTTTGATCAAGGGGTTTAACTGCCTGTTCAATCCCCGGGTTCCGCATGTCCATTTAAATCCGCTATTCCAATCCATACCCGAACTGGAGCCCACCAAAGGCGGCACGCTGCTCGGATCGTCGCGGGATTATGTCGATCCCGACAAGAAGGAGGAGCTGGATCTGGTAGTGAAACGTTTGCAGCAACTGGGCATTGAAGGTCTGATTTGTGTGGGCGGCGACGGCACGCTCAACGGATTGCAACCGATTGCGGAACGATTGCCGGCGGTGCTGGCGCCCAAGACGATTGATAACGACCTGGGCCTGAATTATCCGAATGAGCCCGATGAATGGTTGCGGGTGAAGGATGCGGACGCGAAGGGTGGCTTTCGCTATCGGCGAAACGAGTCGCGAACGGTTTTCAGCCTGGACCATATTGTCAATTATGTCACGCCGGGGTATGCGACGGCGGTTTATGAGTCCGCCAGCGGCATCGAGCGGGTGCGCACGACGGCGGAAAGCCACCGGCGCATTGCGATTGTCGAAGTGATGGGCCGGCATTCCGGGTACATCGCCTTGGGCTCGGCTTATGGGCGGCCGGATATTATTTTGATTCCGGAAGTGGCGCCGGATCTGGAAAAGCTGGTCCAGCAAGTGAAGAATCTTTACGACCTGCAAAAGAACGTCGTCATCGTCTGCGGCGAAGGCATCGTGGATGAGCAAGGGCGGGAATTGGGCGCGGAAACGCGCTCCACGGATCCGGCGGGCAATATCGTGCTGAGTGGCGCGGCGGAAGCGTTACGTTCCAAGTTGATCACCATGATCGGCGACCGATATTTTCAACTTTACCGCCGGGGGCAATCCGCGCGGGAAGCGATTTTCACGCGGAAAGTGGGACACACGCAGCGGGGCGGGCGGCCGATTCTATTCGATCGCTTTTACGCGGCGTTGCAGGGCGCCAAGGCGGTGGATCTGCTGGTGGAAGGCCGGAATAACGCGGTTTCGATACTCCAATACACGGCGGCCAAGGGCTTTTTTGTGGAAGGGTACGACGCCAACCGGTTCCGCGACCGCTGGGGATTGATCCATGCCCGCCAGATGCATCCGTCATTTTATGACAAGGAACTGATGAAGCCGTCGCGGACCGGCATCGAATATCTGCTGCCGATTTTCCGCCAGGCGATCGGCGATGACGACATGGAGTATTTGCGCCAGACCCGGTTTGCGCCGGGGAACATCACCGAGCCTTACCATTCCATTAATACGGATGTCCACAAACGGATCCGGTACCTGCCGGAATGATGGCGACGATTCCCGCCGCAAAAAATAGTTGCCAACGCCGATGGGACAGGCATCGTTATCAGCCAAGGATTTGGTTTAATTACGACCGCCGACCAATTTAACATGAACGCCGACGCTCTAATGCATACCCAGCACGACCAGGGCTATTTGCCTGCCCACTTGATTGCCAACATCAATGTCAAACTGTCCATGATCGGCTGCCCGCCGGTGCCGATCAAGGGGGATGACGATTTCGCCGAAATCACCTTTGCCATGGCCCAGCAGTCCCGGGAAAAGGACCGGTTGCTGGGGCAACACCTATCGCCGGTGGATCAGCGCATTCAGACGTTTCTGTACGATTATCTTCAGGACGTGCCGGTGCCCAAGCTGCCCGCCCATACTTTTCAACTGGACTGTCCGGGCATGGCGCGCGTGCTGTCGCTGCCCATCGACCGCGATGATTTTTCCTCGGACATCATCAATTCCTACCGTGTAAAACAAGGGGTATTGCACAATCCCCGCAGCGATCGCCGGACCACGCAGGGGATTTTTCACGTCACGGAGGGCGGGCTGCCGATACCGGACGATAAATTTGGCGTGCCGAAGGCGACCTTCTCGAAACTGCTGGCATTGGCCCTGAGCCCACCGGCGGATTTGATGCGATTGCCGTTCACGGCCACGCAGCCGAAACCGGCGGAATGTTTTGTTTCCCTGCTGATTCGGCCGATCGTCAGTCCGGAAGTGCCAGGCTTCCTGCCGGAGAAGACGATGGAAGTCCGGTTTATTGCACCGGGCAACCTGGTGAGCAACCTGGACTTCATCGAATGTATTTTCGGCAATGCCGGGGACCCGCTGCTACCCAAGAACGATTCCGCCTTGGATACGGAGCATTGGACCGGGCATACGGGCTGCGTGATTCTGGCGCCGCATTTGGTTCGCGCCACCAAGAAAGCCGTGGGCTTGCCGCACTGGGACAAAGCGACGGAGCGTCAGCGCCGGGACGGAATGTGCTGGAAAGCCGAAGAGGAGATCTACAATGGCGGGAACGCCTTCAAATTGACCTGTCGCGACACCGCCGGAGTGATTGTGACGATCATCGCGGACAATTATTTCGGCTATTGCAAAAAAGAGGTCAAAACGCAGATCAGTTACGCGGCCAACCTGTACGGCATGTGTGAAGAAGAGCATGCGGGCGGCGCGCTGGTGTTTCAGAGCTACGATTTAGGGGAGGAATTCAGCGGGGACATTCACGTAAAGCCGCAGGGCCATTCGTTCGCCGAAGTCACCCGGCTGTTTTCGGACGTCATGGACATCCAGCCGGACGGTTACGGTGTGGACAAGAAGTTTCCGCAGATTATTTACGTACCGGAAAACGCCGAATTCGATCTGATGAACCAGTCGGTATGCTGGGCCGGCCATGGGGGGGACAAAAGCGTCCACAAAATCCGGTTACAACCGGATAAAACGTACGTTCGCCCCTCCGGCTACAAGGTGAAGATGGAAAAGCCGCCGGGCCATGGCCGGCAATGGCGCTTGGTGGGCACGGTGGCCGACAGCACGCTTTGTCACAAGCCGTGCACGGTATCCGGGGGCGGCAAATCGGAAATTTCCAAGCCCATCACCGATGCGATTTTAACCGGGCCGGTCTTTGTGGCCGACCACAAGCACGACTTTGAGAAAGTGGCGGAGCTGATCGATCGCGACTATTCGGGCCGTTTTGTGAATAAAGGGCGCATCGACAAGCGCGCGGTGCTTTCGGCGGAACGTTCGCTGGGTTCGGTGATCAAGCTGTTGACGATCGACGAACAGGACTACACAACCGAATACAACGACTGGCTGAATTCCGTTCCGCAATACCTGAAGGAACTGGTCTTTGTGATCAAGCGCTATTACAAGGAAGATTGGGGCGCGCAATGGCGCGAACATTTCAGCGTGGACATCATCAACGGGGTGCCGGGCAACGAGCTGAAATGCGACAACCGGAAGCTGGTGACCACGTATTTGCGGGTGGGTTTTGATGCGGACGGCGCCTG
>Ga0302319_10015806_pt1 | contig 13962 bp, 11 predicted proteins | sample Bog_T0_2_FD_203319 | JGI IMG/M metagenome (GOLD analysis project Ga0302319, IMG submission 203319) | Peat permafrost microbial communities from Stordalen Mire near Abisko, Sweden - Bog_T0_2 | ecosystem: Environmental > Terrestrial > Soil > Wetlands > Peat | place: Sweden: Abisko, Stordalen Mire...
TGAATCACCAACGCAAACGCGAACCGAACCGTGAAACCTTGGAGCTAGAGATTCTCGACCGACTTCAACATCTCGGGAACGAACGAGGTGCGCGGTCGAATCAGCGTCGTACGCACCGGCCCCGGGCGGACCCGGATCGTGGCGTCGTTGGGACCGAAGCCTCCTGCGCTCAGAGGATCGTCGGAGAACGAGTAGCCGTACCCCTCTTTGTCTCCACCCGCCGGCGGCGCACCGCCCGCAGCGGGTGCCTGCGCGAAGGCATTCGTCGTCACCAGGACGAAGCCCAGTGCCAGCGCGGCTCCAAGAACAGTCAGTCGGCCGTGTGTCTTTGCCATCGTCCCACTCCGTAGGTGTGCGGTGTCTTGAAGGCCAGTTTGGAGGCGTGTATTCGAGGCGTTTTCCGGGACAGTTTTGGCGGAATACTCCGCTCTCGTTACAGTGACATTGTACCGCTGACCGTGGAGCTCGTCAATTACTCCCCGTCTGACAGCGATGCGCAGTGAAGGTTCCCGCCGGGTCGCTCTATTTCGTGGGTGCGGGCGGAGGAGGCGGAGGAGCCGCTCCGGCCGGAGGAGCCGGGGGGGCCGGAGGAGCGGGAGCGGCAGGTGCGCCGCCGTCGCCTGCAGCGGCGGGCGCCGCGGAGCCGGACGCCGCGGGGGCCGCCGGGGCCGACGGCTCGGGCGCGACCTTGGTGTTGATGAAGGTCTTCGTGTCCTCCATGTCCTGGATGCGCTCCTTCGAGCGCTTCACGGCTCCCGCGTACTCGGGCTTGTCTGCCGCCCGGTCGATGAAGGACTGGAAGATCTTCGTCGCCGCGTCGAGGGCCGCGATCGTGGCCGCGTCACCGCCACCCGACTTCGCCTTGTACTCCTGGGTGAGGATGCCCTCGTTGTAGTAGGCGTCGGGTCTCGCGGCGTCGATCTTCTTGCAGGAGTCGAGCTCCGCCTGCACCGCGGCGAGCTGCTTGTCGTAGTTGACGTCCGTGATCTGCCCGCGCAGCGCGAGGGCGAGACCGAGGTGAGCGTCGTAGTCGTTCGGTCGCATCTCGAGGGCCTTCTGGTAGGCCTGCTGCGCCTGCTCGAAGCCGCGGAACGAGAGGTTGACCGCGGCGTAGTTCATCTGCGCCTCGAAGAACTTCGGGTCGAGCTTCGCGGCGGCGGCGAACTCCTGGACGGCACCGTTCACCTGCCCGAGCTCGTTCTGGATGAGCCCCGCCGTGTTGTGAATCGGGGCGTAGCTCGAGCTCTTGCGGATGGCTTGCGAGCAGACGACGGCCGCGAGGTCGAGCTGCTGGACGTCGGCGCGCTTGCCGACGGCGGCGTTCGTGACGAGCTGCCGGCCGCGCTTTCCCTTGATCGCACCGGCGCGCTTCTTCGCGAGCTGAAAGTAGTAGAGGGCCAGCTGGTTGAAGGCCGGCATGTAGCCGTCGTCGATGGCGAGCGCGCGCTGCAGGTTCTGCTTCGCGCAGTCCATGTCGTCCTTGCACCGATCGCCGCCCTGCGTGCTGTCGCGGCTCATCTGGAACATCGCGAGGTCGACGAGCGCGGGGACGTCTTGAAACTGCGCGTCGAGGACGGCCTGCTGCAGCGTCGCGATCGCGGCGTCCTCGTTGTTGTCCTGCTTGTACTGGTAGAGCGCCAGCTGCGCCTTCGCGAAGTGGCTCTTCGGATCCTGCGAGAGCGCCTGCGTGAAGTGCGCTTTCGCCTGGTTCTCGTTGCCGCAACGCTGGTACGCGAGACCCGCGTTGTAGGTGGCCTCGGCGAGCTTACCGTCACCGGCCGCCTCGAACTGCTTGGCGATGCTGGTACACGAATCGTCGCTCCAGTCTGCAGCCTTGTCGTGCGCGTTGAAGGCGTCGAGGGCAGCGTTGAATCTGTCGGCGACCGCGGTGTCGACCGGCGGGGGCGCGACGGCGCCGCCGTGATCCACGTGCGCGGGCGTCACGGGCTCCTTGCCGCCGCCGCAGGCTGCAAGACCGAGCGCGATCGAGAAGATGTGCGCCGAGAGAATGCGTCCGGATAGCTTCATGGTCGTTCTCCAAAACCACCGCCCGCGGCGAGCCGCGGGCGTGGGGTTCAGTGGCCCTTCTTCTTCGGCGCCGGCTTTGCACCCTTGTCTGCGGCAGCTGTGTCGTCCGACGATGCCTTCTCGGGCGGCGGTCCACCTGCCGCGGGAGCGGCGTGCCAGGCGGTGCCACCGACGACGAGCGGCGGCGGCTTGTCATCGAGGCCGCTGTTCGAGAGCGTGGGGGCGCCACGGAGCTCGTCGACGACGTGGTATTCGGACTTGTAGTTCTTCGCGAGCCACACCTCGCACGAGCGCGAGTACTCGTCGAAGTATTGCTGCTGGACCGACAGGTCGAGGCACTTCTTGAGGGCCGGCTTGGCGTGGTCTCTCTTGAAGGGCTCGCTCGCCGCGTCGAGCGCGTCGTAGTACGCGCCGCGGAGCTCGGGATCCGTCTTCCATTCCTTGGGGATGGGAGCCGCGCGGAACTGGTCGACGAAGTCACCCCACATCAGCCCGGCGCGCGAGCCGGCGGCGATGACCCACTTGGGGGGCTTGATCGGCTGGATCTCGAGGATCTTGAAGTACTCGGGCTCGACCTTCGCGATCGCGTCCCTCTTCTTCGTGTACCAGTCCTTCACCTTCGTCTGGATGTGCTTCAGCACGTCGGCCTTGTTGCCGGCGCCCTTGTAGACGGGGAAGACGATGGGCTCGACGATGGCCTTGCGGGCCTCCTCGGCCGAGTAGAAGTAGGCCTCGCCAACCGCGTTGAGAGACTTCGCCAGGCGCTTGCCTCGCTGCCCCTCGTCCTCGGTCTTGTACGACTCGTTGATGCGCGCGACGGCGGCGGCCGGATCCTTCCAGATGCCGCGAACCGTTGCGTACTCCGACTTTGCGCTCGAAGCGCCGTCGCGGAGGTGCGCGAACGCGCGACCGAGCGTCGCGTGGGCCTGTACCTGGATGTCCGGCGGCGCCTTGTTGATGATGGACATCGAGCCCGAGAGCGCCAGCTTCGCGGCGGTCCAGTCTTCCTTCTCGGCGTAGTGAGCGCCGATCGCGAACTGAATGGCCGCGGTCTCCGACGCCTTGCTCGCGCCGAACTTCTTGCGGAACGCGTCCGCGTCCTTGATCGCCTCGTCCTCGTGTCCGAGGCCTAGCTGGAGCTGGACAGCGTCGCTCAGCGCCTGGTCCGCCTTCTCCGGCATGGGCTTCAGATCGGCGTACTTCTCGTACCAGATCGCGGCCTGGTCGTAGACGGCGATAGCCTGGTAATTGCCGCCGATCTCGTAGGTCGCTTTCCGTGCGAGCTCGCTCTTGTCCATCCCGTTGCTCGGGTTGAGGAGCACCATGCGCGCGGCGATGGCCTTCGCGATGAGGCGGGCCGCCTGGTAGGCGCGCGCGCCGTTGTACACGATCTCGTCGAGCCGCTCGCACTGCGGGGGCTGGTTGGCGCGGAGCGGGGCCTCGCCGTACTTGTGCCAGATCTCGAAGTAGACGTTGCCGGCCTGCTCGTCGAGCTGAAGGGCGTTGGAGGCCCCCTTGTCCGCGAGCTCGGTCAGCTTCTGCGCCTTGAGGCGCTGGATGTCGCACTGGATCTTGGTGAGCGTCGTGCACTGGTCCTGATTCTTGCTCAGCTTGTCAGGGGTGCAATAGAGGTCGATGAACTTGGGTACGTCCGACGCCATGTCGTCGAAGCACGACGGCCGCGGCGGGTTCATGTGCGCGCCGATGACGTTCACGCTCTCGAGGTAGAGCTGGGCGGCGTAGATCCCGACGTCCTTGTCGGAGTTGTTGACGGCGATGTCGCGGAAGGCGATCGCCGCCTCTTCCCAGTGCTGCGCCTCGAAGTAGGTGCGTGCACGGGCGTACTTGACCTCGAGCAGCTGGTCGAGGCCGGCTGTGTCCTTCGCGGCCGGGTGGATGTAACAGACGTACCGGTTGAACGCCTGGATCATGCCCTTCTGGTTGTCCGTGAAATCCTTCGGCTTGAGCTTCGCCTCCTCGTCCTCCTTGGCGTTCTTCTTCGAGCCCGGGAGGTTGCCGGAACCCTGGCGATCGGTGCCGCCCTTGTGCACCTGGTCGTAGATGTTCTGGTAGCAGAGCACCGACGCGTACGCGGCCTCGGCCGCCTCGGGAGCACCCGGGTTCTCGGAGACGACGGAGTCGAACGCGGGGCCGCACTCACTCCAGCGCTGCTGGAAGTAGAGGAGGTCGGCCATCGCGTACTTGATCTTGTAGATGTTGGGCCAGTCGTCCTTCACGATGCGCGGGAACTGGAACTTCGCGAAGTCGTCCGCCTTCCAGGTGTCGACGACCTTCTTGTAGAGGTAGGCCGCGAGCCCCATCGTCTTCGGGTCGCCCGTGCCGCGCTGACCGCCGGAGCCGACGGCCTCGAGGTGCCACGCCATCGCGGTCTCGGTGAGGAGCGCGGCGGTCTTGTTCGCGCACTCCTGGATCGCGTCGGGCTTGTGGTTTCCGCCGTTCTTGTAGTCGACGTAGACCTTCTGCTGGTTGTCGAGCTCGTTCTTGATGAGGTCCTTGTTGCCGGACTTCATCGCCATCGTCGCTTCGCTGATGTGCGCCTGGTAGAGGCAGCCCTTCTCGCCCCCGCGATCGCGGACCACGAGATCGCGGTAGAGCGCGATGGCCTCGGGGTAGTGGCCGGTGTCCAGGTAGTTGTTACCCAGATCGTCCATCATCTTGAACGTGTTGGTGTTCGTGCCCGCAGGGTCGCCCGAGATGTTGTGGAAGAAGTTGTAGGCCGCCGACGGGTCGCCCTTGAGGGCGTAGACGGGGATGATGTCCTTGCGCGCGCTGTCCGCGAGCTTGGAGGCGTTCGGCAGCTGCGAGTACGTCACGCCGTAGTCGATGACCTTCTTGAAGGAGTTGAGCGCCTTGTCGAACTCTCCGTTGTTCCAGAAGACGTAGGCGAGCTTGTACCAGGCGTACCCGTAGACCTTGTTGTTGGGCGGCGGGTAGCCGATGACCTTCACGTACGCGTCGCGCGCGAAGCTCCACTTGCTCGGGTCGCCCTGGGCCTCGTTGAAGAAGAGCTCTCCGAAGGCGAGGTACGCGTTCGGGATGTACTTCGAGTTCGGGCGCTTCTGGATGAGCTCGTAGTAGACGCGCCGCGCGTTCGCGTTGTCGTTCGCCTGCTCATACTCGTACGCGAGGTAGTAGAGGACCTCGTCGAGCTGCGGGTAGTTCGGGTACTCGTTGTCGATGACCGCGTAGTACTTCTCGGCGTTCGAGCGGGCCTTGGCCATGATGCCGGCGGCCTGCTGCACGAGCGTCTGCTGCTGGCCGGCCGCGCTCGGGTTGTTCTTCTTCGCGGCGTCGCGCGCGATCTCCGCGTTCGTCTTGTCGCGGAAGGCGGCGCTCTCGAGCTCGACGTAGTCCTCGGCGAGGCGGCGCAAGACCTGGATGCGGTCGGGGGCGTTCTGGGGGGTGCTCGAGTAAAGGTTCTCGAGGCCGCTGATCTCCGTCGCGAGCAGCGCGCGCTGGCGCGCCTGGAGGCGGTTCTTGCGATCGTCGCGCTGGGCGGCCGTCATCTGCTCCGAAGGCACGTTCGGCTTGGTCTGCTGATCGCGCTTCTTGAGATCCTGCGGTACAGGCGCCGAATGGAAGTTCGTCTGGGGACCCTTGCCGTGGTCCCCGACGTTGAACTCCTTCAGTCCGCCTGCGTTCGCCGGGCACGCGGCCAGCGTCGTTTTCGCCTGTTCATTGACGCACGCGCCGCCCGAGGGCGGAGGAGGCGCGCTCGCGGGCCCTGCGAAGGCGACCTGCCCGACCGTCAGAAGCGCCGAGCCAACAAGAAGAGACCAGAACCGATTCATGGTTACCCCTACCTCCCGCACTTCGAGGTGATGGTCTGTCGATAGAAGCCAAGCTCGTCACGCCAGTACTCGCCGTCGAACGGCCAGATGACGTGCTCCTCGTCGGGTTTCACGATGTTCGCCTTCGACTCCTCGCGCGAGACCTGGCTGCCCGCGATCGCCTGGTCCAGCTGGTTACGCTGGGCCGCGGTGATGTCGATGAGGATCTTCGCGCTGTCGCGCAGGTGCTCGTTGAGCTCATCGAGGTTTCGCTGATAGCGGTCACGGGCGAGCTGGCCAGCGTTGCGCACGGCGATGTCGCGCGCGAGCTGGAGGGCGTCCTTCACGTCCCCGCCGAGCGTCGAGCTCTGGAAGTTCTGCGGGGCGGCCTTGAAGCGGCCGGCCTCCTTGTCGAGCGCCGCGACGTACTCGAGGTTGCGGAGGAGCTGACGATCGGAGAGCGCGTTCTTGACGATCGGCTTCACGCTCGCCTTCAGATCCGCCTTGTCGTCGCGCACGTCCTTCAGAAACTTGTAGAAGGACTCTTCTTGGTTATCGCCCTTGAATCGCTTCAGGACGTCGCTCAGATCGTTGTAGATGGGCTGGTACTTCGTCTGAAACTTGGCGACGATGCCCGTCGCGTCGTCGTATTGGCAGTTGGCGAAGTAGATGACGGACTTGAGTACGCCCGCCTCCGGGTAGTACGAGTTCGGGAAGTACGGCGCCTCGATCGTGTGGATGTTGCCGAGGGCGTGTGAGTAGTCGCCGGCCATGAAGTAGGCCCAGCTCTCCTCGAAGAGCGCGTCGAGCCAGTACTCGCTCGCGACGTCGACCTTGTTCCAGTACTTCACCGCGGCCGAGAGCTTCTGCGAGTCGATCGTCGGCGCGTTGTTCTCGTCGAGGCGAATCGAGGCCGAGTAGTACGTACGCGCCATCGAGAGGAACGCGAGGTCGCGCATGCGCGTCTCGTCGTCGACGCCCTCGACGCCCTCGTCGATCGCGCTGACGATGCGCGTGAAGGCCTGCACCGCCGGGACGCTCTTCCGGAGCTGGACGTTCGAGATGCCGCCGAAGAACTGCGCCTGGACGTAGTACCGCGACTGCCGGTCGACCTTGCCGAAGAGCGTGAGCGCCTCCTCGTACTGGCGGTTGCGGTACTTGTAGCGACCGAGCAGGTAGTTCAGCTGCCAGAACAGATCGCGCTGGTTCGGGTTGTTGAAGCGGGCGATCTGCTCGTCGTTGTACTTTCCGACGCGCTCGACGATGTCCGCCGGCTCGGGCAAGTCCGTCGCGAGCTTCGAGAGCCAGAGCAAGGTCTCGTTGAACTTGAGGTGGTTCGGCTTGTCGCTGATCTCGCTGAAGTAGGCGTAGGCGGCCTGGTAGAACTTCAGGCGGTAGAGGCAGATCGCGAGGTGGTACTGCGCGAGCTGCTTGTTGCCTTCGTCGTCCCCCGTCTCGCCCTTGTAGACGCGGTAGAGCGCCAGCGCGGCCTCCGACCACTTCTCGCCGTCGAAGAGGCGCTTGGCCTGCGCGGCCTGCTCGGTCATCTGACCGGCGGTCGGAGGCGGCGAGTTGTCGACCACCTTCTGCCCACCCGCAGGCTTCGGCTCGTCGAGCTCGATCTCCTGGGCCTTGGGGGCAGGGGTGCCTTTGGGCGGCGGCGGACGGCGGCGCGGTTGCTGCGCGTTCGCCGATATACCGACGGTGAGGGCCGAGGCTAGCAGGCACATGCGCACGAACGATTTACGCATCGTCAATGACTCCTCCGGCCGACGCCGAATCAGACGGTATAGAGACGGCACGTCTGCGATGGCCGCAGCGTGGGTCGAGAGAACTGAGACTGGATACGGAAGGTTGCGATCAGGGGACCCCGCGAGCGGGGAGGTGATCCGTTGCTCTTGTTAAGCGAGACGCATTCCAATGGGCACCGGAAGCCAAAGCCGTCGATCCGCGGCGCTTGATACTCGATGCAGGGACTATTTCCCTTCCGATCACGAGACGCCGCGCCGAATTCACGTACCGAGACAACATACAGAATGAGCCGTTGAACCGGGCCGCCGAATCCGCATCCAAAATCCCCAACAATCTTCGAAAGATACTCCCGTGGAGCGGCGCGATGGTATGGACGGGCCTGCAGGTTTGTCAAGGCGAAAAGCCGGTAGAAAAGCGGCCCGACAACGCGGCCAGGGTCGGACGATCCAGGGAGGGTTTGCCCAGGAGGGGTTCGGACGCACCACGAACGCCCTGCGAGGCCGAGCACGAAGCGATGTAGGCGATCGTGGTTCCTGCGTGGGATGAAACCCTGTCGAGGGGCGGTTCTTGGGAGCCCCCGAGACGGATGTCGAGACCTGCGTCCATTCCATAGCGAACACGCCTTGACGCGTTGAGATCGGTCGGTCTACTTTCACGCGCCGCAACGGAAGTAGCAGGGCCGTCCCAAGCTCGGACGCTAGCAAGCCTCGAAGTCAGGTTTTCTGTCGCGTTTCTGTCGCCGTCGCCGTCGCTTTCCCCGTCCCCCTGACTGCGCAGCTGCGTCTCCCTCCTAACGGAGAATCACCAACGATGACTCGTTCGACTAGCTCCGTTAGCCCCGTCCGCACTGCCAGCTCGGTCATGGCGTTGCTCGCCGCCTGCCTGTTCGTCGGGTTCGTCGCAGGCCCGGGCTGCCAGGTGAACGGCGTCGGCGACCCTTGCATCCCCGACGAAGAGTACGTGGTGAACTTCGCCGGGTTCAGCGAGCAAGAGGTCAACGTCGAGTCCAAGAGCTTCCAGTGCCGGACTCGCCTCTGCCTGGCGAACCACTTCCGCGGACGCGCGTCGTGCCCGTACGGCCAGGGCGCCGACGGCACGTCCCCCGCCGGCTTGCCGATGACCGACCCGAACGCGATGACGTGCGTCATCCCGGGTACGAACATCCCCGTCACCCCCGAGCTGAACCCCAACCCCGACGGCGGCGCCGGCATCCCCATCGTCCCCACGCCGAAGGCGGGAGACACGGTTCAAGCGCAGTGCGTCGATCGCACGGCGGCGTTGACGGTCTACTGCTCGTGCCGCTGCGCCAACGTGGATGGCCAGACCAACGACGGCGCCAACTACTGCGCGTGCCCCGACGGCTACGCGTGCACGCAGCTCGTCACGTCGATCGGCGCCGGCGACACCGGCCTCACGGGCGCGTACTGCATCAAGAACAACACGGCGTACGATCCCAACTCTGCCTGCGCCGAGTCGTGCGACCCGATGACGAACACCTGCCCGAACGCGTACTGACGCCCAGGTAGCACGCTGCGGAGTCGGACGGGACCGGAGCTGGCGCGTGCCCGAGCGCGGCTTCTGCGAGGGCAACAGGCGGAGCTGGCGGTGGCGGAGTACCTGCTCGCGCGCGGCTTCGAGCTCCTGATGACCAACGTCCACGTGGGGCGGCTCGAGATCGATCTCGTCGCGCGCCATGGGTCGCTCGTCGCCATCGTCGAGGTTCGCACCCGAGGCCCGGGCTCATACACGACGGCGCTCGAGAGCGTGACGTGGAAGAAGCAGCAGCGCCTCGTGGCCGCAGCAAAGCAGCTATGGGCTTCGAAGCTCGAAGGCATGGCCGGGGTGGAGCGCGTACGGATCGACGTGGCCGCCGTCAGCTTCGAGGGCGGCGAGACGCTCGTGGACTACGTGGAGGGCGCCATCGAGGGGTGACGCCCTCCCCTTCTCTGCACCTAGGCCGCGGCCTTGCTCTTCGCCTCGGCTTCGATGGCCTCCTTCACGGCCGGGCGTGCGTCGATCGTCCCTCGGTACGCCGCGAGGATGGGCCACTTGGCCAGATCGATCCCGACCGCCTTCGTCCAGCGGAGGAGCGTGAAGAGGTAGCCGTCGGCGACCGTGAAGGTGTCGCCCATCAGAAACTTCTTTCCGTCGAGGTTCTTGGACAGGAAGTCGAACGCCTTGGCGAGCGACGCCTTCTGCACCTCCCTCGAGGCCTCCGGCAGGTTCGGGTTGAAGAGCGGGCCGAACGTCTTGTGGACCTCGCTCGCGAGGTAGTTCAGCCACTCCTGAAGGTGGTAGCGCTCCTCGCTCGTGGGCGAGGGGGCGAGCTTCGACTCGGGCTTGCGGTCCGCCACGTACTGAACGATGGCCGCGCCCTCGGTGAGCGTGTGCCCGTTGTCGAGCAGGAGCGTGGGCACGGCGCCCTTCGGGTTGATGGCGTAGAAGTCGGCTCCGGACTTGGTCTTGTGAGCCTTGATGTCGACCTGCTCCAGATCGAACGCGAGGCCCGCCTCGCGGAGTGCGATGTGGACCGAGAGAGAACATGCGCCAGGGCTGAAATAGAGCTTCATGGGGTGACCTTCCGGGGTGTGTTGGGCGACGAGTGAAGCCCACCGCGACCCTTCAAGGCAAGCCCCCGCGCGGGCTCAGTTGATGAGGGTCGCCGTGGGCGCTGCTGGCGGCGCAGGAACGGCGCGTGACCCGTGCACGAAGACCGCGATGTGCTGCGTGTGCACCTCGGCCGTCCCCAGCACGTCGTGCCACCGCGCCAGGAACTGCTCGATGGGAACGTAGGTGTAGTGACCCGAGGTGCTCGGGTCCATGAAGAACAGGTTCTTCGCGTCGTAGCCGAGCACGATGGCGTAGTGGCCGTCGTCCCAGTCGGTGCTCCACGGCTTCATCTGCGCGTACGTCGCGACCGACTGCCACGCCTGGAGCGCAACGATCGTCGGGTCACCGCGATCGACCGCGTGCTCGAGATCGTCGAGCTCGACGTGCCCGCCGTCGCTTCCGTCGCGGACCTCCGCCGCGATCCCGGGCTGGCGGTTCAGGTAGTCGGCGATGGCTTGCGGCTCGGTGCCGTCCTGCGGGGTCGTGTGCAGCGGCGCGTAGAGCGCCGACTCGGGCGTGCGCGAGAAAGGGTCAGGCGCGTAGTACCGGAGCAGCGACAGCGCGACGCCGTCGCCGCAGCTGTAGTTGGTCTCCTGCCGCACGACCGGCAGCGGGATGACGTGGGCTGGCAGAGAGACCGGCGCCTCGTCCCGAACGAAGGCGGCGGGAGCCGGTCCCGCGTCTGTGGTCGAGGCCGGCGCGGCGCGGCACGAGGCAAGGGCCAGGCAGGCCACGAGCGCCAGTCGCCCCAGCCTCGGCACGCTCGCACCGCTCCTCACGTGTCTTTCGTTAGCATGCGAGCCGGCCGGTGCGCTCGCGAAGGCGAGGCAGTACGCTTGGGGGATGCGCATCGTCGCGGTCGCCGACACGCACCTCTACCACGACGAGCTGGCGGTGCCCGACGGAGACGTCTTCGTCCACGCCGGCGACATGTGTCGCGGCGGCGACCTGGACGAGCTCGCCCTCGCGGCCGCCTGGATTCGATCGCTGCCGCACCCCACGAAGATCGTCGTCGCGGGCAACCACGACTGGGCCTTCGCGCTCGATCGCGAGCGCGCGGTCGGGCTCCTCGGGCCCGGGATCACCTACCTCGAGGACTCCGGGGCGATCGTCGACGGCGTCCGCTTCTGGGGAAGCCCCTGGCAGCCTTCATTCAACGACTGGGCCTACAACCTCCCGCGCGGCGAGCGCCTGCGCGAGAGGTGGGCGCTCATCCCGCCCTCCACCGACGTCCTCATCACGCACGGTCCGCCGCTCGGGATCGGCGATCGTGGACCGGTTGGCGGTCGGGCAGGCTGCGCGGATCTGCTCGCGCGCGTCCAAGAGGTGCGCCCGCGGCTGCACCTGTTTGGCCACATCCACCAGGACGGCGGCGTCTCGCGCGTCGCGGGCACGCTCTTCGCGAACGTGACGACCTGGGAGTGCGAGCGTGGAGCGTCGGTCCTCTCGATCGCGGCGGGTACCACCGAAGCCGGCGCCGACGTGGTTCCTCCGGCGCGTTGAGGCCCGCGACGGGGAAGGCGGCAGGGCCCACCGCCGTAGGACACGAAGCCCCCGCACTCCGGTATCCTCGCACGCCCATGGCCCACCTCTCCATCCGCCGCCCTCGCCTCCTGGCTACCCTCTTCGCCGCCGGCTCGGTCTCCGCCGCCGCCGCGTGCGGAGGCAGCGGGCCTCCCCCGACCATGGCCGGACGCGAGGGCATGCTCTCGCAGACCGCGGTGGCGCAGAAGTGCGGCGAGGCGGCCAAGGGGCACGATCGTCCGTTCGTCGTCGAGTGGGACGCGACCGACCTCGCGAGCTTCGAGGCGAAGGCGGCGCGCGACACGATGTTCGTCGACTACGAGGGCTGCTCGCTCGAGGTGCTCTACGGTTGCAACGACCCGAACGTCCACGGCCGCCTCGGCAGCTACGGGCAGCCCACCTTCACGAGCGGCACGATCCAGGGCTTCGACGTGAAGAACGAAGGCGAGCTCTACGCCAAGCTCCCGCTCGGCGCGGCCGCCTTCTCGGCGAAGGTGAACGCCGGCGAGGAGCTGCACCTCAAGTACTTCGTCTCGGGCGTGGCCACGAACACGCGCGACGCGGTCTTCCGCAACGAGATCAAGAGCTACCCGGGCTGCGCCAAGGCCACCCACTTCGTGTGGGCCTACAACCTCGGCGCCTTCAACCTGGACTCGAAGGAGAACAACCACGGCGAGGCGAAGGCGAGCTTCGGCGCCGCGGGCGCGGGCGGCGACCGCTCGCACGAGCAAGCGTCGGTCGCGCAGGGGGGCGACATTGCGAGCTGCACGACGCAGGATCAGCGGGCGTGCCGCGTGCCCATCCGGCTCGCGCTCCGCGCCATCGGCGACGGCGACAACCCGAACGACCAGCACGGGGGCGCGGCCGGCGTGCCAGCAGGTGGCGCCCCGGCGACAGGAGCCCCCTTCGACTACGGCTCGACGCCGGCCGGCCAGGCCGCGGCCATGCTCGAGGAGGCGCGGAACAAGAAGGCCGCCGGCGACGGCGCAGGCTGCCTCGCCCTCATGAGGCGCGCGTTCGGCATCGACGCGCGTCAGGCCGAGCACCTCGGCTACCAGCTGGCCGAGTGCACGATGGCCTCGGGCGATTGCGAGGAGGGCTCCAAGGAGATGCGCGCGGTGCTCGCCGCGCGAGACACGAACCGCAACATGCTCGACGCCGAGCTCGACCGGCAGACGCGCGACATCGCCAACCGCGAGTGCCCCGCCTCGACGGCGAAGAACGCGACCGATCTGGTCATCCGCACGTCCAACGAGATGCACAAGGCGGTGGAGGCGAACGACGGGGCCGCCTGCCGCGCGAAGTTCGAGACCATCGACGGCAAGATCGAGGAAGCGGACAAGGAGGCGAAGGACGCCCGCCAGACGCACAAGAAGGACACGGCCGTCTGGCCCTGGAACGTAGGGACGATGGCGATGGCCTCGGCGGCGACCTGCATCGCGAAGGCGAGCAGCTGCGACGACGGGCTCAAGTACTACAAGCGCTACTACGCGAAGATGCTCCACGGCGTGAAGAACACCGACAAGATCGCGGAGGATTCGTGGGGCAGCATGATCAAGCTGGGTCACGTCACGTGTAAGTGAGCTGACGCGCGGCCTGCCCGTGTCATCAGAACGAGCGGTTGCTGTGCGCGCGGCTTGCGCGCAGACTCTTCGCACTCGCACCTTCGTTTCCTGGGGCGCGGTCTGCGCGCGGACGGTTTCCGCGGAAGAAAGGACCTCAAGCCATGAATCGAGCCCTTGTGCGGTTCTCGAAAAAGTGCGCCCTCGCACTTGCCTCGGTCGGCATGCTCGCCGGCCTCTCCCTGGTCGCTCCCCGCGAGGCGTCGGCCCAGGAAGACGTGTACCCGGACGACGCGTACCTCGCCACGGCAGAGCCCGTCTATTACAACGGCTACGCGCACTACTGGTACCGGGACCACTGGGTCTACCGCAACGGCCGGAGCTGGGGGTATTACCATGGCGGTGAGCCTGGCTACCTCCACGACTACCGTTACCGTGCCTGGCCGGGCGGCGCGTACCACCCGGGCTACCACTACGGTGGCGGTTACCACGGCGGCGGCGGCTACCACGGCGGCGGTGGACACGGCGGACGGCGCTAGAGCGACCCGATGTAACATCAGATCACATCATGGCGAGCTAGCCTCGACATGATGGGACACGGGATCACCTAATGTCGTGCCGTCGTCGACACTTGGTGATCCCGGATCACCCAATGTCGAGCCCTCTTCGACATGATGGGACACGGGATCACCTAA
>Ga0302319_10015807_pt1 | contig 13961 bp, 7 predicted proteins | sample Bog_T0_2_FD_203319 | JGI IMG/M metagenome (GOLD analysis project Ga0302319, IMG submission 203319) | Peat permafrost microbial communities from Stordalen Mire near Abisko, Sweden - Bog_T0_2 | ecosystem: Environmental > Terrestrial > Soil > Wetlands > Peat | place: Sweden: Abisko, Stordalen Mire...
CGGGTTTTGAGTCAAGATTCACAAAGAACATCCCTCGGGGGCTAAAGCCCAGCGTTTATTTTCAGCCACTTGCGGCACCCTTCGACTTCGCTCAGGGCAGGCTATTGAAGCCGTGCGCTTTCAAAACATGACTTTCACCACTGGCTGTTAGGGACCAGGGACTTGCGAGTGCTGGAAGGCGTCGATGGCGTCATGGATTCTGTTGAAGAGCATGGCGGGGCCGATGGCGTTGGTGAGGAGATGACGGTCGAACTCGGCGCGGAGGTCCCAGGGGAGGCGGGCAAAGGCGAGTTGGACGCCGGCCTCGGTGAGGTTCTTCTTGAGTTCAAGGACCACACGGGCGGCTGAGTAATCGACGTGGGTCATGGCTTCGGCGTCTATGACGACCCAGCGGACGGGGGACGGGACGGGCTGGACAACGCGGGTGACTTCTTCAAGGAAGCGGCCGGCGTTGGCATAGAAGAGGTTGGCTCCGAAACGGTAAAGGACGAGACCGGGCTGGGTGACGAGATGGGGTGCGACGGGCATGAGCTTCCATGCGCCAGCTCCGTCGGCGAGGAGGACTCCGCTATGGGGATGGTAGCTGTGCTGTACGACGCGCAGGAGCGAGACGACCATGGCGAGGACAATTCCCTGCTCTACTCCGACGAGGAGGACGACTGCGGCGGTCATGATGGCGAGGGCGTACTCCTGGGGGCTCTGGGAGCGGATGTCGCGGAGAGATTTCAGGTCGATGAGGCGGAGGGCGACCATGAAAACGAGGACGCCGAGGACGGCGGTGGGAAGGTATTGGAGGGGGCGGGTGAAGAAGAGCAGGACCAGAGCCACAACCGCGGCCGTAGCCACCTGGGCGAGCTGGCTCTGTCCTCCGGCGTCTTCCATCATGGCGGTCTGGGTGGGGCTGCCGTTGACGACGAATCCACCGCTGAGAGCGGCAGCGGCGTTGGCGGCGGCGAGGCCGAAGAGGTCGATGTTTTCATTGACCTCCTGATAGTGGCGGGCGGCGTAGACGCGCGAGGTGGCGGCGCTCTGGGTGAGGATCATGACGGCGCAGGAGGCGGATACGGTGATGAGGGCCTCAATCTGGCTCCAGGGCATTGAGCTGAGACTGAGGAGGCCGGCGAGGCCGAAGTGCGGAAGGCCGCCGGTGACAGGACCGATGGTGGCGATGCCGCGGGAGGCGAAGTTGAACCAGGCGCTGGCGGCGATGGAGGCGACTACCGCGATGAGCGCTGCGGGGATTTTGGGGACGAACTTGCGCAGAACCAGGGCAAAGACGAGGACGGAAGCGGAGAGCGCGACGGTTTGCAGGTGGGCTTTGGGGAGTCCGCGGATGATTTGGTAGAGCTCGACAACTGGACGGCGCGAGCGGACGGGGATGCCGAACATCTCACTGAGAACAGAGGCGCCAACCTGGACTCCCACGCCGGCGAGAAAGCCGACGAGGACGGTTCGGGAGAGGAAGTCGGCAATGAAGCCTAGTCGGAGCAAGCGGGCGAGGAGCAGGATGACGGCGGTAAACAGGGCGACAACGGCGGCGAGAGCGACATAGCGGGCTTCGGCGGGGGTGGAGATGCCGGCCATGCCTCCGGCGAAGATGGCAGCGGTGGCAGAGTCGGCAGCGACGACCAGGTAACGCGAGGAGCCAAAGGCGGCAAAAGCCACGAGCGGGAGCAGCAAGGAATAGAGGCCGGTGACGATGGGCATTCCGGCGATTTTTGTGTATCCGAGGACCTGGGGTATGTCCATTGCCGCGAGGACGACTCCGGAGAGCAGGTCGCGAAAGGCGGATGGACGGCGGAGGGGCCGCAGGCCTCGGAACAGGTTCACGATTTGGCTACTCCTTTAAGGGGTTGAGCGGGACCTAAGTAGGCAGCATATCAGGGGGATGGAAGGTTGTGCGGATGGAGAGGGGATGGCGCGCGCGCTCTTCTGGGAATCGTGGGCAATCTGCAGGAATGAAGGAGATTTTTCAGTGGAATTGGCACGATGGTGCTTCGGGAATGCGGAAGGGGGATGTTCGGAATGGTACGGGTGTTGAGTTGTAACCCATTTGGCGGATTGCGGATTGCATGAAAAGGGAGTGAAATCGGGGAGGGCAAATTATCTTGAGTGGAAAAATGCGGTGGTTTGTGAGTCACAATGGCTGACCCTTCACTAAGAACTGTCGGAGACCAGGCTGCTTATGGGTACAGGCAGCTGCCCGGGGTTGGTGCGGACGGTGGGACGGAGATGCGGAGCGTTATATTCGCCGGTGTGGGCGTGGCGCTGGGAATCGTGATGGGTACCCTGTTCGCAAGCTACAACCACCAGACAGCGACAGAGCCAGCAAAACGGGTTGCGGTGCAGACGGGTACGGCGGTTCCATTGAAGAGCAATTCCCAGGCGGGGAAGGCTGTTCAGGTTCAAGCTTCGCCGAGCCCGTCCACGCTGAGCCCGTCCACGCTGAGCGAACCAGCTCAGAAGCAGGTGGCGGAGGCGGTCACGAAGCAAGTGGCACCGGTGAAACAAGGCGTGGTGAAGACTTTGCCCGCCGCGAAACTTGTTGCAACCAAACCGGTTGCCGGGCGGGTTTCCGCAGCGTTGGGGCAGAGGTCAGGGCACGGAGCATTGGGAAGAAGACGACACAGGGGACGGGAGCGGTTGCACTCCAGGCGATGGAGGCGCAGTCATAGAAGAGCGGCGCCCGTTGGCAAAACAGCGGCCGCAGTGCGACCGGAGCAGCAGGCGAAGCCGAGGGAGACCTTTGTTTTCTGGGTGGAGGGCGACGTGACTGAAGCCAACTACGACCCATCCACGGGAGTGATCGAGACATACGAGGGCGAGACTTTCAAGGTGATTGAGGGAGCGGATGCCGGCGGATTTGCTGAGTTGAACGATTTCCCGCTCGCGGTTCACTATCGCTGCAACCAGGTTGGTAGCTGCAGGCTTAGGCTGCCGAACGGATCTGTGTTTCCGGCGAGGCAGCTAAATTCATTCAATTAGGGCATTTTCGGGCTGAGGAAGCTGGGAATAAGCCTTGGGCGCGCAGGCCAATTGCATGCATGTTAATTCGGCGAGGAATTGGCCGTTTCCGCCGCCCCTTCAGGGCTGAGCGGCTATCGGTGGTTAGCCCCACGCTGAAGCGCGGGGCTAACCACCGCTGCGCATCCGGCGCCATAGAAATTGGAACCGGCTCAGTTGACAGAATTAATTCCTTCCATTGCCCTGCTTCGGCGTTCGCTCAGAGGCTAAAGAGGCTGCGGAAAAAGGGCTGTTCTTGGTGCGGAACGCCCGAAAGGCATACCTCAGGGGTTAAGAGCTTATCCGCAAATAGGCTGATCCGATAGCGCCGCTGCTCTGAGCGCCTGACTTGAAGCTGTCTACCCCAGGAGCGAGGCGGCGCGGGCCTGGAGGCCCACACGACAGCCGGTCTGGAGACCGGCGCTACCAATTTACGGATAGGTTCTAAAACTCAATTGATTCTATTGGCTTTATGCCGGGGATGAATCCCCGGCCTACCACACGAAGGGGGTTTTTCCGCAGCCTGTAAAGCCCAGCACTGATTTTATGGCTCTTGTGGCACCCTTCGACTTCGCTCAGGGCAGGCTATTGAAGTTGTGCCCTTTCGCAAAATCGGCTTGTTCAGAGGTTCCCAAGAACGGCTTGGCGGGGCTGGGCATTCACCGAGATATAAGAAATTATGAGTGCATTATGCTCATATATTAACGATCGGGTCTTGACAACATGAACCCGACTTGCCTATCGTTAGCAATTGGAAGGTCCGACTGCTAGCACACGGCGGTCGGAATTGCCTGGCTGGGTTTGCTGAAAGTCTGAGGCGGCTTGGCTGGGCGGTTTCCGAAGCTTTTTTCTTGAAAACCACTGACATCCCGCGGTTGGGGCTCAACCCTGCCGGGGCCTGAAGGAGAAGCGAAGCAATGGCATCAACACATGTAAAAACTACTTTCACTCCGCTCCACGACCGCATTCTTGTTCGCCGTCTGGAAGAGGGCGAAACCATTCGTGGCGGGATCATCATCCCTGACAGCGCCAAGGAAAAGCCCCAGGAAGGCGAAGTAATCGCTGTTGGGAAGGGCAAGTCGAACGACGAGGGGAAGGTATTCCCACTCGACGTGAAGGCTGGCGACAATGTTCTGTTCGGCAAGTACTCGGGCACCGAGATCAAGCTGGATGGCGAAGAGTTTCTGATCATGCGCGAGGAAGAAGTCCTCGGAATCGTAAAGAAGTAGGCGCTCCGCGCTTGAGCGGAGATGGCGGAGATAGCGTGGTTAGCGGAGTTGGCGCATCTGTGAGTCGTCGAAAACGACCCTGATCTCTGACCCCTGACCCCTGAACCCTTTCAAGGAGAGTTACAAACAATGGCAAAGCAGATTTTGCACGGTGAAGAATCCCGTCAGGCGATTTTGCGCGGCGTGAACACGCTGGCAGACGCGGTGAAGGCGACGCTGGGCCCCAAGGGTCGCAACGTTGTGATTGAGAAGAAGTTCGGTTCCCCGACGATTACCAAGGACGGCGTTACGGTCGCCAAGGAAATCGACTTGAAGGACCCGATGGAAAACGTGGGCGCGCAACTGGTGCGTGAAGTTGCCTCGAAGACCTCAGACGTTGCTGGCGACGGCACGACGACGGCGACCGTTCTGGCGCAGTCGATCTTCAAGGAAGGCGTGAAGACGGTTGCCGCCGGAGCGAACCCGACGGCGCTGAAGCGCGGCATCGACAAGGCTGTTACGGTCATCATCGGTAGCCGCGACAAGGACGGCAAGTGGACCGAGGGCGGCGCTCTCGGCAAGCTGTCGAAGCCCGTGGACGAGGGCTCGGTTGCGCAGGTTGGCGCGATCTCAGCCAATGGCGACCAGGAGATTGGCGACATCATTGCGCACGCCGTGAAGGTAGTGGGCAAGGACGGCGTGATCACGATCGAAGAGTCGAAGACGATGCACACCGGCCTGGAGACTGTGGACGGGATGCAGTTTGACCGCGGCTACCTGAGCCCGTACTTTGTGACGGACGCAGAGCGGCTGGAAGTGGTTCTGGAAGAGCCCTACATTCTGATCTTCGAGAAGAAGATCTCTGCGATGAAGGATCTGCTGCCGCTGTTGGAGCAGGTTGCGCGCGGCGGCAAGCCGTTGCTGATCATTGCCGAAGACGTGGAAGGCGAAGCGCTCGCGACTCTGGTCGTGAACAAGCTGCGCGGCACGCTGAACGTGGCTGCGGTGAAGGCTCCTGGATTTGGCGATCGTCGCAAGTCCATTCTGGGCGACATTGCAATTTTGACGGGCGGCAAGGCCATCACCGAGGATCTGGGCATCAAGCTGGAAGGCGTGAAGCTGGAGGATCTGGGCAAGGCCAAGCGGATCACGATCGACAAGGACAACACGACAATCGTGGACGGCGCCGGCAAGTCCTCGGACATTGAGGGCCGCGTGAAGGAAATCCGTTCGCAGATTGAGAAGACCACCTCTGACTACGACAAGGAAAAGCTGCAGGAGCGGCTGGCCAAGCTTGTTGGTGGCGTTGCCATCATCAAGGTGGGCGCGGCAACCGAGACCGAGCTGAAGGAAAAGAAGGCTCGCGTGGAAGACGCTCTGCATGCAACGCGTGCGGCAGTGGAGGAAGGCATCGTTCCCGGAGGCGGCGTGGCGTTGGTTCGCGCGATTCCCGCGGTGGACGCGCTGATCAAGACACTGGAAGGCGATGAGAAGATCGGTGCGCAGATTGTTCGCCGGTCTCTCGAAGAGCCTCTCCGCCAGATCGTCGCCAATGCCGGCGAAGAGGGCGCGGTTGTTGTGGCCAAGGTTCTGGAGTCAACGGAACCGCATTACGGCTACAACGCGGCCACTGGCCAGTTCGAAGACCTGGTGAAGGCCGGCGTCATCGATCCGACCAAGGTAACGCGCACAGCGCTGCAGAACGCGGCTTCGATTGCCGGGTTGCTTCTGACCACCGAAGCACTGGTTGTCGAGATTCCGGAGCAGAAGGCAGCTCCGGCGGGCGGCGGCCACGGCGGCGGCATGGACGGCATGTATTAACACTCCGGCGACGAAGACCCGTCGCCATGGACCCCGTTAGGATTTGCCATCCAGGCAGACGCGCCTTTGGCGCAAAAGCCCAAAAAGAGAATAACCCCTGGCTTCGGCTGGGGGTTTTTCTTTGGGATTGGGAGACCGGCTCCGGGATCTCCGAGACGGGTGGATGTCTCTCACTGCTCGCTCAGGGGCAACCGCAGATCCCTCCGCTTCGGCTGGGATGACAGTGCCTTTCTGGGGAGTAACCTCCAGCTGATTTGTAGGGGATTCTGCGGCGGGACACTAGCGACTACCCGCGGCGCTGGTTGAGGGCTGCTGGCGGAGTGAGCTGAGCCATCCATTGGAAAGCCATGCGCCGGGGATGGCGAATTCACTCCAGCCGCAGTCGAGGCAGACTCGGATATCCGGCGAGGGAGTCATGGGAGGGTGGCTCATGGTGCGAAGGGTGTTGCGATAGAGGCGGACTTCGGCCGGAACGATGGAGAGAGATTCGGATTGGCACTTTGGGCAAACCATGGATACACCTCAGAAACGCGGACCTGCATGAGCAAGGATTAATGCAATTGGCTTAGAAATCCAACTGTATTTGGGTTTTGTACAGGTTTGCCACAGGGTCGCGACCCGATTGAGGACTTGCTTCCCAAAACCGGAAGAGGTTGGATGGAAGGACTGTGGGGAAAGAGAACGGGGCTCCCGAAGGAACCCCGTTGTGGTGGGACGGTGAAGTAGCGGGTTAGAAGGTGACGTGGATGCCCATGGTGAAGGCCCTTGAGCCGCCGATGGCGCCGGTGACGGAGCCGAAGTTGGCGGCGTTGTTGGGGCAGCCCTGTTGGCCGTTCGGAAGCTTGATGGCGTTGTAGGCGACGCAACGATCGACGCCATTTGAATCTTGTACGTTCAAATTAATCGTCGTGGGAGCCTGGATTCCCTTCCCCGTCCCGGTGGTGTAGGGAATCTGGTCGAGGTTATGAAGGGCAGATTGCTGATCTTTGGAATCGTTGCTGGTGACGATCTGGCCGTAGTTCACATAGCCCAGGGCGCAGTTGTTATAGGAGACGGAGTTGGCGGTATCGGAACAGGCATCGTTCTGACGAATCTGGGCCTGGTCCTGGGGAATGTCAAGGCTGGTTGTGTTGGTGACATTGAAGGCATCGATCTCATACTGGAGTCCGATTTTTTCAGTGAAGTGGAAGCTCTTGCGGAGCGAGAGGTCTACGCGTTTTTGACCGGCCTGACGGAAGATGTTGCGCTCGCCCTTGTTCCAGTTGGTCTCGTAGATGTCCTGAGGCTGCCCGGAGGGCGAGGTGGGAATGCCGTCGGTGCCGGGGTTCAGGTAATCAATTGAAATCTGGCTGGGATCGAGGGTTGGGATGTAAGAGGAGCCTGCGCGGAATTTTCCGGGGTTGCCCGTCATAGCCTTCTTCGGATTCCCTGGATTCTTGATGCCGAGGACCGGGTTGGCGAGGTTGGGATAATTGCCAAAGTTGATGCTGCCGACGGCGCCGTAGAACTCATAGAGAGAGTATGGTTCACCGCTCTGGAGAATGCCGGTACCTGTGAGATGCCAATCGTTGATGACGTAGGAAGCCAGGGAGTGAGGCTTTGCCGCATTGGGAACCAGGACCTGGAAGTTGGCGCTGAAGACGTTGGTGCGGTCGAAGTCGGATGAGGCCCATGAATCGCGCAGATGCTTGGGGTCGTCGCCGGTGAAGAAGAGGCCGATGTCGCTCTGTTCGTCGAGGGCGTGGGACCAGGTGTAGCTTGCGCCGAGCTGGAAGTTGTGCGAGAGACGCTTTTCGATATGGGTTTCGAGGGCGTCGTAGGCGGAGACACCAGCGGTTTTGAAGAAGGTTGCGCTGGGGTTGTAGCCAACGTAGGGAGCGCGGAAGTCGGTATTGCCGCCGCTGTTGGTGTTCCATGGTTCGCCGGGGATGGGGTCGTAGTCGTAGCCGTCGCTGGATGAGTTCTGGTTGAGGACTTCGAAGCCGTAGGTGGAGGTTTCACCCCAGATGGGGTTGCTGGGAGTGGCGATTCCGGGCTCGTTGGCTGGGATGGGCATGACGGCGTGGCGGCCGCGGTTTCCGGTATAGCCGAGGGTGAAGGACATGTCGCTGGTGGGCTGCCACTGGAAGTTCAGCGTGTAGTTGATGGTGTAGGGCAGGACGTTTTTACGGTCGTATGCGCCGAAGTAGATGGTGGCGGTGCAATCGAGGTAACCTTCCTGGTTGTCGATGCCGCCGCAGTTGGGGCCGTTGTACTGGCTTTGGCCGGTCATCTGGTTCAACTGGTTCTGGAGAGCCTGAGTGATGAGCTGCGGGTTTGCGCTGGGCGGAATAGCGGCAGCGATGGCACCGCCGAGGGGGTCAGCAAGGGTTTTGCCTGTGCCATTGATGTAGCTGACGAGCGGAGCAGCCTCAGTTGCGCCGAAGGGGCCGCCGATGGAGCCGCCGGCGGGTTCAGACAGGTAGCTGAAGAGTTCGCCGCGGTCGTAATACATGCCAGCGCCGCCGCTGATGACGACCTTGCCATGATTTTGCGAGGGCGACCATGCGAAGCCGAGGCGGGGAGAGATGCCCCATTGGCGCCCGGTCAGGGTGGAGTCGCTTACGCCAGCGCTGGGATAGTACTTGTTATTGCCGGCGACGATGAAGCCTGCGTTATTGACTGTAAAGCCTGCGGTGGATGTTCCCGTGACGTTGTAGAGGCTGCCGTCAAAGTTGAACATGTTGCCGTACTTTTCGGTCAGGCCGCCGTGGTAGTCGTAGCGTGCGCCGAGCGTGAGGCTCAAGCTAGGCTCGATCTGCCATTTGTCCTGCACATAGGCGGAGGCTTCGTTGTTGCGATAGTAGCGATCGGCGTTGTTGTGGCCGTTGGAGACGCTCTCAATGACGTCGGAAGACTTGACCTTGCCTTTGAGGAGGTTGCTGAAGCTGCTGACGTTGACTTCGGCGATGCCGTCGCGGTTGTTGGTGATATTGAGCTGGGTAAAGCTGTAACCGCCCCCGGCCACGATGGTATGTTTGCCGGCAGTGAAGATGAGGTTTGAGGAAGGATTGATGCGGTTCTGGTAGTAACCCATGTTGACGAAGGAGTTGTCGGGGCCGACGGTCATCGAGGGAGAGTACGAATCATTGTCGGCGAATTCCTTGATATTGATTCCGGGAAGGCCAGCCTGGAAGTCGGAGGAGGGTGCGGTGGGCGCGCCGTTGACGCCGAGGTTGCCGCCGGCCAAGGTCTGGGTGAAGTAAGTGTACGAGCCCTCGCGAACGAAGCCGAGTCGCTGTTCCCAGTTGAGGCGGGAGCCGAGGGACTTGGTGTTGTCGATGGCCGCGACCTGGGAGCCATTGTTCTGGGTCATGGGAAAACCGCCGGTCTGGGAGAAGCCATAGGGCTTGGTAACGGGCGCGTTCTGGTAGAAGTATTTGGTGGAAAGGCGGTCTGAAGGGCTGACGTCGTAGTCCAGGGAGATGGTTCCCTGGTCAGCCTTGAGCGCGGCGGTTCCGATGAGGTTTACGTTGTTTACGCCGTACTGGTAACCGGCCGAGCTTTGCGCGGAGGGGATGAGAAAACTTCCGTCGGGGAGCTTGGCGTTGAAGATAGCGGAAGCAACTGGATCGATTGCGGAAGGAGCAACTGTGGCGCCCCAGACGGCGGCGGTGTTTGAGAGGCCGGCGTTGGAGCGGTCATCGGTGAGAGCGGACGGCACTGTGAATTGCGAGAGGCCGGTTGCCTGATCTTCATTGGAACGTCGTTGATAGGCGACGAAGAGAAAGAGCTTGTCTTTCTTGATAGGCCCGCCGGCGGTGACTCCTGCCGTCCAGCGACGGACGAAGGGGTTGGCCATCGATTCGGGGAAGGTTCCAACACCCTCGGTGGCGAGCTGGTATTGCTGATTGAAGAAGAAGGGTGAGGCGTTGATCATGTTATTGGCGTAGGTGCCGTAGAGTTGACCATGCCAGGTGTTGGTGCCAGTGGTGGTATTCACGTCGATCTGCGCGCCGCTGGTTGCACCTTGCTGGGCGTCGTACATGGAGGCGTTGACGCGAAGTTCCTGGGTGAACTCGGGCGGAGGCGAGGGGAGGCTGTTTCCGTTGGAGCCGTAGACCGATGTCCCCACCGAGTGCTCGCCGCCGGCGGACGTGTCGCCGCTGCCGATGTTGAAGTTGATGCGCTGCGAGGATGCGCCGCTGGAGCTTTTGCCGTTGAACAGGTTGGTAGAGTCAACGCCATCGACCTGGAAGGTGTTGTCGGTGTCGCGCTGTCCGTTGGCCCAGATGGGCTGGTTGCCGAGGCCGGAGTTGGTGTCGAGGTTGGCCAGCAATTCAGCGTTCACACCGGGCGAGAGAACAGCCAACTGGGTGAAGCTGCCTGTGGCGAGCGGGGTGATTTCAATCTGCGAGGCATCGAGGGTGTAGCCGTTGGTGGTATCGGTGGCGTTGAGCAGGGGGGTCGAAGTGACGGTGACCGATTCCGAAGTCTGGCCAACCTTGAGGGTGGGATTGACGGTGGTGGCGCGGGCTTCCTGAACCGGGATTTTCTCCAGCTTGGAGGTTTCAAAGCCGTCGCGGGTGACCGTGATCGTGTAGGTTCCGATGGGAAGGTTGAAGATCTGGAACGAGCCGGTGCCTGAGGTGACGGCCTTGGAGGTGACGTTGATGGCGGCGTCGGTGGCTGTGATTGAGGCGCCAGGAACTGCGGCTCCGGTTGGGTCAGTGACTGTACCGTTGATTGAACCGAGGGTTTGCTGTGCAAATGCTGGGAAGGTACACAGAAGCACGACCAGTACAAACAGACCTACACGTGCGACACTGCTCCGAAAGTTGTGAATCATAATTCTCCTCACAGATTGCTGAATGTTCCGTGATTGAAGTTTTTGAGCAGGTGGACTGGGAGTCCCGAAACTGCCTCAATAATTGTGGATAGCACTATTAGTCTCAAGTGTATTCAAGATTAAGGCATTCTCAGTAAAGAATTTATGAAGATTGGTTGTTGTTTTTGACCCAATAGACGTGCAAATTCACCAACTTGCGGGAGAATGACTGTGGAAAAGCGGACAGGAATCCCGATGGCGGGGAGAAATGCGTTCACTGGGCGGGACGGAATTCCCGAGGGCTGGGACGAAGTGGGGCGGCGCGGCGGGCGGCGAAGACGGGGGAGAGCGGCGGCGGGGGTGGTTCTGGATCGGCGGGTTAGAAGCTGCCGATCCAGTTGGAGAGGAGAGTGGGGTAGCAGCCGAGCAGGACAACTGCGGCCGCGATGAGCACGAGGACTCCGGTTACGACGGGATGAACATGGATTGGGGTGAGGTCGACGGCGGGCATGACGTAGGCGCGCTTGAGGACCTGGAGGTAGTAGTAGAGGGAGACGGCGCTCATTCCGATGGCTAAGGCCACGAGGGCGAAGGGGATGGGGCCGGCGCCGACACTCAGCACGGCGGCGAAGAGGTTGAACTTGGCCCAGAAGCCGACGAGAGGTGGGATTCCGGCGAGGGAGAGGAGGAGGATGAGGAGGACGGCGGCCAGGAGCGGGTTACGTTTGTGGAGGCCTAGGAAGGAGTCGAGCTTGTCAGAGCCGGTGGCGCGCTCGACTACGGCGACTACGCCGAATGCGCCGATGGTGGTTAGGCCGTAGGTTAGGACGTAGAAGAGGACGGCGGCGGCGCTGCGATACGATGGGCCGACGGTGCTCATTAAGAACGAGAATGCGCTTCCCTGCCCTGTGTAGTGAGCCTGAGTGGCGACGCCGAGCAATATGTAGCCGGCGTGGGCGATGGCGGAGTAGGCGAGAAGGCGACGGACGCTGACCTGGGCGAGAGCTGCCAGGTTGCCGAGGAGCATGGAGGCTGCGGCGACTACCAGCAGAATCATCGCAAGCGGCTGCCAAGCCTGATAGATGCCGCGGACAAAATGTTCGACAGAGTCGCGCTGGCCCTCAATCGGTCCGGAGGGGCTAAGCAGGTTGAGGCTGATTGTGAGCAGGAGCGCAAAGCTGGCAACCTTGGAGACCGAAGCGATAAAGGCGGCGGCTGGAGCAGGCGCGCCTTCATAGGTGTCGGGAGCCCAGAGATGGAAAGGCACGGCGGCGATTTTGAACCCGAGACCGGCGACGATAAGTATCCAGGCGAGATAAAGCAGCGGACTGGGGCCGGTCTGGCCAATGTTGCCCTGTATCGCTTCAAGATTGGTGCTGCCGCCGAGGCCGTAGAGATAACTGAAGCCGAAGAGGAGGAAGGCTGCGGACATTCCGCCGAAGAGGTAGTACTTCATGGCGGCTTCGGCGCTTTTGCCGGAGGATTTGGCGAAGGCGGTGAGGATGTAGAGCCCGAGAGAGAGGAGTTCCAGGCCTATGAAGATGATCAGAAGGTCCTGGGCGCTTGCGACGAGCAGGCCACCGGCTGCGGACATCAGGATTACGGCGACGAATTCGCCGATGTGCCTGGTGAAGACGGAATCGAAGAGAAGAAGCAGCGTGAATGCGGTGAGGACGAGGATTCCGCACTGGGCGGATTGGGCGATGTGGTTGTTAGACAGCACCAGGTTGTCGTCAACGTAGAGGCCAAAGCCCTCTTGAATGCTGATGGCCCAGAGGCCTGCGACGCAGCCGAGGACACCGAGCGATGCGGCTACCGCGAGGCGGACGTTGAGGGCGGCTTTGCGGAGGAAGCCGAGGTCGACGACGAGGACCAGGAGAGCGGCGATTTCAAGGGCGGTTTCCGGGAGCGTCGTGCGGAAAAGGTCGGAATAGAATCCTGGGTAGTTCATTGTCCCCCTCCCGCAAGCAGAGCTTTCACGGCCGGTTCTATGGTGTCGAGCAGGATTCTTGGATAGAGGCCAACGACTAAGCTGACAGAGGCTAGCAGGGCGACTCCGGTGACTTCAGGCCAGGTGATGGGGGCGAACGGGTGGGCTTTCTCTTGTTCGAGGCCATGGGGGGTTTGAGGGGCGTCGCTGAAGAATGCTTTTTGCAGGGCGCGCCAAGTGTACCCGACACCGACTACGATTCCGACGCCGGCGGCCAGTGTCCACCAGGGTTTGGCCTGCCAGGCGCCGACCAGGACCTGGAACTCGGCGACGAAGCCGGAGAAGCCGGGCAGGCCCATGGAGGCGATTCCGGCAATGACGAAGGCCCAGGCTGCGAAGGGCAGACGGCGGGAGAGGTGCATGGTTTCGAGTTCGCCAAGTTGGCGGGTGTGGGTGCGCTCGTAGACGATGCGGCCGACGATGCCGAAGAGCAGGCCGGCGATGATGCCGTGAGAGAACATTTGGAGGACTGCGCCGGTGATGCCGATTTGATTGAGCGTCATGAGGCCGAGGAGCACGAAGCCCATGTGGCTGACACTGGAGTATCCGATGACGAATTTGAAGTCGGTTTGGGCGAGGGCGACGAGGGCTCCGTAGACGATGCCGATGATGGCGAGGAGAGCGAAGACGTCGCGCCAGGAGGCGAGGCCGATGATGGAGAATCCCCAGGGATCGAGGCCGTGGGGGAAGAGGCCGATGGCGACGCGGAGGCAGCCGTAAGCGCCGAGTTTCATGACCACTCCGGCAAGGAGCATGGAGGCGGCGGTGGGCGCGGCGACGTGGCCGGTGGGCGCCCAGGTGTGGAAGGGCCACATGCCGGCGAGGATTCCGAAGCCGATAAAGACCAGCGGGAAGAGCCACATTTGCGACGCGGCCGGCAGGGCGCCGGAGTGGGCGGCGGCGGCGAGGTCAATGAGGCTGGTGGAGTGGCTGCCCGAAGCCGAATAAGACGCGAGCAGGCCGATGAGGACCATCGCAGACCCGACGAAGGAGTAGAGGGCCAGCTTCATGGCGGCGTATTCGCGGCGGGTGGAACCCCAGATGGCGATGAGGAAGTATTTGGGGACGATGGCGATTTCGTAGAAGACAAAGAGCAGGAAGAGGTCGAAGCTGAGGAAGACGCCGTAGACGC
>Ga0302319_10015810_pt1 | contig 13959 bp, 11 predicted proteins | sample Bog_T0_2_FD_203319 | JGI IMG/M metagenome (GOLD analysis project Ga0302319, IMG submission 203319) | Peat permafrost microbial communities from Stordalen Mire near Abisko, Sweden - Bog_T0_2 | ecosystem: Environmental > Terrestrial > Soil > Wetlands > Peat | place: Sweden: Abisko, Stordalen Mire...
CGACCGAATTTGTGGACGACATCGCCGAGCGAGTCCTGGCGCGCCAGCCGAGAATTGTGGGCTGCACCTCCACCTTCGAACAGCATTGTCCGGCGCTGGCATTGCTGCGCCGCATCAAGGAACTGGCCCCCGAAGTCGTCACCATCATCGGGGGGGCCAACTGCGAAGGCGTCATGGGCCTGGCCACGCTGCGTGTGGCGCCGTGGCTGGATTACGCCGTTTCCGGCGAGGCGGACGAATTATTCGCGCCGTTTTGCCGCCTCATTTTCGATCGCGATGAGGCGGCGTCGTTGCCCTTGGAGGCGCTGCCCGCAGGGGTCCTGGCGCAGGGACACCTGGCGCTCGCCCGCGAAAAAGCATTCCCGTGCGGCAAGGTGCCGCGCGCTGTAGTGACCGACATGAACTCCAGCCCTGCGCCGGATTTCGCCGAATACTTCGACCTACTGAAGGAGTCGCCGCTGGCGCCATTCGTAACGCCGGCGCTACCGGTTGAGAGTTCGCGCGGGTGCTGGTGGGGGCAGAAGAGCCATTGCACTTTCTGCGGCCTTAACGGCGTCGGAATGAACTACCGTTCCAAGGAATCCGGGCGGGTCCTCGAAGAGTGGGAGATGCTCACGGAAGCGTACTTCTGCCGGAAAATCTGCGTGACGGACAACATCATCGATATGGGCTACGTGAAATCGATGCTGCCCCGGCTCAGGGAATTGGGACGGCCGTACGAAATTTTCTACGAAACCAAGGCAAACTTGCGCCGCGAGCAGGTGCAGGCCATGTGGGATGCGGGCATCACGATGATCCAGCCCGGCATCGAGGCGCTGCACGACGAGCTGCTGAAGCTGATGGCGAAGGGAAACTCCGCGATGATCAACGTGCAGCTCCTCAAGTACACGCGGGAGATCGGCATGGTGGCCAATTGGCTGTTGCTCGTGGGCTTCCCCGGTGAAAATGACGACTGGCATGCCGAGGTGACCTCCTGGCTTCCACTCATATTCCATCTTCAACCGGCGCTCGGCGTGGTCACGGTGCGCTACGACCGGTTCAGCGTTTATTTCAACGAACAGCAGAAGCATGGGCTCGATCTGCATCCCTTCTCGGTTTACGAAGCGGTTTATCCTCTGGCCCCGGAAGAGCTGAAAGACATCGCTTATTTCTTTTACGATGCCAACGCGAAGAACCGGTGCGAGCCCAAGCCGGGCGTCCTCAAGCTCGGCGAACAGGTGGTGCACTGGAAGCGGGCCTTCTTTTCCAATAACCCGGCAGTGTTCTGTGTCACGGACCGCGGCGACGCGCTCGACTTCTTCGACACCCGCCCCTGCGCCCCGGAGCGCCGGGCACGCATTGAGGGCCTGGCGCGGGACATGTATCTCGCCTGCGATCCGTCAAAGAGCGAAAATGATCTCATCAAACGCTTCGCAACCGGCGAGCCAAATGCTCCGGCGCAGGAGACCGTCAAAGCCGTACTTGCCGAACTGACGGCCAGGAAACTCATGCTACACCTGAACGGAAAATACTTGGCCCTGGCATGCTTCGGCGCCGTTCCCTCAACACTCGAACAGCAAAATTACCCGCTCGGCTTTGTGGAACGGTACGATCCCGCGAAGTTTAATGATTTGCGGGAAGCTTTTGCGTTTTTGACATCCGACGCATTCGAACTCCAGCCGGCATTCCAAACCAGCGTTGGCGCGTGACGCGCACCGGTTGGTTGAGCCGCGAATCGGCTATAGTTTATGAAAAACCTCCAATCCCCGCGGGCGAACGCAATCCTCACCGGCTGCGTCGGTGGCCTGCTGGTGGAGCAACTGGTGAGGACAGCCTTGGACAACCGGCGGACGATCATGGCCCATCCGCAGGTCCTCGCATGGATGGGACTCAGCACAGCCATCGGTACGAGCCTGCTTTACCTGAATGGACGGGGCATCAGGCTGCGGGGGACGGTGCTCTCCTGCCTGGGGTATGGTGCGGCGGGGACGCTCTTCGGGTTTGCCGTACAGCGGTCCGTTAACGGACCACTTGACCGTGCTCTGGGACCTGCCGCCCACAGCGTTGCCGGCTCCCTTCTGCTGGGCCTCGGCGCAGCCGGTTGCCAGACGTTGGGGAAGACAGTCATGGCGCTTAAGTTCCGGAGGGTATTCGCGGAAGATCGAAACCGCGGGTTGGCCGTGGGACTGTCGATCGGTTTGGGCTTCGGATTGGCGGAGTTGATCATCTTATCGAACATTGCCATTCCGAACGCCGCTTATGTCGATATTATGGGTGGGGTGGAGCGTTGTTCGGCAATGGGATTCCATATCTACTCGGGCGGTCTCATCGGTCTGGCGTTTATCGAGAAGAAGTATGGGCTGATCGGGCTGGTCGTCATTCTTCACACCATCATTGACGGCCTGGGTCCCCTTCTGGCGGCATACAATATCGTCCTGGCGGAACTCCTCTTCATCGTTGTGGCGGCGATCGTCTGGTATATCTGGCGCATTCGCTCAAGGAAGGTGGCGGAGGCCGAAAAGGTTTTGGCGCAGGAAAATCATCCGCAGGCAGCATGGCATGGGCCTTAAGCGAAGCCGATCGGCAGCCGGCGTGGCGCGCCCCGCAAGACTGCCAACGAATTCTGCCGGCACTCCGGCCGCACGGGATCAAAAACCGCCGCTAGAGAGTTGGACGCTGGGAGTGAGGCAAGTTATAACCACCTGCTAACCCTAAACCCTTCTCCCTATTCGCGATGGCTCACGATTTCACATTCAACGCCGAGGTCGCGAGCGTCTTTGACGACATGCTGGTCCGCAGCGTTCCGTTCTACGATGAACTGCGGCGCATGACCGTGGAGATGGCGCTGAATTTTGCGCAGCCCTCAACGACCGTCGTCGATATCGGCTGTTCCACGGGCACGACGCTTGCGGAATTGGCCGCGAATATTTCGGACCCGACGGTGGAATTTATCGGCATCGACAATTCAAAACCGATGCTGGAGAAGGCGGCGCAGCTCCTGGACTCTTCCGGCGCGCTATCGCGATGCCGATTGGTAGAGCGCGATATCAATTTGCCGATGGAGCTGGGGCGGCCCAGCGTGGTGGTCATGAACTGGACTCTCCAGTTCGTCCGTCCGCTACACCGGGACGTTCTCATCCGCGGCATCTACGAGCAGATGGCGCCGCAAGGCTGCCTGATCCTGATGGAAAAGGTGCTCTGCGATGACTCGATGCTGAACCGCACGTATATCGATTTTTATTACCGCCTGAAAAAGCGGAGCGGCTACACGGAAACCGAGATTGCGCAGAAGCGGGAGAGCCTGGAAAACGTCTTAATCCCTTACCGCGTCGAGGAAAACCTGCTGCTGTTGGAGCGGAACGGATTCCATACGCGCGATGTGTTTTTCCGCTGGTACAACTGGGCGGGTTTTCTTGCGGTCAAGACACCGTGACGCGCTTGACGCACTGGAACCAGGAGATGCAATCGCTTGCGGGCAAATTTGTATTCCGCTGCCTGCCGCCGTACCGCAGCCGGTTACTGGCACATTGGACGTCGGGCGGAATGAAGCTCGGGCCGTTCGAGAAGTGGCTATTCACCGGCTTGTCAAACGCCTTGGACCGCCGTTACTACGCCCCAACGGCCACCACGGCGGAACGGGAATCGATTAAGGAACTCTGCATGGCTGGGAGTTCGGCGATTGGCTGGGCCAAACATTATCTGTCGCTCGGTTTTCCGGACAAGCACACACCGGCGCTGGCGATGTTCGCGGAAATCGAGAAGGCCCTCGCCTCCGGTGTCGTGCGGACGGTCCACCAGGTGGGGTGCTGTTCCGGGCGTGAGATTGCCTGGTTCGCGCAGCGTTATCCCGGCGTGAGGTTCGTGGGGTCGGACTGCGACGAAACGCTCGTGCGGTTTCTCCGCGAGCATTGGAAGCAACTGCCCAATCTCAAGTTTGAATTGGTGCGCCTGGAAAAAGAGAGCCCGCGTGATGCGGCGCTGTTGAAATGCGATCTGCTCTACGCGAGCGGCGGATTTCATTATATGGATACGGCGTCGCTGCAGCGCTTTTTCGAGCGTGTGAAGCCGCTTGCGGCCCGGCTGTATCTTTCGCAACCGATGAACCGCCCTTATTCCCCGATCACAGAATCGGTCTCGCAAGGACGTGGCATGTTGAGTTGGAATCATCCTTATCCCGCCCTCCTGATCCGGGCCGGCTGGACGAACGTGCGAGTGGCGGAGGGCTTCGTGGAAGAGTGGCCGCATTTCAAGAACGTAGCCGTCTTCGCGGACAGCCCCTCTTAGTCCCTTACGGGCAAAATCCTGTGCAGGACGCGCAGGATTTTGCCCGTAAGGGATTAAGCAGGTATTGACCGCTTCTATCGGAGCGCTTTGCGCGACGCACGCGTTTCCGCCACCTCATAGCAGTAGGGAAACAGGTGCCGCCGGGCAAAGATGGCCATTCGGGGAAAAACCATCGGCACCGTCCATGTGGCTTCGGTGTATCCGGCCTCGTCGGCACGCCGGATCGATGCCGCCATGACTGCCGCCATCCGGCCGCGGCCCTGCAGATCGTCGCGCAGGTAGCTGCACGTGAACCGGAGCATGCGGGTGTTTACCGGGTGATTGATGATCCAACCGACCAGTTCGCCCGATCTCCGAACCGCAAGGCTGGAATGGCGGTCGTAGTCGTTGGAAAGATTCGGGGGCCAAATCAACGGGTGATAGGTCGCCTTTGACCCGGCCTCGAGCAATTCGTCTTCCGTCGTATCCGCCCAGGGGGTGAGGGTGTACTCAGGCTCCAGCACGGGCGGTTTCGTCATCCACGGGCTCTGGTAGATCAAGGAAAGGTTCGATTTGAGCGCATACATTCGAAGCTGCGGCGGATCCCATTCCCGCCGCCGGAGAAGCGCTTCGAAGGCGTCGAGCGCCGGCAGCGTGGTCATGTGAACGGAACTCATCTCGACAATGCCGCGCTCGGCCACGATTTCTTCCGCCTTCCCAAGCAGCCGGGTGCCCAGCCCCTGCCGCCGCCAGTCCGGCTGTATCCATATCGAGACCAGCGCGACGGTCTCTCTGGTTTCCCATTGGAGCAGGGCGAGGCCGGCCGGCCGGCGATCGCTGGCCATCCCCACACATATGGCCGCCGGGTGCTGCTTCGGTTCGGCAACCATTCGGCGATAGGACGGGAATGTGAACTCTGCAAATGCCGGACGCTGCCGGAAGGGGACTTCGCCAATGCTGATGCGGCTTTGCATAATCAGGAACCTTTGGCGCACGGCGGGGGACGGGAATCCAAACGGCGCGCAATACACAGCGTGCAGCTCCGGTGCTTGAGGATACGGAAAGCGTGGCGCGGCGTCACCAGTAGAGTTCCCAAACGCCGCCGGCGAGCACGCCATGGCCCTGGACTGTAATGCGCTCGTCCCCGGGCGCCAGATCCCGGCCGGGAGCGGCCTGATGGAGCAAATGCCCGGAATGAACGGCCATGCAGCCGCGCTTGTAAGCGTGGTAGGCGATGGGGCGGCCACGCAAAACGTCGCCAAACTTTTCCGTCGAGCGGGCCTTCATTTCAGACTGGCAGATGTCCCATGTGTTCAGGCCGCCGCCGGTGTGCGGCAAGGTGATCGACACGGTGAAGGAAACCGGGTTGGCCAGGTCCGCATCGCGGCCGGTCCAGTCGTGGAAGAGGTACTGGGTATCGATGTGCACCGACGCCATCGGCTTCTCGAATACCTTGGAATACAAAAAAATATGGAACCCCGGCAGCGCGAGCCGTGTGGTGCAGGAGGCTGGAGCACCCAGTTCCTCGGAAAGGTGAGCTTCCAGGCGCTCATAGAGCCACGAGAAATTCTCCCGCAACATTGGGTTCTGGCGTTTCAGGAGTTCCTGGTAACCGGCATAGTTGCGGGCATCGAGGTAGCTGGCGGCTCCCAGCGTGTAAAAGGGGACTTCCAGGCTGCGGCTAATCCAATCCGCGCGCACACCTTGAACGGCATCGCGTACCCTGTCGCACTCGCTGGCGGTAAGAACGGGAACGTCTGTCACGATGGGTTTGGTCAGATTCATGATTTGCTGGGTTCGCAATGAAAATTGGAGCGGAACAAGCGCCACTCTGGCCGGGTCGCCAACGGTCCGGCGCGGCACACTATGCCGCCCCGGGTCGCTCTTCGGTTCAGCGGGAATGGAGTCGGGCTGGACGAACTGAGCTGCAACGGCGGTTGGTCGTTCGCATATGATTCTGCCGTTTTCTCCCGCCGATTCGAGGGTTTTGTCGAGCTCCGCAAAGATGGCGGCTCGCCGAATGGCAAACCGGTCATCCATCTGATCGAATTGCGGTAAGAGGCTTGTAGGCCCGCTTGAGGATCATTCCCCTTCGCCATGGCGGGGGCGTAAGGTTTGCGAGCCATTTCTGTTTCCGGGGTGGAAGTTGCAGATCGTCGCTCGGCCGCGATTACAAAAATATGGAAATACTTCTTGAAAAATGTTTAATAGAATGCAAATGGTGAGGAAAGTAAATGATCTCGATTTCCAACTTGTCATCGCGGGTATCTGAAAACCCAGTTTCTCTCTCCCGCTATCTGCCGCGTCACGCACGACTGTCAGGGATATGCATACATTGTCAGGGATCAGCACGGTCATGCGAAATCCCGGTTTTTTTGTCCGGATTTGGCCCGACGGAATGGCACCATACTCGTCATTTTCCGGGCTAATCCGGCTGAATCAAACCTAAGAAGGGCGGCGTTTTTTTTGAAGTTTTCAGTCAAAATTCGCCTCCAGAACGCCGCGATTTTTAGGAATGTGCCTCTTTTCCACTTTCTGCCATCCTCACGTCCAATGCTGTCGCAAGTCTTCTCAGCCGCCGTCATCGGAGTGGATGCGTATGAGGTCGAGATCGAGGTCAATACCGCTTCCTCCGTCAAGACCTTGGTCGTAGTCGTCGGGTTGCCGGATGTGGCCGTGAAGGAGAGTCGGGACCGGGTCACCACAGCAGTTGCCAATAGCGGCTATTATTGGCCGCAAGGTCGCACAACCGTCAATCTGGCCCCGGCCGACGTCAAGAAGGAGGGACCCAGCTTCGATCTCCCGATTGCCATCGGCATGATCGCCGCCGCCCAGGAGAAGGAACTGCGCGATATGCAGGACTACTGCATGGTCGGCGAGCTGGCGCTCAATGGCGCGGTCCGCGCGGTAAAGGGGGTCCTTCCCGTGGCCATCGCGGCGCGGCGGGCAGGCAAGAAATCCCTCATTGTCCCCGAGTCGAATGCCCGGGAGGCGGCCGTCGTCGAGGGTATCAATGTCTACGGCGTCAAGAACCTGCGCGAGACCTTCGAGTTCCTCACCTGGGAGCGGCCGCTCGCCCCCGTGCGGGAGAACCTCACCGCTCTCTTCGAGGCCCACCGCCAATACGATGTCGATTTTGCCGATGTCAAAGGCCAGCAGCACGCGAAACGCGCGATCGAGGTGGCCGTCGCCGGCGGACATAATCTCCTGATGATCGGTCCGCCCGGCTCCGGCAAGTCCATGCTCGCCAAGCGGATCGCCACGATCATGCCCCCCATGACCCTGGAGGAGGCCATCGATATCACGAAGATTCACTCCATATGCGGGTTGCTCGATGGGAAGCACCCTTTCGTCGCCACCCGCCCGTTTCGGTCCCCTCATCACACGATTTCCGATGCGGGACTCCTCGGAGGCACGGCGAACCCCTCCCCGGGCGAGATCAGCCTCGCCCATCACGGTGTCCTTTTCCTGGATGAACTGCCCGAGTTCAAACGATCGACCCTGGAGGTCATGCGCCAGCCCCTGGAGGATGGCCGCGTCACCATCTCCCGCGCCGCGGGGAGCATGACTTTCCCTGCTGAGTTTATGCTCGTGGCCGCCATGAATCCATGCCCGTGTGGATATTATGGAGATCCACGGCGTGAGTGCCGGTGCGGCACGACCGCGGTGCAAAAATATCGCCAGCGCATTTCCGGCCCATTGCTTGACCGCATCGACCTGCATATCGAGGTCCCCGCCGTCCGCTACGAGGAACTCTCCGGCAAAGTGCCGGGAGAACCGAGCGAAGCCATCCGCTCCCGCGTCGAGGCCGCGCGGAAGATCCAGCAAGACCGGTTCCGTCCGACGGAATCCCGCCATCGCGGGACGAGTTGCAACGCGCGCATGAGCCCGCGCCAGTCAAAGGAACACTGCACCTTGACCGAGGCCTCCCAGGAACTGCTGCGAGTGGCCATCTCGGAGTTGAACTTCAGCGCGCGGGCCTACGACAGAATCCTCCGCGTGGCCCGGACTATCGCCGACCTTGCATCCCGTGACCAAATCGAAGCCGAGGATGTTAGTGAGGCGATCCAGTATCGGACGCTGGATAGGAACCTGTGGGTATAACTGCTCATTAAACCATGGAAGTCAGGAGCATAGAAGCAGTCATTCGCGCCCTGAATGAAGGTAGAGTCCAATACGTCGTCGTCGGTGGGCTTGCTGTAAACGCGCACGGGTATGAGCGGTTGACTCGTGACCTCGATTTGGTGATTGGTCTTCAACCAGACAACGTCCTTCGTGGTTTGCGAGCCCTGCTCGCCATCGGTTATTCCCCATCCATTCCGGTTACTCCGGATCAATTTGCGGACGCGGCCCTTCGGGAAACGTGGAGACGCGAAAAAATGATGCTCGTCCTCAAACTTTGGAGCGACATTCATCGCCGCACACCACTCGACGTGTTCGTTTACGAGCCATTCGATTTTGAAATTGAGTATGCCAGGGCGGAACGCATGGAAGTCGCGCCGGGCGTTGCCGCGCCATTCGTCACTCTTGAGACGCTACTGGCCATGAAACGTCAAGCGGCTCGTCCACAGGACCTCATGGATATCGCTGCGCTTGAAGAGGCAAAGAAAATGCGGGAAGCTGGCCGTGATGAACAAGGTTGAGTTATATGCGCACCCCGGTTGGCGGTGGTGTACCGCGGAGGGTGCTCGGGAGCAGGTTCTTCGACAGGGGCTCCAAAGCACTCTCCGCGAGAAGCTCGAATGGTTGGAAGACGCGGAAACACTTACTCTTCGGTTGCGTGCCGGCAGGGAGCAGAAGACGTATGGCGACGGCCTTTGTCCCAAGGCAACGCCAGGTTGAGTAAGCGCCAGTCAAAGGAAGACTGCACCTTGACCGATGCCTCGAGAAATCGCTGCGAGGCCATCTCCGGGCCAGAAGGGCGATGGGGCGATTGAAGGCACGTTCATTTACAAACATGGCGATTGCTACTACCTGTTCGCGTCCATCGGTTACTGCTGCAGGGGCCCATTGAGCACATACCGGATGGTGTATGGCCGTTCCAGGTCGGTAACGGGCCCCTATGTGGATGCCGATGGTTTGCCAATGCTGGAAGGTGGAGGCACGCTGTTGCTGAAGGGGGATAACAACTGGTACGGAGTGGGGGGGATTCCGTTTATAACTTTGATGGGGTCGATTATCTCGTCTTCCATGGATACGATGCCAGCATGAAGGCGGCGCTGCCAAAACTGCGGATGGAAGTGCTGCAATGGAATAATGAGGGTTGGCCGACGCAATAGCTGCGAGTCGATCCATGTGCGGCCACCTGCCAACCCCTGCCTTGACAAACGGACCGAATTCCGGCGATTCACTCCCCCGCCTTACCCGTGAAACCCACAAGGAAGTACCGCAACCCCCTCCCTGTCGCTGTCATCCTGGCAGCGCTTTCCTTTCTTGAAGGCTCGGCTCGCGCCGAAATCCTCCCTGGACCCAAGCTGAATCCCGCGGAAACGTGGGTCGTCCAGCAGATCAATGCTGGTGAAATCGCCGACCTGAGAGCCAAATTTCCGGACGAGAAGGACCGAACCCTATCCGGCCAATTTCTCGAGGATTTGCTTGCAGGCGCCCTCCCCGGCGGTCAGGCGCCACGCCATGGCATCCGCATCGAAGGGGCAATCGTCGCCGATCCGGTGGATCTCACCAACGCGCAGATTCCCTGGGAGGTCTGGCTGGACGACTGCAATTTCAACGGCTCCGTCACCATGACCGGCGCCAGTTTTGTGAGCAACCTCAGCTTCCACGCAACCTCCTTCGCCGCAGGCGTGAACTTCGCAAATATAAAGGTCGGGCAGGGCATCTCCTTTACGAACGCTCTCTTCGCGGCTTCCGCCAACTTCGGCGCAGCCGATATTGCCGGCACTTTTCTGGCGTCCGAAGCGAAATTTCAGGACCCTGATCAATCCGTTAACTTCAATGATTTGAAAACCGGGCAGGCCGCCTTTTTCCAGGATGCCGTGTTCGCTGGCCCCGCCAGCTTCGTCCAGGCGGAAATCGGCGGAAACCTCGAGGCGACTGGCGCCCGGTTTCAGAGTGTCCAGGGCGGCGCCACCTTCGATGGCATCCATGTTGGGCACCTCGCCATCTTCCAGTCTGCCGTATTCGCGGGTCCTGCCGACTTTGATGGAGTGGACATCGGCTCAAACTTCGAAGCCTCCTCGGCTCGCTTTCAGGACAAGGCCCAGGGCGTCAGCTTCAATGGAGCGAAGATCGAGGCTGCGGCGCTTTTCAACGGAACGGTATTTGCTGGGCCTGTAAACTTTGGCGGAGCGCAGGTTGGCTCGAATTTCGAAGCGGCTGGCGCCAAATTCACCGACAAAACCGACTTGGTCGCGTTGACAGTGCAATGCGGCGGGGACGGGTACTTCTCCGCAGCTGGTTTTGCCGGTCCGCTCTCCTTCGCGGATTCCAGCTTCTCCACCTTGATGGTGAGCGGCACCGGCACGGCTGGCCCACCGATTCCGAGCATCGATTTGTCACGCGCTTCCATCAAGCAGTCGCTCAGCATCACGGGGATCAAATTGAACGATTTCGTCGCGCAGTCTTTGCATGTAGACGGGCCCGCGCATTTTACGAATTTGATTACCGATCATTCAGCGGATTTGACTGATAGCGACTTCGTTAACCTCGATCTATCAAAGTCCCAGTGGCCCACCGATGGCGTCGGAGGGGGGAAGTTCACTTTCGAGGGAATGACTTATCAATCCCTCCGAATGGATGCCGATGAGGCCAAATCCCATGATGCCCTTCTGCATCTGGCCAGCCAGGCCGCCTATACGGCCGATATCTACTCCGGCCTCGAGACATATTTCGCCCGCCAGGGTTACAGGGCGGACGCCGACCGCGCTTTCATCGAAGGGCAGCGGAGGGAGCGCAACGAACATCTCCATGGGCTATCTTACGCCGGCAGTCTGTTATTGGACTGGCTGGTCGGCTACGGAAGGCATCCCTCCCAGATCGGCATCCCCTGCGCATTCTTCGTCGTACTTGGCTGCTTCCTTTTCTCGCCGGGCAGCATGGAACTTCAGAACAAGAGCGACGACACCCGTGCCTATAATCCCTTCTGGTACAGCCTCGGTTTGTTCCTCCCCTTCGTGGACCTCCAGGCTGATAAGATTTGGAAACCGAAACGGGAAGCAGTCTTCCTGCGGAACTACATGCGGGTCCACATCCTCCTCGGATGGATGCTCATCCCCATCCTCGTCGCCGCGTTGACGGGTCTCATTAAATAGGCTCTGGTGGCATACGGAAGCCGCCGCTGAAAAGGCCGCCGCACTGCGCGACCCCCGGGGCGGCGAACGACAGGCGGTCCGCCGCCCCAGTTTTCCACTCGCATTCCCTGACCCATGAGCATCGAAGCCGGCATCCCTCTCAGTCCCACCCAGCAGTTTGGGACGCTGCTGTGGCGGCTGATCCATGGCCGGCAATGGGATCGGGCGCTGGAGACGGCCCGCGACTGGCTCAGCCAGGAGCCGGAGAACCCCGATGCCCACCTCGGCGCGGGTCAGGCTCTTGTAAACCTGGGCAAATATCCCCAGGCAGAGGTTCACATCGCCAAGGTCCTTGCGTCGCGGCCCAATCACGGTTTCGCCCTTCGGCTCGCCTCCATTGCAGCCTTCAATCAGCAGAAACCCGCTAGGGCCGATGAGTACATCCAGCGCGCCATCGAGCTCCAGCCGAACGATGCGATGCACTGGTATCACCTCGCCCTCATGCGTTACCGCCAGGGCCTCCTGGAAGCCGCGGAGAAGCACGCAAGGCGCTCCCTCGAGTTGCAGCCGGATAACGCCGATACCATCAACCTTCTCGCCATCTGCCAGCGGGGCAATCCGCAGGGCCAGCTCTCCCAGTACCTGCGCGCCCTCGAGATCAATCCCGAGAGCAGCGTCGTCCACACCAATCTCGGCGCATACTACCTCAATCGCGAACGGAATTACGCCGCCGCCGAGGCCTCCTTCCGCCGCGCCCTACAGTGCGACCCTTCCAACGAGATGGCGCAGCGGAATCTCTTTCTCGTCCTGCGCTTCCGCGATCCCGTGTACCGCATCCTCACCTTGCCCCGCACGCTGCTGGGCCGCATCTCATGGGCCCGCGGCAATCTCACCGTGGTGGCCCGGGTACTCCTGGTTCTGCTTTGGTTTAGCCTCGGACGGATATTCTGGATGGTCTTCGCCGGCTGGCTCCTGCTCATCTGGCCGCTCGTGAAGGCCTACGAATACCTCACCCTGAGCGATATCCGTGCAAAGGCCGGCATCGTGGGAGCCAGGCGTGGCGGATGGCAGGGTCTCCACCAGTGGCCGCTTGGCGTCCGGCTCGGCATTTTCGCCGCGGTGGTTCTCTGTTTTTGGGGTTGGATATTCTTCCTTTATAAAACCAACATCATCCCATTGGACTACGTCCTCGCGACGGGGGTCGTAGCAGTGTGCCTTGTCTTTTGTTCCAAACTGCCCGGCTGGTGGAGACGGAGCCGCAATCTTTCGGCCGCAAAACGCGGCGAGAAGATGTTCCGCCGCCGCAGCGCAAAACCTGCCCCAGCCCCGCCAGAGCCTTATTGAACATTGCGAGAAAGTCCCGCCCTTATGAATGATCAAACCCTCAAACTCCTCGAAAAAGCGCTCCAGGTTTCCCCGGCCGAATGGGATCTGCGCGCCCACCTGGTCGAAGCCCTCCTCGAGAGCGGTCGCTGGCAACAGGCCGCCGAGGTCCTCGCTTCCGCCCCCACCCTCCCGGATGGCGAGCCTGCTCAATTGCTGAAGGCTCGGGTGGAAATGGAGACCGCTCCCTCACACGCCATCCTCACTCTTGAAGGCGTCCTCGCTAGGAACAAGGCCAGCGCTCCCGCTTATCTCCTCCTCGCCAGGATCTACAAAAAACGTGGCCTCAAGGACGAGGCCCACCGGAAATATGGCGCCGCTACCATCATTGATCCTACCCTCCATGACGCGGAGATGGAGGAGTGGCTTGGAATCTCCGGCGCCGTCAGCGAGCCCGACGATGCTTTGACAGACGAAGAAGCCGCCGTCATCTCGGGCCTTCTCAGCGCGGTCGAGTCCCCGGCCGCCTTGCCACCCCCCGCCGAGGTCCAGCCGCGCCTGACCTTCGAGGATATCGGTGGCATGCAGGAGGTCATCGAGCGCATCCGGATGAATATCATCTATCCCTTCAAGAACCCGGACGTCTTCAAGAAATTCAACAAGCGCCCCGGAGGCGGCATCCTGCTATACGGCCCGCCCGGCTGCGGCAAGACCCACCTTGCTCGCGCCACCGCCGGCGAGTGTGGCGCGAAGTTCATCTCCATCGCCATTACCGATATCCTTTCCAAGTGGCTGGGCGAAAGCGAACGGCATCTGCATGAGATATTCGAGAGCGCGCGGCGGCAGTCCCCTGCCATCATTTTTATTGATGAAATCGACGCCATCGGCATGAGCCGTTCCGACGCCGGGTCCTACCAGGCCCCGCTGGTCAATGTGCTCCTGACCGAGATGGATGGCATCCAGTCTTCCAATGACCAGCTCATGGTGCTCGCCGCCACCAATGTTCCCTGGCGTGTGGATCAGGCCCTGCGCCGCCCAGGCCGGTTCGACCGCGTTCTGTTTGTGCCGCCACCCGATCTCGCCGCGCGGGAGGCAATCCTCAAAATCCACCTTCGCGGCATGCCCGTAGGCTCCGTCGATACGGCAA
>Ga0302319_10015811_pt1 | contig 13959 bp, 17 predicted proteins | sample Bog_T0_2_FD_203319 | JGI IMG/M metagenome (GOLD analysis project Ga0302319, IMG submission 203319) | Peat permafrost microbial communities from Stordalen Mire near Abisko, Sweden - Bog_T0_2 | ecosystem: Environmental > Terrestrial > Soil > Wetlands > Peat | place: Sweden: Abisko, Stordalen Mire...
CCAAGAAGCGCCGGCCGGAGATCGCAGACGTCGAGGATGTCGAGGACCTCTACCTCTACCACCACCTGGGCGGGGACCAGCCGGGTGGGCTGGGGCGGAGTGCCGAAGACGAGGCGCTCGACCGCTTTACCGACGACGATGTCAAAGCGGCCATCGAGTCGCTGCCCGACGCCTTCCGAATGGCCGTGCTGCTCGCCGACGTGGAGGGATTCTCCTACAAGGAGATCGCCGAGATCACCGACGTCCCCATCGGCACGGTGATGAGCCGCATCCACCGTGGAAGAAAGGCGCTGCAGAAGGCGTTGTTCGAATTCGGCAGCGCACGTGGCCTCGTCAGTACGGCTGGCGACGGTAGGTAGGGAGAACCGGGACGTGGGAGAGCACCAGTCAGGCGGCGACCAACTCGACGGCATTCGCCCGCAATCGGAAGGTGGGACGCCCGCCGGCTTCGTCAACTGCGACGAGACCATCGAACGTCTCTACTACTACCTCGACGGCGAGCTGACCGAGGAGCGCCGGGTGGAGATCGTCCGCCACCTCGACATGTGTGGCCCCTGTGTCGATGTGTTCGGCTTCGAGTCCGAACTCCGGAAGGTCATCGCCAACCGCTGCCGCGACCACGTGCCCGACGCCCTGCTCGGCCGGGTGGCCCAGGCCCTGCAGGACGAGCACACCCGTCAGAGCAACTGACCCGGTGATCCGCCGCCTGGCATTCCGCCCGCCTCGCGGCGGGGGGCGGGCATCCCTACACTGGGCAACGTGACCCTCACCGCCGATCCACCGCCCGCCACCGGTGACCGGTCCGCTCCGGGTGACCGGCCCGGCAGTGGCGACCAGGCGGCCAACGGTGCAGTGGCCTGGGACGTGGCCGAACGGGTGGCCGGCTGGGTCAGTGCCCGTCGCCCGCTGCCGGCGCCGTACCGGCCCGACCTCCTCCAACGTGACTTCGACGAGCTGACCGCCCAGGCCGAGGAGCTGGTGGCCGACGCCACCGGACTCCGTTCCGCCTCCGGCGATGCCCGGGCCCGGGTCACCGACCGCGCCGGGTGGGTGCACGCCAACGTCGCCTCCTTCCAACGGCTCATCGGCCCCCACCTCGACCGACTGGCGCCGGTCCGTATCGCCGGTACCAACCCGGTCACCGAACGGCTGGCCGGACCGCTGGCCACCGCCGGACGGGCGGCCACCGGCACGCAGATGGGCGTGGTGCTGGGCTGGCTCTCCACCCGGGTGCTGGGCCAGTACGACCTGCTGATCACCGAGGACGCCGCCGAGGACCAGGACATCGTCTACTTCGTCGGCCCCAACATCGTGGCCCTCGAGAAGCAACATGGCTTCGAGCCCCGGGAGTTCCGCCTGTGGCTGGCCCTCCATGAGGTCACCCACCGATGCCAGTTCACCGCCATCCCCTGGATGCGGGATTACTTCGTGTCGTTGGTGGAGGAGGGCCTCGGCTCCCTCGAGCCCGATCCCAGTCGACTGGCCGAGGCGCTCAAACGGCTGACCGAGGAGCTGATGGCCGGCCGCAACCCACTCCGGGACAACGGCGCCCTGGGCCTGGTGGCCACTCCCGAACAGCTCGAGGGCCTCCACCGGATCCAGGCGTTGATGAGCCTGCTCGAAGGACACGGCGATGTCACCATGGATCGGGCCGGCGCCGCCGCCATCCCCAGCGCCGCCAAGTTCTCCGAGGTGCTGCGGCAGCGTCGCAACCAGACCCGCGGGCCGGCGAAGCTGCTGCAACAGCTGATCGGTATCGAGGCGAAGATGCGCCAGTACGAGGAGGGCGAGCGGTTCATCGCCGCCGTCGAGGAGTCGGGCGGGCCGTTGCTGCTCGACGTCGCCTGGCGTGGCCCCGAATGGCTCCCGTCGCTGACGGAGATCCGAGACCCGTCGTCGTGGATTGCCCGGGTGGAGGCCGACCCGGGTGACGCCGCCTCCGCCCTGGGTGACGCCGCCTCCGCTCCGTCCTCCGCTCCGTCCTCCCTCCCGGGGTGACCCGCTGATCGACGCGCTGCTGGACCGCTGCACCTTCGGGCCGGCCGGCGCCCCGCTGACCTGCGGAGTCTCTGGTGGTGCAGACTCACTGGCGTTGCTGGTGCTGGCCGCCGCCGCCGGGGCTGCCACCGGAGCCCCGGTGACCGCCATTCACGTCGACCATGGGCTCCGTCCAGAATCCGCCGCCGAGGCTGACGTGGTGGCCGCCGCCGCCGACCGCTACGGAGCTGCCTTCCGATCGGTTCGGGTGGACGTCGGGGAGGGTCCCAATCTCGAAGCCCGGGCCCGGGAGGCCCGGCGGGGGGCGCTGGGCCCCGATACGGCCACCGGGCACACCGCCGACGACCAGGCCGAAACGGTGCTGGCCAACCTGCTTCGGGGGGCGGGGGTGGACGGTCTGGCCGCCATGCGGCCCGGTCCCCGACACCCCATCCTCGGCCTCCGGCGTCAGGAGACGGAGGCCCTCTGCCGCCATGAGGGACTGGTGCCGGTGACAGATCCCTCCAATCGCGACCCACGCTTCCTGCGCAACCGGATCCGGGCGGAGCTGGTCCCGCTGTGCTCGGCGCTGGCCGGCCGGGACGTGGTGCCGGTGTTGGCCCGCCAAGCCTCCGTGCTGGCCGGGGACGCTTCGGTGCTGGCCGAGGTGGCCGGCCTCCTCGACCCCACCGATGCCCGGTCGGTGGCGGCCGCCCCCGAGGCGATCGCCCGGCGAGCGGTGCGGCGCTGGTTGACCGGCGAGGGTCCCTACGCTCCGCCGCTCGACGCCGTCGACCGGGTGCTCGACGTGGCTCGTGGTGACCGGTTGGCCACCGAGATCCCGGGCGGCGTTCGGGTAGCCCGATCGGACGGGAGGCTGTCGATGGAGGCCCCGCTTGCGTCGCCCGAGGTCGGAACCGGTACAGTCGCCCTGTGACCACTGCCGGAGACGAGTCGGTCGGCCAACTGTCCCGGCTGGAGTCCTACCCGGCGGTGGGGCGGGTGGTGGTGAGCGAGGCCGATCTGCAGGCCCGGATCGCCGAGCTGGGCGCCGAGATCACCGCCGACTACGCCGGCCGGCCACCCCTGTTGGTCGGGGTGCTGAAGGGGGCGTTCATGTTCATGACCGACCTCTCCCGGTCCATCCAACTTCCGGTGGAGGCGGACTTCATGGCGGTGGCCTCCTACGGCAGCGCCACCCGCACCTCCGGAGTGGTCCGCATCGTCAAGGATCTCGACGTCGACCTGGTCGACCGGCACGTGCTGGTGGTGGAGGACATCGTCGACAGCGGCCTGACGCTCAACTACCTGCAGCGCTACCTGCTGGCCCGGCAGCCGGCCAGTTTGGAGGTGTGTGCCCTCCTGGTGAAGGAAGGGCAGCAGCGCACCGCCGTCGACCTCCGGTATGTCGGGTTCACCATTCCCAACGACTTCGTGGTGGGTTACGGCTTGGACATCGGCGAACGCTTCCGCAACCTGGGTGCCATCCACCTGTACAACGGGGAAGCCGACGGGCAGGCCGACGGTCGGATTGATCGACAGGCGACAGGACGGACGACCGGACAGGCGACCGGACAGGCGACCGGACGGTGAGTCGGTGATCCGGTGAGCGTGGACATCCAGCGGATCGAACGGGCGGTGGCCGAGCTGTTGGCGGCGGTGGGGGAGGACCCCGACCGCGACGGACTCCAGCAGACACCCAGGCGGGTGGCCCACATGTACGAGGAGCTGTTCGCCGGGCTGGACGAGGACCCGGCCGACCACCTCGAGGTCACCTTCGCCGCCGACCACGACGAGATGGTGATGGTGCGAGACATCCCGTTCGCCTCCCTCTGCGAGCATCATCTGGTGCCATTCATGGGTCGAGCTCATGTTGCTTATATTCCGGGGAATGACGGTCGGATCACCGGGCTCTCGAAGTTCGCCCGGCTGGTGGACGGTTTCGCCCATCGGCTCCAGGTGCAGGAGCGCATGACCACCCAGATCGCCGACGCCATCGAGACGGCCCTCGCCCCCAAGGGCGTGCTGGTGGTGGTGGAGGCCGAGCACCTCTGCATGTCCATGCGGGGGGTCAAGAAGCCAGGCACCCTGACCATCACCTCGGCGGTGCGAGGCCTCTTCCGCACCGACCTGGCCACCCGGTCCGAGGCCATGCAGTTCGTCCACGGGCGCTAATTCCGGCCAAATCCCGTCAGCGGGGCCCCCGTCGCTGGTTTACGCTGTGGCCTCATGTCCAGTCCGGCTATCGAGGAACGTCCCCTCGTCATGGGAGTCCTCAATGTCACGCCAGACTCGTTCTCCGACGGCGGAGCCTGGTTCGACACCCAGGCGGCGGTGGATCGGGGCCGGCAGATGATCGACCAGGGAGCCGACATCGTCGATGTGGGCGGTGAGTCCACCCGACCGGGCGCCACGCCGGTGACGGTGGACGAAGAGCTGCGCCGCGTGATTCCGGTGGTGGAGGCACTGGCACCCCACATCCGGGTGTCGATCGATACCACCAAGGCGCCGGTGGCCGAAGCCGCGGTATCGGCCGGGGCCACGCTGATCAACGACGTCTCTGCCTCACTGTGGCCGGTGGCCGCCGCCGCCGGGGTGGGATGGGTAGCCATGCACAAGCAGGGTTCGCCGGCCGACATGCAGGTCAGCCCGGCCTACGACGATGTGGTGGCCGAAGTCACCGCCTACCTCGCCGAGCGGGCGGCCGAGGGAGTGGCCGCCGGCGTCCCCGAGGTGTGGATCGACCCCGGCATCGGCTTCGGGAAGTCCGTCGAGCACAACCTCCGACTGCTGGCGGCGGTGGGTCAACTGGCCGCCACCGGATATCCGGTGATGGTCGGCACCAGCCGCAAGACCTTCTTGGGTGTCCTGTCGCCGGCGGCTGACGGCACCCCGGCGCCGATCGACGGCCGCCTGGCCGGCTCGCTGGCCACCGCCACCTGGGCCCTCGTGCAGGGGGCGCGCATGGTGCGGGTGCATGATGTGGCCGCCACTGTCCAGGCCGCCACCCTGGTGGGGGCTCCGCACCGGGCGGGCCCGTCTGGTGCCGGGTCGGTTCCGGCCGGCGGGTCGGGCGCTGAAGCGTCGGTGGGGCTCCGATGAAGGGGAAGTGGGCAGCCGGCATCCCTCCCCGCAACTTCACCTGGGTGATCAAGGACCGCCTGGCGGTCAGCGAGCGCCCCGGCGGCTTTGCCCCCAATCACCGCAAGGTCCGCCGCCAAGAGGAGATCATCTGGCTGCAGGTCCAGGGGTTCACCCGGGTGGTGTCGCTCCTCCCGTCGTCGCACAATCTGGCCGCCTACGAGGAGCAGGATCTGCCCAGCCTCCAATTTCCGCTCCCGCCGTCGGGCGATGCCCGTCCGGTGCTGCTCGACGTCTTCCGGGACGTGCACGGCCGGCTGCAGCACGGTGAGCGGATCCTGGTCCACCAAGAGGAGTTAGGCGACCGGACGGTGGGGGTGGTGGCTGGCTATCTGCTGTGGTCGGGCCGGCTGCCGAGCGGGCCGCAGGCCATCACCGCCCTGGAGCACATGACCGGGCATGCCCTGGGACCATCGGGGCGTGAGTTGGTGTCGTATGCCGCCCAGCTTTCTGCCGCCGGCTCGGGCGCCCGGCCGCGAGTGCCGGCCTCGGGCCCGGATACTCCCCGCCCTCTGGACTGAGTGGTGCCCGGCCCCGACGAACTTGTCGGTTCGAGCGGCTCTGGTGGCACCGGTGGCTCTGGTGGCACCGGTGGCACCGGTGGCACTGGTGGCACCGACCGCATCGAGATCCGGGGCATCCGGGTCCTCGGCACCCATGGCGTTCTCCCCGAGGAGCAAGAGCGGGCCCAGCCCTTCGAAATAGACCTGGACTTGGTGCTGGACCTGGCAGCGGCCGGACACTCTGACGACCTCGGCGACACCGTGGACTATGCAGCCGTCATCGGACGAGTGGTGGACATCATCGCCGGTCCGACCTCCTACCAATTGCTGGAGTCGTTGGCCGGGGTGATCGCCGCCGCCGCCCTGGTCGACCCACGGGTGCAGTCGGTGTCGGTGACGGTCCGCAAGCTGCGACCTCCGGTGCCGGCGGTCATCGACTCGGTCGGGGTCCGGGTCACCCGCAGCCGGTGAGCAGCCGGTGAGCAGCCGGTGAGCCTTCGGGCGGTCGGCCCCCCCGAGGTGCGTGCCTTCCTCGGCATGGGGTCGAACCTGGGTGACCGGTGGTCCCACCTCCGCAAGGCGGTCGACCAGCTCCGAGCTGGTGGGGCCGTGCCGGTCACGGCCGTCTCCCCCGTCTACGAGACCGACCCGGTGGGTGGACCCGAGGGACAGGGTCCGTACCTCAATCTGGTGGTGGAACTGGCGGTCCCTTCCGATCTGGACCCTGAACGGCTGCTGGTGGAGTGCCATCGTCTGGAGACCGCTGCCGGGAGGGTGCGCTCAGTGCGCTGGGGCCCAAGGACCCTGGATGTCGATGTCCTGTGGATCGACGGCGTGGTCCGGAACGACCCGGAGCTGACCGTGCCCCACCCACGATGGCGTGAGCGCCGGTTCGTCCTCGCCCCGCTGGCCGACCTGGCTCCGGACCTGGTAGATCCGACGGACCTCGAAATCGCTGGTGGCGAGGTGTCCGTCGTGGGTACACTGTGAACGTCTCAAAGTAGATCTTCTGGAACGAACGGCACCCGCTGGGGCCGGAACGCTGCAAAGGGGTCTCGTGACCACAATCCGTGTCATCGGTCCGGGTCGGGCCGGGCGCTCGTTGATGGCGGCACTCGATGCCGTCGGGGGGTTCACCGTGCTCGACGCCCTGGGGCGTCGTGACTCACTGTCGACCGCCGCCTCCGGGGCCGACATCCTGGTGATCGCCACCCCGGATGCCGAGGTGGCCGGGGTGGCCGCCGCCGTCACACCGTCCGCCGGCACCGTGGTGGTGCATCTGTCGGGCTCACTGGGACTCGACGCCCTCGCCCCCCATCCTCGGCGTGCCTCTCTCCACCCGCTGGTGCCCCTGCCCAACCCCGAAGTGGGGGCGGACCGGCTGCGATCGGGCGTGACCTTCGCGGTGGCTGGGGACCCGGCCGCCCGTCAGTTGGCGATGGCCCTAGGCGGCCAAGCGGTGGTGGTGGCTGACCACGACCGCCCCAACTACCACGCCGCTGCCACCATCGCCGCCAACCATTTGGTGGCGATGCTGGGTCAGGTGGAGCGGGTGGCGGCGACGGCCGGGCTGCCATTGGAGGCCTTTGCCGGGCTGATCCACGCCGCCGCCGACGACGCCCTTGCCCTCGGACCCCACGCCGCGCTCACCGGTCCGGCGGTGCGCGGTGACTGGACCACCATCGACCGTCACCGCACCGTGTTGGGTGGGATGCCCGGCGGTCGGAACGAGCTCACCGCCTACGACGCCATGGTGGTGATGGCCCGACGCCTGTCGATGGAGACTCCGGAGCTCCTCCACTCGACGGACTCCGGGGACTCGATGGCCTTTGGGCTCGATGGGGAGGCGGTGGCGGGCACTGGTGGTCCGGCGATGACGGCCGCCGCCGCTGCTGCCGCCGCCGCCGCTGCCCCGGCCGCTGCCCCGGCCGCCGCCGCTGCTTCGGTAGCCGCTGCCGTCGCCGTGCTGGCCGACGACACGGCGGCCGATGACAGCGTGGAGCAGGTGGCATGACACCAACCACCGCAGTGGCGTCGACCACCGGACCAGACATTCGTGGCGTCGAGACCGCGACCGAGGAGGCGGGCCGACCCGCCCGACGCCCGCCAGTGTCAGGGCCGCGGCCAGGGCGGGTGCCGGTGCAGGTGCCGGTGGTCGAGCGCCTCGAGGCGTGCCGCCAGCTCCTCGACGACGCTCGGGCCGCCGGCCGCACGGTGGGCCTGGTCCCCACCATGGGGGCACTTCACGCCGGCCACCGGTCGCTGATCGAGCGGGCAGTCGTCGAGTGCGATCTGGTGCTGGTCACCATCTTCGTCAACCCGCTGCAGTTCGGTGATCCGACCGACATCGACCAGTACCCGCGCACTATTGACGCCGATCTGGAGGTGGTATCGGAGTGCGGGGCCGATCTGGTGTTCGCCCCCCCGGTCCGGGAGATGTACCCCGGCTACCCGGGTCCAGTGGCGACCTCGGTGTCGGTGACCGGGGTCGGCGCTCGGTGGGAAGGGGCGTCACGTCCCGGCCACTTCGATGGTGTGGCCACCGTGGTGGCCAAGCTGTTCGCCATGGCCGGTCGGTGTCGTGCCTACTTCGGCGAGAAGGACTTCCAGCAGTTGGCGGTGGTGCGGCGTATGGCTGCCGATCTGTCGCTGCCGGTGGACCTGGTCAGCTGTGCCACCGTGCGTGAGCCCGACGGACTGGCCCTGTCGAGCCGCAACGTCCGCCTCGACGCCGACCAGCGTCAGGCCTCTGCCGCGCTGGCTCGGGCGCTCCGGGCCGGTGCCGAGTCGATCAGTTCGGGTGAGTACCGAACCGATGTGGTGGAGCGCCGAATGGCCCAGGTGGTGGCCGCCGAACCGCTGGTCGACCTTGACTACGCCGCGGTGGTCTCGTCGGACGACCTCGAGCCGGTGGACTCCGTGCGGCCCGGGCCCGGCTTCCGGCTGCTGATCGCCGCCCGGGTCGGATCCGTTCGCCTCATCGACAACCTCGACCCCGCCAACCCCGGAGCCTTCGCCAACCCCGCCAACCTCGAGCCCGGAGCCCCCTCGAAAGGACACCACTGATGCGTCGCCGCATGATGAAGTCGAAGATCCACCGGGCCAGTGTCTCGGATGCCAACCTCAACTACGTGGGATCCATCAGCCTCGACCCCGAGCTGATGAAGCTGGCCGACATCCTCGAGTGGGAGCAGGTCACCGTGGTGGACATCGACAACGGTGCGCGCTTCGAGACCTACGCCATCGTGGGTGCCCCCGGCGACGTCTGCCTGAACGGGGCGGCCGCTCGGCTGGTCCACCGGGGCGACCGGGTGATCATCATCACCTACGCCGACTACGAGGCCGAGGAGCTCGAGGAGTTCGAGCCACGGATCGTGCATGTGGACCGCACCAACCGGGTGATCGACGAGTCGGCCGCCCGGCTGGACGTCGAGCTCGACAGCCTGTCCCAGGCGTGAACGAACCGACGTCGGCGTCGGCGGCGTCTGGGTACATCGCCTCGGACGACCTCGACGACCTCATCGCCTCGGACGACCTCGACGACCTCGATGTCCTGGTTCTGGGAAGCGGCGTGGCCGGTCTGTCGGCGGCTGTCCGACTGGCCTCCTCGGGAACCATCGATGGACGCACACCGGGCGGCCTGCGGGTCGGGGTCCTGACCAAAGCCGAACTGTGGCGCTCGGCCACCCGCTGGGCGCAAGGCGGAGTGGCGGCGGTGCTGGGAGGCGACGAGGACTCCACCGATCTGCACCTGGCTGACACCCTGGCGGCCGGCGCCGGACTCTGCGACACCGATGCCGTCCGGGTACTGGTCGACGAGGGGCCGTCCCGGGTGCAGGAGCTGATCGCCATGGGGGCGGAGTTCGATCGGCAGCCGGGTGGGGCACTGGCCCTGGCCCGCGAGGGAGGGCACTCGACGGCCAGGGTGGTGCACGCCGGCGGAGCGGCTACCGGCGCCGAGGTGGAACGGGCACTGGTTGACGCCACTCGGGCCAGTGCGGCCGCCGTTTTGGAAGAGTGGTTCGCGCTCGACCTGCTGGTGGAGGACGGTCGCTGCCGAGGGGTGGTGGCGCTGGACGACGACGGTCGGGTGGTGGAGGTCCGGGCCCGCCACACCGTGTTGGCGACCGGCGGCGTCGGCCAGCTCTTCTCGGTGACCACCAACCCGGCAGAGGCCACCGGCGACGGCCTGGCCATGGCCCTCCGGGCGGGGGTGCCGGTGGCCGACGTGGAGTTCATGCAGTTCCACCCCACCGCCCTCCACCACCCGGCCATGCCCCGGCCGCTGCTCTCCGAAGCCCTCCGCGGGCACGGGGCGCGCCTGCGGGATGCCTTCGGCGAACGCTTCGTCGACGAGCTGGCCCCCCGGGACGTGGTCAGCCGGGCCATGGCCGAGCGCATGCAGGCCCAAGGAGTCGAACACCTCTGGCTCGACGCCACCGAACTGGAGTCCTTCGCCGAGAGGTTCCCCACCATCAACGCCTCGCTCACCGCCGCCGGGCTCGATCCCAGCGTCGACTGGCTACCCATCGCCCCCGCTGCCCACCATCTCTCCGGCGGGGTGATCACCGACCTGTCCGGGGCCACCGCCCTCCCCGGCCTGTGGGCGGCCGGCGAGGTGGCCTGCACCGGCGTGCACGGTGCCAACCGGCTGGCCTCCAACTCCCTGTTGGAGGGGATGGTGTTCGGGGCCCGGCTGGCCGAGGCCATCCTCGACGGCGTGGATGGACCGTGCCCGACGGGGGTGATGACGGCGGTGCTGGCCGGTCCGCCGGAGCCGGCCCAGTGGCAAACGCCGTTGGGGCCGGACGGGGCTGGAGGTTACGACGGCGACGACAACGGCAACGACAACGGCAACGACGACCCGGCCAGCCACGGAGGCAGCCTTGAGATCGGGGGCAGCCTTGGGATCGGGGGCAGCGAGGGGTCGGGGGTGGCGGTCGGAGGTCTTGGCGAGTTGCCGGGCGTGGACGACGGGACCGACGTCGACAAGGCCATCGACCGACTCCAGCGGGCCATGTTCGCCGGTGCCGGAGTGGTACGGAGCGCGTCCTCGCTGGCCGAGGCTCGGACCACGGTCGAGTCGATCGGTCGGACCGCCGCCGCAGACCTGCCGGCAGACCGCCGTCACGGTGAACTGGCCAACCTGGTCACCTCGGCCCGAGCCCTGCTGGACGCCGCCTCCCTCCGCACCGAGACCCGGGGCGCCCACGCCCGTCGGGACTTCCCGGAGCCGTCCGACCGCTGGCGCCGCCGGATCGTGCACCAGGGCGGGGAGCTGGGCATCCTGCCCGGCTCGGTGGGACCCGACCATCAACCCCGAACCTCCCGATGATCGGCCCGCCCTCCGAAGCGGCGACCGCCTCGTCGTCCGACCCCACCCTGTCCGATCCCACCCCGTCCGATCCCACCCTGTCCGACCCAAGCCTGTCCGACCCCACCCTGTTCGACCCTCCCCGGCCGGCGGTGGTGGAGGCGGTAGCTCGGGCCCTCGCCGAGGACCTGGTGCCGCTGGGGGACCTGACGGCGGCACTGGTGCCCCCGACCGTGCACCGGACGGTGGCAGTGGTCAGCCGCTCGGTGGGGGTGCTGGCGGGTCGAGCCTGCGCCATCGAATCAATCGCGCAGGTCGATCCGGCAGTGGCCGTCGACTGGCGCCTGCCGGATGGCTCGGCGGTGGTGCCCGGGTCGGTGGTGGCAGTGTTGGAAGGGCCACTCCGGTCGATCCTCACCGCCGAGCGGACGGCACTCAACTTCCTCGGCCACCTGTCGGGGGTGGCCTCGCTCACCCGCCAGCTGGTGGACGCCGTGGCGGCGGCCAATCCGCACACCCGGGTGTTGGACACCCGCAAGACGACCCCCGGCCTCCGGGCGTTGGAGAAGGCCGCCGTCCGGGCAGGTGGCGCCTTCAATCACCGGGGCAACCTCTCCGAGGCGGTGCTGGTGAAGGACAACCATCTCGGAGGTGTGACCATCACCGAGGCGGTGCGACGGGCCCGATCGCTGTGGCCGGGACGGATGGTCGAGGTGGAGTGCGACCGAGTCGACCAGGTGGAGGAGGCGGTGGCCGCCGAGGCCACGGTGGTGATGCTGGACAACATGACCCCCGACCAGGTGGCGTCGTGCGTCTCGCTGGTCCGGTCGCTGGGTGGTGGCTCGCTGGTGGAGGTGTCCGGCGGGGTGGATCTGTCGTCGGCGCCCCGGTATGCGGCTGCCGGTGCCGATCTGTTGTCGGTCGGAGCCCTCACCCACTCCGCTCCGGTCCTCGACCTCGGCCTTGATCTCACGCCGGACGCATCCGACCCGGATGCCCAAGGAAGGAACTGACCATGCTGCTCGCTATTGACGTCGGCAACACCGAGACGGTGGTCGGTCTTTTCGCCGACGATCCCAACGACAGCTCCGAGGACACCGGACCCAGGGATGGAAGCGAGCCGTCAGGTCTGGCCCATCATTGGCGGCTGTCGACGGTGTCCGAGCGGACGGCCGACGAGCACGCCCTGCTGCTGACCCAGCTACTCGACCTCGACGGCTTGGACATCGACGACGCGGTGACCGGTATCGCGGTGACCTCGTCAGTGCCATTGGTCACCGCCAATCTCCGGCAGATGGTGACTCGGTGGTTCGACGTCCCGGCGGTGGTACTGGAGCCCGGCGTCAAGAGCGGCATGCCCATCCTCTATGACAATCCGAAAGAGGTGGGGGCGGACCGAATCGCCAACGCGGTGGGCGCCCACGATCTCTTCGGTGGTCCGTGCGTGGTGGTCGACCTGGGAACCGCCACCACCTTCGACGCCATCTCCGACTCGGGTCAGTACCTCGGGGGTGCCATCACGCCCGGGGTGCAGATCAGTCTCGACGCCCTCTTCGCCCACGCCGCTGCCCTCCGGCGGGTGGAGCTGGTGGAGCCGCGCAGCGTCATCGGGAAGTCGACGGTGGAGTCGATCCAGTCCGGTGCCCTCTATGGGTTCGCCGGCCAGGTGGACGGGCTCTGCCGTCGGTTTGCCGCCGTGCTGGGGGAGTGCACGGTGGTGGCCACCGGTGGGCTGGCCGAGCTGATCGCCCCGTACGCCGAGGAGATCGAGTACGTGGAACCCTGGCTCACCCTCCACGGCCTGCGGATCATCTTCGATCGAAACTCATCGGCGCGCCGAAGCTGAGCCTTCACGAACTCCTAATATCGGCATGATCTACTGCTCATGCACACCAGCCAAGGTTGGTGCAGTGGCCGGAACCTACCGGCCGGAACGAGGAGGCAGCATGTCGAACCAGTCCGCAGGGCAGACGAGCAAGATCCGGTCGGTGGTCCGCCGAGCGGTAGTTGGATCCGTTGTGGTCGGAACACTGTCCATGGGCGTGTTCGGCCTGACCGGCACCGCCGGGGCGGCCTCCACCACTGGCGTCAATACTCCCAAGGTCGGCGCCCACTTCAGCTGCGCCCGGGCCGACCAGGTCCTCACCCGCATCGACAAGGCCGAGGCTCGGATCAACGCCGGGCTCCCGAAGCTGACCGCCGCCCAGAAGAAGGCCGCCGCCGCCGGTCACACCAAGCGTGCGGCTGCCATCGAGAAGCGGATCACCCGCTTGGAGAGCTCGACCGTTATGGGTCGCCTCACCGCCGCTGCCACGAAGATCGAGAAGGCCTGCCCGGGCAGCGCTCCGACGACCGGTAGCAATACGAGCACCACCCCCGGCTCCTGATCGGGGCGGGAGCCATCGCCTGGTAACGGGCAGGTTCTGATGAAGGGCGCCGGAGACGGCGCCCTTCATCGCGTGTCGCCCTTCCGCACCACCCCCGACCACCCCCGCACCACCCCCGACCACCGGGGAGGCGCCCCCCACTCACTCGGTGTGGGGAAACAGGGTCTGGTCGCCCACCTCGGGTGGGATGGGATCGGGTGGATGGTGGGGTGGAGGTTTGGTTGACGGGGGTGCGGCCGATCCGTAGCCCTGGGCCCGTCCCTTGGCGGTGGGGGTGAACCGCCAGGCCCCGGGTCCGCCTTCCAGGATGTAGAGACCCCGGGTCTTCAGCCGGTGGTGGGCACTGCAGAGGTGACAGAGGTTCCACCAGGCGGTGGGGCCGTCGTCGGCGAAGTCGACCTTCCAGTGGTCGGTCTCCAGGTAGCGATTGGCGTTGCAGCCCGGCACCACACAGGTGGGATCCCGCTCCAACAGGGCGGCGGCGATAGGGGCGGGGATGTGGCGGCTCAGATTGCAGATGGTGGTGACGTCCACCCCGTTGGTGATGACCAACCGGCACAGCGCGTTCCCCATCACCTCTCTGGCCGTCTCCACCGAGATGGGTCCCACCCCGGGGATCTCACAGACCTGGCCAGAA
>Ga0302319_10015812_pt1 | contig 13958 bp, 16 predicted proteins | sample Bog_T0_2_FD_203319 | JGI IMG/M metagenome (GOLD analysis project Ga0302319, IMG submission 203319) | Peat permafrost microbial communities from Stordalen Mire near Abisko, Sweden - Bog_T0_2 | ecosystem: Environmental > Terrestrial > Soil > Wetlands > Peat | place: Sweden: Abisko, Stordalen Mire...
CCGTCGACACGGCCTACCAGCGCCAACGATTCCTCGAGGCGGGCATCCCCGTACCTCGATTCGTCGTCGTCGAGGAAAGCGTCGACACATTGCTCAGCCCGTTTCTCACGACCCTTGACGACGAGCCCGTGCTCAAGGCGTCGCGCGGCGGCTACGACGGACGGGGGGTGCTCTTTCCCGTTCACCGAGGCGAGACACTGGCCATGATCGACCAACTCGCCGTCGCGGGTCCGGTCCTCGTTGAAGAACGACTCGCGCTTCAAAGCGAAGTGGCCCAACTGCTCGCTCGAGGATCCGACGGGTCCGTCGCCCTCTATCCACTGGTGACGACGACGCAATCACACGGCATGTGCATCGAGGTCGTCTACCCCGCCCACGTCACGGTGGAACAAGCCCAGCGCGCGGAAGACCTCGCCGAACAGATCGCCTCATTGATCGACGCCGTCGGCATCCTCGCGATCGAGTTCTTCCTGACGAGCGGCGACCTGGTTGTCAACGAGGTCGCGCTACGTCCGCACAACTCAGGTCACTGGACCATTGAAGGCGCGGTCACCAGCCAATTCACGAATCATCTCCTCGCGGTCAGTGGCCAGGCGCTCGGTGACGTTTCGCCGCTTCACGACTACGCGGTGATGGTCAACGTCGTCGGCGCCGCCGAGCCCGGTTCGCTCGAGCACGCTCGCGCACTGAGCGACGTCGCGGTCCACGATTATCGCAAGTCGTGGCGACCAAACCGCAAACTCGGCCACGTCACGAGCGTGGGTGACGATGCCACGACGGTGCACGTGAGAGCATGGGAAGGGGCTCGCGCGTACGGCACGGGTACCGAGGAGGTCTAGTGGAACCAGTCGTCGGAATTGTGATGGGCAGTTCGTCGGATCACGAGATTCTGGGCGACGCGGCGAGCGTGCTGGATCGTTTTGGCGTAAGTTGCGAGATCCACGTGGTATCGGCGCACCGCACCCCCGAAGCCATGGTCGACTACGCCAAACACGCCCGCGAGCGCGGTCGCAAGGTACTCATCGCGGGCGCGGGCGGCGCGGCTCACCTGCCAGGGATGATCGCGGCCCTGACGACGCTGCCGGTGATTGGCGTGCCCGTGGCGCTCGCGCGTCTCGACGGACTCGACTCACTGCTCTCCATTGTCCAGATGCCGCGTGGCGTACCAGTGGCGACGGTCGCAATAAATGGCGGCACGAACGCGGGTTTGTTGTGCGTGCGCATGCTCGCCACCTACGACGATGCGCTTGGCGACGCGCTGGAGGGCTACCGTGTCGAACTGGCCGATCAGGCGAAAACCCAAGACGAGAACTTGCCGAGAACGTAGAGTTCCCTGAAGGTAACCAGAAGTTCTTAATTATCCCCTCACCCGGTTGCCCCTAGTCTGGACAGGTAACGAAGGAGGCCCCCCGTGGGTATAGGTAAGAGAATCACGACTATTTTCCAGGCCAAGTCCAACGCGGCGCTGAACAAAATGGAAGATCCACGTCAGACTCTGGATTTGTCCTACGAACAGCAGCTCGAGAACCTCACCAAGGTCAAGCGTGCCGTCGCGGACGTCGCGACCGCGCGCAAGCGCGTCGAGATCCAGGCCGAACAATTAAAGGCGCAGGGCGACAAATTGGCCGAACAAGCCAAGGCCGCCCTCGCCCAGGGTAATGAGCCCCTCGCGCGAGAGGCGCTGACCCGACGAGAAGGAATCGCCGCTCAGTTAAAGGACCTCGACGCCCAGCACGCCACCATCGTCGACCAGGAGGACAAGCTCGTCGCCACGAGCCAGAAGCTCCAGACCGAGATCGAGGCATTTCGCACGAAGAAGGAGACCATCAAGGCCACCTACACCGCGGCCGAGGCGTCCTCGCACGTCAACGAAGCCGTCGCGGGAATCTCAACCTCGATGACCGACGCCGGTGCCGCGATGCAGCGCGCCCAGGACAAGGTCGCCCAAATGCAGGCGCGCAGTGGTGCGCTCGACGACCTGCTCGCCTCAGGCGCTCTCACGGACCTCAATAGTCCGAGCGACGACATCCAAGCTCAACTCGACCAGGCGAGTAACGCCAACAACGTCGACGCGCAACTCGCCGCACTGAAGGCCCAACTCGGTACCCCAGGTGATGCGGCGGGCCAACTTGAGAGCGGTAAGGACGCTTAAGGATGCCTAAAACAAAGATTGAATCAGACCACGGCTTGAACGTGCGGATGTTCGTCACGGGCCTGTTGCTCGTGCTGCTTTACGCGATCATCATCACGGTCCTCATCCGCGTCGGGGTGGCGTTCGGTTTCGTCATCGTCATTGCGTTTGCGTTGATCTTCTCCCAGTATTTCTTCTCGGACAAGATCGCCATGTTCTCCATGCACGCCCACGAGGTGACGCCCGCTCAAGAGCCGCGTTTACACCAAATCGTTGACCGACTCTGTCTGCTCGCGAACATGGAGAAGCCTCGCGTGGGCGTCGCCGAAATCGACGTCCCCAACGCGTTCGCGACCGGACGTAGCCCCAAGCACGCGGTGATCTGTGCGACTCGCGGCATTATGAATCGACTCAACGACGAAGAACTCGAAGCCGTGCTCGCGCACGAGCTCAGTCACGTCGCGCACCGCGACGTCGCGGTCATGACCATTGCGTCGGGCGTCGGCATGCTGGCGGGACTCGTGAGCCGCATCGCCATGTGGGGAGCCATCATGGGCGGCGGTGGACGAGGGCGAAACGGCCAGAACATCGTGTTGCTCGAAATGATCACGTGGGTCGCGTCACTCGTTATCTACGTGATTGCCTATCTGCTCACGATGGCCCTTTCTCGCTACCGCGAACTCGCTGCCGATCGTTCGGGAGCGATCCTCATTGGAAAGCCCAGTGTTCTGGCGAGCGCGCTCGTGCACATCACCGGTGACATGGGAAGAATCCCCCGCACCGACCTTCGTAAGACCGAGGGAATGAACGCGTTCTTTTTCGCCCCCGCGCTCGCGGGTGGCAGTGCGGCGTCGCTGTTCTCCACGCACCCGTCACTCGAGAAGCGCCTCGACCAGTTGAACAAGCTCGAGCGTGAACTGAACGGCTAGTGGGTCTACGCGACGCGCTCTTTGGACGCACCACACAGGCCCAACCGAAACTCGACAATCTTTTCGCCCTCGCCACGGGGGCGCTCACGCTCGAGAGTGAACTCGACCTCGTGTCCTCGGGCGAGGCGGGCTTGTGTTTCAAAGCCGGCAGCGGCGAGTCGACCATCACGACGGACGCTGAAATCCAGCAGCTCCTCAACTTCGACGAGGCCAAGAACACCGTCAGCATCACGACCGACGACCTGGGTTTCAAGTGGCTCGTGATCAAAGACCCCGACCTCGAGAGTCTCGTGACGCGGATCCACAGCGCGAACACCTCGATGGTCGAGAACGGGCTCGGACCGAGGTTGTTGTGCGCGGTGTTCGGTTTCGTGCCCAAGACGCCGCCGGGCGACGGTTCGCTGCGTCTCGTCTATCTGCTCAAGCAGGGGACGTTCTATCCATTCGCGCCCACCGGCAAGAACCAACGGGACAACGAATTAGAGCTTCGTGTTCGGTCCTTCCTCGAAAAGGACATACCGATGGAAAAAGACCTCAGCCGCTGGATGGCCCTGTGGGATCTGCCCGTCACTTAAGGACGCTGGCGTAGCCCTCGAGCAGTTCGTCAAAACCCTTCACGTAGTCAAGGTCGAGTGCGCTGATGCCACCTTGATCGTGCGTCCAGATCTCGACGCGAAGCTCGCTGTAGTCAACGGTCACCGTCGGGTGATGATTGAGTCGCTGCGCGAGCGGGACCTGCGCTTGGAACAGCGCCGAGGCGCCGATGTAGTCCTTGGTCGAAAGTACGCGTACGAGATGGCCCGACTCGAGGTGCCACGCGTCGTGGCCCTGGAGAAACTGTTCAATCGCGTCATCGTCGAGTAGCGATGGGCGACTCACGGGTGGGTCATCTCTTCGGGCACGACCGCCGCGTCGAATTGCTCGGCGCTGAGAAACCCGAGACTGAGGGCCGCCTCGCGCAAGGTCGTGCGTTCGTGGTGCGCCTTCTTGGCGACTTGGGCGGCCTTGTCGTAACCAATGATCGGGTTGAGTGCGGTCACCAACATGAGCGAGTTGTTCAGGTGCTGGGCGATTTGCTCGTAGTCCGGTTCGAGTCCTTCGACACAGAACTCGCGGAAGCGGTCACACGCGTCGGTCAACAGGTCGATGGAATTACAGAAATTATGAATGATCACGGGCTTGCACACGTTGAGTTCGAGATTCCCTCGCGACCCGGCCATGGCTATTGCCGCGTCGTTGCCGAACACCTGAATACCCACCATGATCATCGCCTCGCTCTGAGTGGGGTTGACCTTACCGGGCATGATCGAACTTCCGGGCTCGTTCTCGGGAAGGCGCAACTCGCCCAGGCCCGAGCGCGGTCCTGAGCCCAACCAACGAAGGTCGTCGGCGATCTTGAGCAGGCTCGTGGCGGTGGTCTTGATCGCCCCGTGCGCGAACACCAGGGCGTCGTGGGCGGCGAGCGCGGCGAACTTGTTGGGCGCGGTAACGAAGGGCTTGTTCGTCAGAGCAGCAATCGCCGCCGCCACTCGTTCACCGAACTCGGGGTGCGTGTTAAGACCCGTGCCGACGGCCGTGCCGCCCGCGGCGAGCTCGTAGAGTCCACCGAGCACCAGGTCGAGTCGTTCGAGGTCGGCGTCGAGTTGGGCGACGTAGCCCGAGAACTCCTGACCGAGCGTGAGCGGGACCGCGTCCATGAGGTGCGTGCGACCGATCTTGGTGACGTTGACATACGCGAGTGCCTTGTCGTTGAGCGCGTCACGGAGTCGCTTCACACTCGGCACGAGCCGGTCGGTGATCTCCATCACCGCCGCGATGTGCATCGCGGTCGGAAACGTGTCGTTGGACGACTGGGACATGTTGACGTCGTCGTTGGGGTGCACGGGCTTCTTCGAACCCAGCGTGCCACCGGCGAGTTCGATGGCGCGATTCGAGATGACCTCGTTGACGTTCATGTTCGTCTGGGTGCCCGAACCCGTTTGCCAGATGCGCAATGGGAATTGATCGCTCAATGTCCCGTCGATCACCTCGCACGCGGCTTGTGCAATGAGTTCGTACTTCTCCTTGTCGAGTTTGCCCAACGCCTCGTTCACCTGGGCCGACGCGAGCTTGAGTACGCCAAAGGCGCGGATGAGCGCCGGCGGCATCGTCTCGTCGCTGATGGCGAAGTGGTGAAGACTGCGCTCAGTTTGCGCGCCCCAGTATTTGTCCGCGGGGACGTCGATCTCGCCCATCGAGTCTGATTCAATTCGTACGTCCACCGGTACCTCTCTCGTTACTTGCCCTAGCCGACATTCCAGTCATCCTCACCTTAGGTAAAAATTTTGCCAAAACGAACCTACTCGCGCGCTCGACGCGCGAACGGCGGCGCCTTTGCGCTCGGTACAGTACAAGTGGCGTCCCAGTTATTTAGGAGAGGTCGCAGCACCGCGAAAGGAACTTCCATGCCCGACACCTTCAGCCCCGCTTCACGCGCCATCTTCGAGAAGAAGGTCCTCGCCCACGTCGCGACCCTCGGACCCGACGGCGCACCCCAGGTCACGCCCGTGTGGGTGATGCTCGACGGTGACGACATCATCATCAATACGGCCCTGGGACGTGCGAAGGCCCGCAATCTCGCCAGTGACGCACGCGTCGCGGTCTCACTGACCGATCCCGACGACATCTACACCGCGATCGTCGTGCGCGGTTCGGTGACGGGTTTCACGACCGAGGGGGGCGACGAGGTCATTGACCAACTCGCCAAGAAATACCTCGACGTCGACAGTTATCCCATGCGCCGCGAGGGTGAGATCCGCGTGACCGTGCGTATCCATCCCGACCGCATCTCCCAACAGCCGGCCTAAGTCGTCACGTAGGTCGTGCACGCGCCCGCGGGCGTGTTGCGCGTGCCCAGCGCGCGCAGTTGCTCATCGCCGGCGTACAGGTCTTGTGCGTCGACGTGCCAGACGCGCACGGCGCGCGGCGGCGCGGGCCGGTTATACGCCCCTTTGATGGACGCGACATCATTGGCGATCGTCACTTGCTCGTTCGTGAGCAGGGTTTCAAGAATCTGCGCCTGCTCTCGCGCGTCAGGTCCGTGCACCACCACGTGATCGAGGGGCACCAACCAACTCAACGTCGCCACGTCGCGAGCCGCGAGTGACGCCGCGTAGCCGCTTCCCACCTCGAGCCACACACCAATTGGTGCCGCCCACATCGTTTCCAGAGCGGCTGCGACGATGATCACGTTCGCGTTCTCGCACGAGAGCACCACCGTCGCGTTTTGATCGGCGACGAAACCTGCGACGTGCTCGACGCGTTCGAGCATCGTGGCGAGGTGCAGCAGTTCCATTTCTAGGGCTGCAGGTCCTCTTTAGGCAGTCGTTCGATGTTGACGTCGCGAAACGTCAGCACGCGCACCGACGGCACGAAGCGTGCCGAACGGTACATGTCCCAGACCCACGCGTCGGTGAGGGTTAACTCAAGAAGTGTGGGGGTTCCCGACGAACGCACCTCGACCGCCACGTTGTTCGCGAGATAGAAGCGTCGATCGGTCTCCACCGCGAAGTCGAACATGCCCACGACGGCCTTGTATTCCTGGACCAGTGCGAGTTCTAGGGTCGACTCGTAGTCGTCGAGTTCTTCTTCGCCCAAGGGACTAGGGGCGCTCGGTGACGCGGAGCTCCTTGATCTTGGCGGCCTTTCCACGCAGATCACGGAGGTAGTACAACTTGGCCCGGCGAACGTCACCGTAGGACTCGACCTCGATCTTGGCAATCGTCGGTGCGTGCACCGGAAAGGTACGCTCGACACCCACGCCGAAACTCACCTTGCGCACGGTGAAGGTCTCCTGGAGGCCCGAACCCTGGCGACGAATTACGACGCCCTGGAAGATCTGGACGCGTTCGCGGGTTCCTTCGACGACGCGTACGTGTACCTTGAGGGTGTCGCCGGTGCGGAATTTGGGGATGTCGTCGCGAAGCGAGTCGCGGTCTATGAGGTCAGTCGGATTCATGAGAGCGGTCCCTTTCGGATCACTGAGGCCTTTGAAGTTTAGCCGTTGTGCGCCGTGTCATCCAACGTCGGGAATTCCTCTAATACCGCGCGTTCGTCGTCGCTCAGCCCACCGCGGCGCTCGATCAGGTCGCTTCGCCGGTCCATGGTGCGCCGCAGCGACTGGGCGAGGCGCCAACGAGCTATTCGCGCGTGGTCGCCCGAACGAAGCACCTCGGGTACGTCGCGACCGCGAAACGACGCGGGCTTGGTGAACTGGGGATACTCGAGCAAGCCGGTCGCGAAGGTCTCATCGACACTCGACTCGTCGTTACCGAGCGCTCCGGGTACGAGGCGCACCACCGACTCAATGACGCAGAGCGCGGCGAGTTCGCCGCCCGCGAGTACGAAATCGCCCAAGGAGATCTCGTCGTCCACCACCAAGTCCAGGGCGCGCTGATCGAAGCCCTCGTAGCGACCACACAGCAACGTAAAGCCCTCGAGTGCGCTCAGTTGGGTCGCCACGTCGTGGTTGAACGTGCGACCAGAAGGAGTGAGCGCCAGTACCGGCCTCGCGAGCCCGGGGGTCTCTTCAATGGTGCGCACGATCGGCTCGGGCGCCAGCACCATCCCCGCCCCCCCGCCGAAGGGAGTGTCGTCCACACTGCGGTGTACGTCAGTCGCGGCGTCGCGAAAATCGTGAACGAACAACTCATAGACACCGCGCTCACTCGCGCGTCCGAGTACCGACGTGGTCGCGTACTGGCGAATGGCGTCGGGAAACAACGTCAGAACGTCGATGCGCAGGGTCATTCGAAGAGCCCCTCGGGGACCTCGACGTCCACGCGCACCCTCGCCTCGACGTGCGTGACGAACGTGAGGGGCACCAGCGCGCCCGAATCAAGGACCATGATGTCACTCGCGGGATTCGCCTCGACCTCGACGACCCGGCCGCGAAGCACGCCGGTTTGGTCGTAGAGCTGCGCCCCAAAGAGCTCGTCGATCCAGATCACCCCATCGTCCTCGACCCGAGCGGCGCGCAACACGACCCCGCGCCACGCTTCGGCGTCGTCGCGCGTGTGTATCTGATCAAAGGTGACGATGAAGCGGTCCTGGTGCGCAATGGAAGCCTCGACGACGAGCGGTCCGCGATCACTCTCGAGCTCGGTGCCGACCGCGACCCGCTCGGTGCGGTCAGTCCACAGGTCCACGAGTACCTGCCCCTTTAGACCGTGCGCTTTGATGATGCGCCCGACCTCGAGCATGGGGCGCTCGCTGGGCACCGACTAGTCGACGATGTCGACCGAGGTGGTCACGCCGTCACGCGCACCCGCGGCACCCACGAGAGCGCGAATGGCTTGCGCGGTGCGGCCGCGTCGGCCAATCACCCGACCCATGTCGTTCGCTCCCACGCTCAGCGAGAGGACAACTTTTCCTTGCCGTTCGCTCACGTCCACCGATACCGCTGCGGGGTCCTCGGCGAGTGACTTGGCAATGTACTCAAGCACCGCGGTCGCGGTCGCGGCGCGGTCGGCGTTCTCGAAGTCCGCGTCGTCCTCGACGTCGTCGACGTCGTCAATGGTGTTGATGTCACCCGCGACGTACTCGTCGTGCACGTCGCTCACTTGGTGGCCTTCGCGGCCTCGAACGCGTCCAGGGCGCCGCTCGCCTTGAGCAACTTTGCGACTCGCTCAGTGGGCTGCGCGCCGTGCTGAAGCCAGTGCACCACTTTGTCGTTGTCGATAGAAAAAACGGTCTCGGGATTGGCCGCGGAGACGCCGCGAGGCTGGTAGGTGCCCACGATCTCGAGGAAGGCGCCCGAGCGCGCGCGACGGCTCTCAGCGGCGACGACGCGATAGGTCGGTTGCTTCTTCTTACCCATGCGTACTAGACGGAGTTTCACAGCCACGACGAATTTCCCTTCAAATCTTTTGGTCCCGGGTCACCAGAACTGGGCGATATACCCGAGCGTCAAAGTTTAGCGTTGTTTGGGGGGTGTGACCCTTCCGCCCTTCTTCTTCTTGTTTTTCGCTCCACCACCCGAACGCGCGGGCGACGCGCTCGCCATCCCCGCCGCCAACGACTCAAAACCCGCGGGCATCGACTCGTTGCGCTGGGCCTGCGCACGCGCCGCGAGCGACGCGAGTTTGCCCGTGGGACCGGTCGCCGCGGGTCCCGCGTTTCCCATTTGACGCATCATCTTTCGCATCTCGCCGAATTGCTTGAGCAGCTGGTTGACCGCACTCACGCTGGTGCCCGAACCTCGAGCGATCCTCGAGCGGCGCGATCCGTCGATGATCACGGGTTCTCGACGTTCACGCTTGGTCATGGAATTGACGATCGCCTCGATCTTGTTGAGTTGGCCGTCGTCGACGTTGGCCGCCGCACTGCGCATCTCCTTGGTCACCCCGGGCATCAACTTCATGAGTCCGCCCAGCGAACCCATCTTTCGCACTTGGTTCAGCTGGGCCATGAAATCGTCGAGCGTGAACGTGCCGCTCATCATCCGACCCGCCGACTCGGCCACCACGTCTTGGTCCATGGTCCGCTCGGCCTGCTCGATCAGCGTCAACATGTCGCCCATGCCCAGGATCCGCGAGGCCATTCGGTCGGGGTGAAAGAGATCGAAGTCCGCGAGCTTCTCGCCCGTGGACGCAAAGACCACCGGTCGACCCACCACACCGCGCGCGGACAGCACCGCACCGCCTCTCGCGTCGTAGTCGAGTTTCGTCACGATCATGCCCGAGAGCTCGAGGGTCTCGTGGAACGTCTTGGCGGTGTGCACGGCGTCTTGACCCGTGACCGCGTCAAGAACGAGGAACGTGTAGTGCGGCGAGGTGGCCGAGCTGATCGCCTTTACCTCACGCATCAACGCGTCATCAATGGCGAGACGGCCGGCCGTGTCGATAATGACCACGTCACGTCCGAGCCTCGCCGCCTCGGCGACGCCGCGCTTGGCGACTTTGACCGGAGTGCTCGTGTCAGAAAAGACGTCGACGCCAATCTGTTGGGCGAGGACGCGCAGCTGTTCGACGGCCGCGGGGCGCGCGAGGTCCGCGGCGATGAGGTACGGCTGGCGACCCTGTTGTTTGAACCAGAGTGCGAGTTTCGCCGCGGTCGTGGTCTTGCCCGCGCCCTGGAGTCCCGCGAGCAGGATCACGGTAGGCGGTCGCGAGGCGTAGGTGACTTTGAGCGCACTCGAACCCAGGATCTCCACCAACTGTTCGTGCACGGCCTTTATGACCTGTTGGCCGGGCGAAAGACTCTGGCTTAAGGCTTCTCCCTGCAGTCGTTCGCGCACCGCGCTCAAAAACGCGGCCACCACGCCGAGTTCGACGTCCGCCTCTAAGAGCGCGGAACGTACCTCGTCGAGGGCCTCGTCAATGTCCGCGTCGCTCAGTCGCCCGCGCGAACGCAGTGAACCGGAGATTCTTTCGAGTCGTTCACTCAGGGCGTCAAACATGGTGCCTGCAGGTTACCGCTAGGCCTGAAGAAGAGAATCGACGAAGTTCTCGGGATTAAAGACAATGAGGTCGTCGACCCCTTCGCCCACCCCGACGTACTTCACCGGAATGCCCAATTCGCGTTCGATCGCGACCACGATGCCTCCGCGCGCCGTGCCGTCGAGTTTGGTAAGCACGATGCCGGTCACCGCCGCCGCGGCGAGGAACTCACGGGCTTGACTGAGCGCATTTTGACCAGTGGTCGCGTCAAGCACCATGAACGTCTCGACGACCTCACCGGGTTCGCGGTCCGCGACGCGACGAATTTTGGCGAGTTCGTCCAACAAGTTCGTGCTGTTGGAACGTCGACCCGCCGTGTCGGCGAGCACTAGGTCCGTACCTCTGGCCTGCGCGCGACCCAGTGCGTCGTGCACGACCGAACCGGGGTCCGCGCCTTCGCTCGCGCGCACGATGTCCGCGCCGCTGCGCGTCGCCCACTGCGCCAACTGCTCGGCCGCCGCGGCGCGAAAGGTGTCACCCGCCGCCAAGACGACCGTTCGTCCTTCGTTAATGTGGCGCTGCGCGAGTTTGCCGATCGACGTCGTCTTACCAACACCGTTCACGCCAACGAAGAGCCACACCGGCACGCGACCCTCGCTCGCGCGCACACGAACGGTGCGATCAGCGCTCAATGACGTCAACAACGCGGCGCGAAGCGAGTTCGCGACGCCCTGGGGTGCGCCACTTTCGCGCAAGCTCGCGACGATCTCGTTGGTAGCGCTTAGTCCAACGTCACTGCGCAACAGCACCTCTTCGACCACCGCGAGTTGTTCCTCGTTGACCGAGCCCTGCGCGGACAACGATCGCACGCGATCAAACAGAGAGCGCGACGAACTCAACCGTCGTTCTAAGTCCTCGACGTCACCTAGTGAAGGGCGGCTCGCGACGTCACGCACGAGGACCTCGGGCATGGCCGCGCGAATCCTGGGCGCACGGTCGCGCCGAGAACGCCGACGTGCCACCACGACCCCACCCACCGCGAGGACGAGTACCACCACCACGATGACGACGATCACGCGCTCTCCACCTCGAGCACACGATTCACACGTTGGCTCACTACCTTTGACGAGGCGCCCGGGACCATCGTCACCCCATAGAGAGCGTCGGCGGCCTCCATGGTGCGCTTCTGGTGGGTCACTATCAGTAGCTGCGCCTCGTCGCGAAACTCATCGATCAGGCTCAAGAAGCGTTGCAGGTTCACGTCATCGAGGGCGGCTTCCACCTCGTCCATGAGATAGAAGGGCGATGGCCGCGAACGAAACACCGCGAAGAGGAACGCCAGCGCCGCCATCGAGCGCTCGCCACCCGACAGCAAGGAGATGCGCCGCACGTTGCGGCCCATGGGACGAACCTCAATCTCAACTCCCGTGTTGAGTAGATCCTCCGGCTCAGTGAGCAACAGGCGACCTTGTCCCCCGGGAAAGAGCATCGACACGAGCGTCGAGAAATGTTCGTTCACGTCCGCGACGGCGCTCGCGAACGTGGACATAATCTCCTCGTCAAGCGCACGCAGAACCTCTTGGAGCTCTCGTCGCGCGTTGCGAACGTCGCTCACCTGCTCGTCGAGTTCGCGATAACGAATCTCGAGGGCACTTAACTCCTCGAGAGCGAGTGGGTTGATGGGTCCGAGTGAGGCGATTCGTGCCTCGAGATCGGTGACGAGCTGTTCGAGCGAAACACCTTCGGGAGGTTCGATGTCCTCGAGCGTGCCCATTTCGTGGGGCTCGAGTCCGAGGTCGCGACGAATTATCTCGTGCAAGTTCGCGACCATCACGGCGAGTTCGGCGCGTTCGATCTCGCCGTGACGCACCACGTCGCTGATATCAGCCAGTCGCTGTTCGGCGTCGTTGCGCTGGCGTCGAATGGTCTCGAGTCGTTCGGCTGAAGCGCGCGACGCCTCGAGTTGTTCCCGGTACGTCGAGTCCATTGCCTCTTGGGACGTGCGGATGTCCGCGGAAGCGTTCGTCACCATCAACGCGAGACGCTCGAGGACGCCGAGGTCAAATTCCAGCGACTCGCGTCGACTCGCCGCTTCGAGCCGTTCGGAGTTTCGCCCTTCAAGTCGCGATTCGATCTCGGACTGACGCTGGAGAATGAGTCGACGCCGTTCCGCGAACTGCGCCTCGCGGCGTGAGAGCGCGGTCGCCAGAGCGTTCACTTCGCTGCGATCAGTCTCGAGTGACGCTCGCGCCTCAGCCATAACGCGCTGTTTGTCGCCCGCTGACGCCACTGCCTCTTCGATTGCCGGCAGAGCTCCTACGAGCGCCTCGCGCTCTTGTTCGAGTGCGCGCACCTGCGTGGTCAATTCGGCGACCTCGGCCGAAAGCGTCGCGACGTCGGCGTCGAGATCATCGAGGACGCCGCGAAGTCGCAGTGTCTCGCGACCGATGCTTTCAAGTTGCGCTTCGGCTTGGGCGTGTGCGGTCGTGGCACGATTAAGCCGTTGGCGAGCCTCGACGGCCGATTGATCGGCGAGGTCGCGAAGTGCACGCACCGGTTCAATCGCGAGGTCTGCCTCTCGCGCGGCGATGGCGGCCTCTTCGACGGTCGACTTGGTCACGAGGGCGCGTCCTGACGCCACGCGCCAGCCTGAAGTGGCGAATCGGTCACCTTCGCGCGTCACGATGACCAGTTCGGGATTGGCGAGTGCGACGTCGATACCCGACTCCCAATCGGGCGCGACGAAAGCGCGCGAAAAGAGCGCGTCTAAGACGCGCGTCACGTGCTCGGGGGCGCCGCTGCGCGCACGCACGAGCGAACGAAGTGCGGTGGATCCCTCGGGCGCGCTCGGCGCGTCGACCGTGGCGTCACGCACCGGAAGTACGAGTCCCGCACCGCCCTCGCGACGCAATGCTTCGAGCGCGGCGCGCGCGGACCTTCGCCCGTCGACGATCATCGCGCCCACCGACGCGCCCGCCGCCGACTCCACCGCACGGTCCCACCCCTCGTCAATTTCGATGAGGTCGAGGAACGCGCCCAGCACACCTTCGAGCTTGCCAATGATGGCCTTGCCACCAGAACCCGAGATCTCATCGAGCGCGCGCGCCAAGGCTTCGGCGCGTGCTTGCGTTCGTGCCGCCACGTCAGTCGCGTCGCGCAGCGCGTCGTCGGCCTCGACGCGTTCGCGCTCGGCTTCGATCGCCGCACGCTCGGCCGCGGCACGTTCTTGCATCGCCGAGCTGAGCGCATTTCGCGCGAGTTCATCCTCGTGGGCGAGCGCGTCACGTGCCGAGGACGTCTCGCTCAGCTTGGCTTGGGCGTCAGCGAGACGAGTGGCGCTTCGACGCTCGCTCTCTCGAAGTCGCGCGAGCGAGCGTTCGAGCAATTCAATCCGGTCGCGCGCTGCCTTAAGCGCAGCTTGGTCGCCTTCACTCGACGTATTCGCCCACGCTCGTTCGAACCCTTCTTCGTGCGTGGCGA
>Ga0302319_10015813_pt1 | contig 13958 bp, 18 predicted proteins | sample Bog_T0_2_FD_203319 | JGI IMG/M metagenome (GOLD analysis project Ga0302319, IMG submission 203319) | Peat permafrost microbial communities from Stordalen Mire near Abisko, Sweden - Bog_T0_2 | ecosystem: Environmental > Terrestrial > Soil > Wetlands > Peat | place: Sweden: Abisko, Stordalen Mire...
CCGGATCGGCGCACGAGACCCACTCGGGACCGAAGCGCCGGACCTGTTCGAGCAACTCCGCCACGCGCCGGCCCGCCGCGAGGCCGACCACGCGAAATCGTTCGGGATGTCGCCCGATGACGTCGAGCGCCTGCGTCCCGATCGAACCGGTCGAGCCCAGGATCGCGATCTTCTTCTGCATCTTCTCCATAATTTAGCGCACCGACGTGATGTGGCCCGTGACGAACATCGCGCCGTAGAACGCGATGCCGCCCAGAATGTACGAGTCGAAGCGATCGAAGATGCCGCCGTGACCGCCGAGCAGCGTGCCGGCGTCCTTCACCTTCGCGTCGCGCTTCAGCGCCGATTCGATCAGGTCGCCGACCTGCGCCGCAACGCTCGTGACGCCGCCCACGAAGAGACCCTGCCACCAAGGAATGCCCAGCTGCGGCAAGAGCGCGAGCGACGCGCCCGCGGCGGCGCTCGCGACGAAGCCGCCGATCGCGCCCTCCCACGTCTTGCGCGGCGAGATCGGGGAAAGCGGCGTGCGCCCGATCGCGACGCCGACGAGCATCGCGAAGATGTCGGTCAGCGCGATCAGCACGATCGCCGCGATCGTGTACGCCGTACCGACTTGGGGCAGGTTGCGCAAGGCCAGAAAGTACGAGCTGAGCCAACCGATGTAGATGACGCCGAAGAGCGTGTAGGCGCTGCGCGCGAGAAAGCCTTGACGCGAACCCAGCAGCGACACCGCGACCGAGGCGAGCAGCGTGCCGGCCAAGAGCGCCTTCTCGTATTTGTGCTGGAGGTTGAGCGCGGCGAGCACGATGTAGCAGCCGACGGCGAGCGCCGCGACCGGAAAGATCAACGTCTGCCCGTTGCGCTCCGACATGCGCGCGAGTTCCCAGAGCGAACCCAGGGTGACGATCAAGACGACGACGGTAAACGTCGGCACGGTCGCAACCGAGGCGAACACGACCGCGGCCATCAACACGCCCGTGACCGCGCGCCGGCTCAGATCGTGATTGCGCTGCTCGGCACCCGAAGCCGTGGTCACGCGCCGCTCGCGGCCGCGAGCTTGCGCTCGCGATAGGCGGCCAGCGCCTTGCCGAACTCGTCGCGGCCGAAGTCGGGCCAGTAGACGTCGCTCAGATAGAGTTCGGTCTCGGCGACTTGGAAGAGCAGGAAGTTCGAGAGCCGCGATTCACCGCCGGGCCGGATCAGCAGTTCGGGATCGGGCCACTGCGCGGTGTAGAGTCGCGACTCGATGCAGCCTTCGTCGATCGCTTCGGGCGCGAGCCGCCCCGCGGCCACCTCGTTTGCGAGATCCGCGACCACGTCGCGCAATTCCGCGCGCGCGCTGTAATTGACCGCGAGGTTGAGTTGCAAGCCACGATTTCCGGCCGTGCGCAAAACCAATCCGTCGAGCGCTTCGCGCGAGGCGCGGGGCATGGCCTCGTAGTGTCCGATGATGCTGACGCGCACGTCGTTGCGGCACAGCTCGGCCAATTCGCTCTGCGCGAAATAGACGGCCAAGTCGAGGAGCAGCGAGATCTCGGTCTTGTCGCGCTTCCAGTTTTCGGTCGAGAACCCGTAGACGGTGAGAATCTCCACGCCCGCGTCGCGCGCGGCTCGCGTGATCTCACGCAAGGCCACGATGCCGCGCCGGTGGCCCTCGATGACCGGCAAGCGGCGGGCTTTGGCCCAGCGGCGGTTGCCGTCCATGATGATGGCCACGTGGCGCGGGACGGCAGCGCTCAAGCGAAGACCGCTCCGGCCGGCTCGGGCGGCAACTCCGGGCGCTCGTAGCGTTCGTAGCCGGCGATCACGTCGGCCGCGCCCTCGCGTTCGACGATGCGCAGGACGCGCAGCGCACCCACGCCGATCGCGGGGTACGGCGGCGCCAACAGCGTGAAGGTCAGGATCCGGCCCGCGAGCGCGCGCCTGACGTCGACCTCGGGCAAGAGGGTCAGGGAGTCGGGCTCGGCCGCTTCGCGAAGCGCGTCGTCCATTGCCACCCCGTTCCCTGCGCGGCGCCCGAAACCCGGCCACCCGGCCGCAAACCGTTCGAGAGCCCGCGGCCGCCTAGACCTCCATGATCTCTTTTTCTTTGGCCGCGGTCAACGCGTCGATTTCCTTGATATACCGGTCGGTCAGTTTTTGCACGTGCTCGCCGGCGCGTTTGTTCTCGTCCTCGGTGATCGCATGATCTTTGAGCAGCGTCTTGATTTCGTCGATGCCCTTGTGGCGCACGTTGCGAATGGCGATCTTGCCCTCTTCCGCTTTCTTGTGCACGATCTTGACCAGGTCTTTGCGCCGCTCTTCGTTGAGCGGCGGGATCGAGAGCCGGATGTTGGAGCCGTCGATGTTGGGCGTCAGGCCGAGGTCGCTGGTCTCGATCGCCTTACGGATCGCGCCGACGGTCGAGCGATCGAACGCGGTGATCTGCAGGGTGCGGGCGTCCGGCGTGCTGACGGTCGCGACTTGCTTGAGCGGCGTGGGCGAGCCGTAGGCTTCGACCTGCAGGCGGTCGACCAGCGCCGTCGACGCGCGGCCCGTTCGCACGCCGGCGTAATCGTTACGCGTGACCTCGAGCGCCTTGCGCATACGTTCTTCGGTCTGTTTGAAAATCTCGTCGGGCGTACTCATGTGACCTTTCCTGCGAGACCGGCTTCGGGCCGGACCGGCGTCGAAACGGTCGTCCCGATCGGATCGCCGTGCACGACGCGCCGGATGTTGCCCGGAACGTTCATGTCGAAGACGATGATGGGCAGACCGTTGTCCATGCACAGCGTGAGCGCGGTGCTATCCATGACTTGCAGACCCCGCTGCAGCACTTCGAGATAGTCGAGCCGCTCGAAGCGCGTGGCGGTGGGGTCGAGTTTCGGATCGGCGGTATAGATGCCGTCGACCTTGGTCGCCTTGAGGATCGCCTGCGCGCCGATTTCGACCGCGCGCAGCGCCGCGGTCGTGTCGGTGGTGAAATACGGGTTGCCGGTGCCCGCGCCGAAGATCACCACGCGGCCTTTTTCCAAGTGCCGGATGGCGCGCCGGCGGATGTAGGGTTCGGCGACCTGCTGCATCTGAATGGCGCTCTGCACGCGCGACGGGATGCCGATGCGCTCGAGCGCGTCCTGGAGTGCGAGCGCGTTGATGACGGTGGCCAGCATGCCCATGTAATCTGCCGTCGCCCGATCCATGCCGGCGGCCTCGTGCGCCTTGCCGCGCCAGATGTTCCCGCCGCCGACGACGACGGCCACCGACACGCCCTCGCGCGCCACTTGGGCGATTTCTTCGGCCATCGCGGCGGTCGTCACCGCGTCGACCGAGCTATCGCGGCCGAGAAATGCCTCGCCCGAGAGCTTGAGCAGGATCCGCCGGTAGGCGGGCCTCCCGTTCGACTCCAACGGCGTCTCGATCAGGCCTCGCCCAGTGCGAATTTGGCGAAGCGCCGGACCTGGATGTTTTCACCCAACACGCCGACCAGCGCCGCGACCAGTTCGCCGACGGTCTGCTCGTCGTTCTTGATGAACGGCATATCGAGCAGCACGTTTTCCTCATACCACTTGTTCAACTTGCCCTCGACGATGCGCTCGATCACGTTGGCCGGCTTGCCCTCGGGCACGTTGGCCGCGAGATCGGCCTTGACCGCGTCGATCTCCGCTTCGGGCACGGCGTCGCGGTTGACGTACCGCACCGGCATCGCCGCGATGTGCATCGCAACGTCGCGGGCCAATTCCTTGAAGCGCTCGTTGCGCGCGACGAAGTCGGTCTCGCAGTTGATCTCGACCAGCACGCCGATCTTGTTGCCGACGTGAATGTACGACTCGATCACGCCTTCCTTGACGGAGCGCTCGGCCTTCTTTTCGGCTTTGCTCACGCCCTGATCGGCGAGATTCTTCTTGGCCGCTTCGTAGTCGCCGCTCGCCGAGAGCAGCGCGGCGCGGCAATCCAGCATGCCGGCGCCCGTCTCGTCGCGCAGGCGCTTGATCTCGCCGGCGGAGGGCTTATAGCTGGCGGTGGTGCTCACGGGGAATGGTGCCTTTCTTATGCGGGGACTTCGGCAAAGGCCGGCGCGTCGCCGGCTGAGGACTGCGCCTCGGCTTCGTAATCGTACTCGCCTTCGACGAAGGCACCGCTCTCGGCCTCGGTGCGGCCTTCGATGATCGCGTCGGCGATCTTGGAGACCATCAACTTGACGGCGCGGATCGCATCGTCGTTGCCCGGGATCGCGTAATCGATCTCGTCGGGATCGCAGTTGGTATCGATCACCGCGATGATCGGAATCTTGAGCTTGCGGGCTTCGAGCACCGCGATGCGCTCTTTCTTCGGGTCGACGATGAACACGGCGTCGGGCAGACGGTGCATGTCTTTGATGCCGCCGAGGAAACGCTCGAGCTTCTCGAGTTCGTCGGTCAGCCGGCCCACTTCGCGCTTGGGCAACATGTCGAAGGTGCCTTGCGCGCGCATGCCCTCGAGTTCGCGCAGACGCGCGATGCGCTTCTGGATCGTCGAGAAGTTGGTCAGCGTGCCGCCCAGCCAGCGCTCGTTGACGTAGTAGGTGCCGGCGCGTTCCGCCTCTTCCTTGACCACGTCTTGCGCCTGCTTCTTGGTGCCGACGAAGAGAATGACTTTGTTGTCGTGCGCCATCTGCTTGACGGCGGCGTAGACCTCGCGCAACATCAAGACCGTCTTCTGCAGGTCGATGATGTAGATGCCGTTACGCTCTTGGAAGATGAAGGGCTTCATCTTCGGATTCCAGCGGCGGGTCTGGTGGCCGAAGTGGACGCCTGCCTCGAGCAGGGCCTTCATCGAGATAATCGATGCCATGCGTATTTTCTAGACCTTTCTGGTCCCGGGCGGCAGGGCGAACCCATGGCGCTGAGCGGGACCATCGCGCCCAGCCTGAGGCCGGGCGAAATGAGCAACCCCGAGAGTATAGCACAGGTGCGAAGCCCGCTCAAAGCGGCCTGCCGCCGCATCGAAAAGGGCGCCCTGCGTTCGCCGGACGGCCGTGATGGGGTCCGGGCGGGCTAGCTGCCCGTGGCCTTCTTGGTGCGCACTTCGCCGCGCTGGATCTCTTCGTAGACCTCGGCGCGATGCACGCTGACCTCCCGCGGGGCCTCGATGCCCAGGCGGACTTGATCGCGGTCGACCGAGACCACGACGATGCGGATGTCGTCGCCGATGACGATGGCCTGGTTCGGTTTGCGGGTCAAAACCAGCATGGGCGCTCCGTCGCTAGACCGCCCGTTCGAATGATGCCGGTAGACCGGCGCCTCCAAACGGTACGACTGGTGTTTGCGGGGGCTTCGACTATGCGCACCCCTGCCATTCCGGACAGGTTAGGTCCTTCTGCCCAACGGACAGGCGACCAGCGGCATCGTACTAGACGGCTAGTTGTGCGGCATGCAACGCGGCATAGCGTCCGCCGCGCGCGATCAGTTCGTCGTGCGTGCCCGCTTCGGCCACGCGCCCGGCTTCGATGTACAGGATCTTGTTCGCGCGCCGGATCGTGGACAGCCGGTGCGCGACGATCAGGGTGGTGCGGCCGGGCAAGAGCCGGTCGAGAGCCGCCTCGATCAGACGCTCGGAGTGACTGTCGAGCGCGCTCGTGGCCTCGTCGAGAATCAGTACCCGCGGATCGCGCAAGACGGCCCGCGCGATCGAGATGCGTTGGCGCTGGCCACCCGAGAGGCGCATGCCGCGCTCGCCGACCGGCGTTTCGTACCCCAAAGGCAGATCGAGCACGAACTCTTCGGCATTGGCTTCGCGCGCCGCGGCCTCGATCTCGGCGCGCGTCGCTTCGAGCCGCCCGTACCGGATGTTGTCGGCGATCGTGCCGCTGAAGAGCAACGGTTCCTGCGGCACGATGCCGATCGCACCGCGCAGTCCGGCCAGACTCAACTCGCGCAGGTCGACGCCGTCGAGCGTGATCCGGCCGCTCTGCGGTTCGTAGAAGCGCGGCACCAAATTGACGATGGTCGTCTTGCCCGCGCCCGAGGGTCCGACGAGGGCGACGATGTCGCCGGCCTCGATCTCCGCATGCATGTCGTGCAGCACCGGCGCGTGGCCCACGTACGCGAACGTGACCGCTTCGAAACGGATCGCCCCCTCGATGCGCGCCGGCATCGTCGCGCCCGGAACGTCTTGCGGTTCGACCGGCAGATCGAGCACTTCGTAGACGCGCGCCGCGCCGACCAGCGCCTTCGAGATGTCGCCGATGTACGTCGCGAAGCGATTGAGCGGATTGATGGCCAGCACCACCGCCGACCAAAAGCCGACGACCGTGTCCTTGTTCATGCGTCCGACCACGACTTCGCGCGCCGAAAAGGCGACGACCGCGAGCAGCGCAACCGTGATGATCATGGCCACGACGGGAGTCTGCGTCTGTCCCAATTGGGTCAGCTTCATGTACGCGCCGAAGAAGTTCTCGTTGCTGTCGCGGAAACGTTCGATCTCGTAGTCTTCGCGTCCGAAAGCCTTGACGATGCGCTCGCCTTGAACCACCTCGGTCAGGTTGGCCGCGAGATCCGCGATGCGCTCCTGCGCGCGGCGCGTGCCCGTCGAGATCAGCCGCGTGAACGTTGCGACCGCGAAATTCACCACGGGCGCGAAGACGAGCAGAAATAGCGTCAGCAGCCAGTCGGTATAGATCATATAGGCTAGCGCGCCGACGAAGGTGACCATCGTCTGCACCATCTGCGGCAACGAGATGCTCACCGCGTCGGTCATCAGCGCGAGATCGTTGGTGAACCGCGCGAGAAACTCGCCCGGACGCCACTTGTCGAATTCGCCCAGCGGCATGTGCAGCACGCGCGAGAAGAGCCGCACCCGCAACGACGCGATCAAGCGCTGCCCGCTCCAGGCCGTCAGGTAGTTCTGGCCGTACTGCGCGGCGTTCGAGATCAGGTTGACCACGAACAGCCCGACGATGACGAACCACAGGATGTCGGCGTGGGGCACGTCGAGGATCACCTGCTTGCTCCAGGGCAAGGTCCAGGTCAAATCGTGCGTCGAGTCGCCGAAGACGCGCGAGATGATCAGCGGGAAGGCCTGCACGTAAGCCAAGGGTCCGAGGCCCGAGATCACGCCTAAGAGCAGCGCGAAGACCAAGCGGGGATAGTAGGGCCGCGCCTCGGCCAGGAGCCTGCGCAGAACCTTCTCCGAAACCTTCGCGGCAGGCTGGGGGTACATCGCCACGACCTAGGACTTCGCCGGAGGGGCTTCCGTGGACTGTTACTTTCACAACGCCGTGCCGTCCGTCGCCGTGTGCCGCGATTGTCTGAAGACGATCTGCGCGACGTGCCGCGACGAAAACGGCTTCTGCCCGAGCTGTCGCCTCGAGCAGCGGATCAAGACCGCATCCAGCGCCCGGCAGGGCATCGCGGGCGGGGTCGGTCCTTCGAATCCCCCTCCCAATCCGCCGCCGCCCAATCCGCCCCCGCCGGGCCCGTCGGCCCGCATGTGGCCCGCCCCGCCGCCGCGCTCCACGGCGCTCGCGACGGTTTCACCCGAAACCCGGGCCCTCGTCGCCCTGGGCTACCCGATGTGGCCGCTGGCCATTCTGACGCTGCTCGGCTCGTCCGGTTCGCCCGAAGTGCGCCGTCAAGCCCTGCAGGCGCTCGGCTTCAACTTCGGCTGCGCGGGCATGTACCTGGGTCTGGGCGCCATCGCCCACCTGCCGCTGCTCGGCATCTCGGCTTGGCCGCTGCTGGCGATGCTCGGACCGGTCTGGCTCGTGGCCTCCATCGTGTTCGCCTTCAAGGCCTGGAACGCCGAGGACGTGCGCGTGCCGCTGATCAGCGAATGGCTCGACCGCCGCGAGGCGCACGCGAGCGCCTGAACCCGCGCCCGGAATTCAGCGCCGGGTGGCCACGAAGTCGACATAGCGGCGCAGGAACTCCCGCGCCGCTTCCTCGTGCTCCACGACCGGCGGCGGATAGGTCGGCGCCGAGAACAGCGGCAGCGCCAACTGCCCGGGCGGCGGGCGCAGCGGCGACCCGCGACCCGCGGGCAGCGCGGCGAGTTCCGGGATCCAGCGCCTGACGTACGCGCCGCGCGGATCGAGCGTGCGGGCCTGTTTCTGCGGGTTGTAGATGCGCGGGAATTGCGCTAGGTCGGCCCCGACGCCGGCGATCCACTGCCAGTTGCCCGTGGCCAGCGCCGGCTCGTCTTCGATCAGTTGCCCGTCCCAGGCGTCCCGGCCGATCCGCCAGTCCAGGCCCAGATCGAAGCACAGAAACGAGGCGGCCACCGCGCGCGCACGCGGGTGCATTCGCCCGGTGGCGGCCAACTCGCGAATGCCCGCGTCGACGAGCGGATATCCCGTCCGGCCCTCGCGCCAGGCGTCGAGGCCCGCGTGCTCGCGGGCGAACGGAAAATGGCGCATGCGCTCTTGTAGCGCCTGATCCGGATGCGCCTCGAAAAACCATGCGAGTTGAAAAAAGAAGTCGCGCAACGCGAGCACGCGGCGATAGGCGTCGAGCGAGAGTCGTTCCTCGGCGAGCAGAAAGCGATCGCGGGCGCGTTCGTTCAGGCACGCGACGAGCGTGCGCGCCGAGAGCGTGCCGAACGAGAGGTGCGCCGAAAGCTGCGAAGTGGCGTCGGCGGGCACGTTGCGCGCGGTCAAATAGTGCAGCACGGGACCAGCGAGGAATGCGTCCATCGCCGCACTCGCCGCGGCCTCCGAGGGCGGATCGGCGAGCGGCTCGCCGCCGAAGTCCTCGGGGCGCGGGAGCGCTTGCGTCGCGAGCCCCACGTCGGTAAAGTCGACGCGCCCGGCGACCGGCGCGCGTATCGCTTCCCGCCACACGTTGACATAGGGCACGAAGGCGCGATAGCCCAAGCCGCCGTCGGCGCTGCGCGCGGCCGCGGCATCTTCGGGCGCCACGACGGGCGCATCGTGCACGATCGTCGCGCGCAGACCCGCCTCTTCCAGCTCCGCCTGCAACGAGCGATGCGCGGCGGCGGCCGCGGCATCGTATTCCGCCGCCCAGACCACCGTCGCCGCGCGGGCCTCGCGGGCGAGGCATTCGATTTCCGGGGCGCCGCCGCGGCTGACGATCAACTCCGAGCCGCGGCCACGCAAGGCATCGCGTAATGCCGACGCCGCGCCGCAATAGAAGGCGGCGCGGCGCGGCGAGCGATTGAGCCGCTCGCGTCGAGCGGCATCGAGGTGCAGCACCGGAACGACGGCGCCGAAGCGCGCCGCTTCCGCTAGGCCCGCGTGATCTCCGAGGCGGAGGTCCCGGCCGAACAGATAGAGCGCGCGCGCGTCGTCAGAGCGACTGGACGTAAGCCGCCACGTCCGCCACGTCTTTTTCGCCGAGCGGAGAGGGATAGAGCTTGGGCATCGGCGGCTGCGGGTTCTTGATCCAAGCGATCGTCTTGGCGAGATCCTTCTTCGCCTTTTCGCCCTTGAGGCTCGGCCCGACGCCGCCCTGGGTGCCGTCGGCACCGTGGCAGCTCGAGCAGTTTTGCGAGAAGATCTCCTTGCCGTGAGCGGCGTCGCCCGCGGCGACGGCCGCGCCGGGCTGGTCCTTCAAGCCGTCCGAGGCCGCGTCGCTGACCGGGCCGGTCGTCGCCGCCGCCGCCGTCGCGTCGCTCGAGGACGACGAACTATCGGACGACTTGGAACACCCGGCCACGAGCGAGCCCGCCAGGGCCGCGGCGAAGAGCATCGACATCAACGGTTTCACCAACTGGGGTACCTCTTCTCTGGAGAAAAACGGGATCGTGCTTCTTGTACCGCCGCGAGCCATCCCGCGAAATGCCAAGAGTCGGCGCAGGCCTTCCGCGCGATGCTGCAAAGTGATGGGCCATGGAGCGCACGCCCAAGGGCTCGCCGGAAGGCAAGACGTTACGAGCCGCCGTGTCCTTACTACTCTGGTCGGAGCGCATCGTCTTTTTCGCGATCGGCATCCTGCTCTTCGGAGCGGCCGCGGCGTTGCTCAAGCAGAGCGCGAGCATCCTCTACGACATGTTCTTCTCGGGCGGCTCGCCCATCGTCTTCGGCTCGCACTTTCTCGACGTCATCCTGCTCGTGCTGATGGTCGTCGAGCTGGCCTACACCGTGTTGCTGTCGCTGCGCGGCTCCGTGCTGATGGCCGAACCGTTTCTGATCGTGGGTTTGATCGCGGTGATCCGGCGCATCTTGGTGATCACCGTCGGTGAGGTCGGGCCGACGGGGTCGACCGTTTCGGCGAGCGCGATCGAACTCGGCATCTTGACCGGCGTCGTCGTCGTCTTCGTCGTTTCGATCTTCATCCTGCGGCGGCGCCCGCAGCGCGAGGGTCAGTTCAGCGCGCCGGAGCGGCCGGAATAGCGTCGCAACCCGCCGGCAGCGGCCGGTCGGCGGCGCGGACTTCGGCGCAGAGTTGCGCGAAGGCAACGCTGCGGTCGAGCGCGGTGCTTTCCAATGCGATGCCCGCGAACACGTCGGGCACCGGCACGGCGGCAGGCGCGGCCGGCGGCGGCGCGGCTGCCTCGCGCCGGGCGACGGGCGCCGGCGCTCGGAACGCGACCTGGGCGTGCGGCGCGAGCCGCGTCGCGCGATGCAGCGCGAGCGCGGCGGGTTCGCGCGGCGCGCGATGCTCGAGCACGATGCGCAGGGAATTCACGGCGGCGGCTTCGGGCGCCGGGGTCACGCGCAGCGCGTCGAGCGCGCGGCCCGCAAAGCCGCCGACGAAGGCCACGTTCACCACGAGCGAGGCCGCGACGGCGTAACCCAACACGGCGAAGGTCTGCTTCGAGCGTTGCGTCCGATGCACGCTCAGACGCGCGCCGATGTCGCCGTCGAGATGCGGCTGCCAGCGCTCGTCGTCGCGCGCGGCGGCGAGTCGCCCAACCAGTGCGCTGCCGTGCGCGGCGTCGGCGGCGCAGACGGCGCACGAGCGCGCGTGCGCGGCGAACTCGACGCGCTCGGCTTCGCTCGCTTCGCCCAAGGCGAGCGCCGCGGCCAACGCCTCGAAGTGCCGGTGGAAGCCGGCTCTCACGCGCTGGTTCCGAGGGCGACGCGCAACGAGCGCATCGCACGGCAGACGCGCTGGCGAACGGCGGCCGGACTCAAACCCAACATCAAGGCTGCTTCGCCCGACGAATAGCCCGCATACGCGGTCAACATCACGCAGGCCAGTTGCTCGGGCGCGAGCGCGCCGAGCGCGGCTTGCAAGTCGAGATCCTGGGCCGAGCGTTCGTCGAGCCGGAACGCGCCGGCGGCTTCCTCGAGCGGCAACGTGTCGCCGCGCCGCTTGCGTTTGCGCAGGTAGCTGATGGCGTGATTAGTGGCCGTCTTGTAGAGCCAGCCGCCGGTCAGCGGCCGCGCCGGATCGGCGCGCAGCATGCGGTGCGCGGCGAGAAAGACGTCTTGCGTGAGGTCGAGCGCGAGGTCGCGATCCGAGACGAAGCGACGCACGTAGCGCGCCAGTTTCGTTTGATGTTCGGCGACCAGCCGTTCGAGGCGCGCGTCGGCTTCGATACCCTTGTCGACGCCGAGGACGAAGACGTTTTCCAAAGCCCCTCTCCTTTTCGGGGGTAACGCGCGAGGGCTGCCTTTCGTGACCGCGGGAGTTCAGCCGCCGATTTCGGAGAAGGCGCGCATCCGGCTGGCCTGCTCGCCGAGGCGAAGGTGGTGCCGCTCGGGCTTGATCAGCATGGCGCCGCCGAGCATGGCGGCGAGTTCCGCTTGCGTCGCGCCGGCGCGGACGGCGCGGCGCAAATCGATCTCCTGGTTGCCGAAGAGACAGAGGCGCAGTCGCCCGTCGGCGGTGAGCCGCACCCGGTTGCAGCGCTCGCAGTAATCGTGTGAGAGCGGGCTGATCACGCCGACCGCGCCGAGCGCCCCCGGATAGGCAAAATAGCGCGCCGGGCCGTTGCCGCCGGGGCCGGGAGTCGGCACAAGCGCGTCGTTCTCACCCAGACGCGCCAGGATCTCGTCGGCGGAGACGTAGCTCTGGCGTTGCAGGTCGAGATTTTCGGCCACCGGCATCACTTCGATGAAGCGCACGTAGACCGCGCGCTCGCGGGTCAGTTCGGCAAACGCTTCGAGTTCGTCGTCGTTGGCGCCGCGCATGACGACGCAGTTGATCTTCAGCGGCGCCAAGCCCGCGGCGAGCGCGGCGTCGATGCCGCGCAGCACGCGATCCAGGCCGGGCCTGCGCGCGAGCAAGAAAAAGCGATCTTCGCGCAACGTGTCGAGCGAAACGTTGACGCGCCGTAGTCCCGCCGCGACGAGCGGCTCGAGCATCTCCTCGAGCAGCAAGGCGTTGGTCGAGAGCGAGATGTCCTCGATGCCCGGAATCGCGTGCAGTCGGGCGACCAGCTCGGGAAGGTCGCGGCGCACGAGCGGTTCGCCGCCGGTCAGACGCACGCTGCGCACGCCCGCGGAGGCACCGGCGGCGACGATGCGCTCGATCTCTTCGTAGCTCAGGATCTCCGCTTTGGGAATCCAGGGCAGGCCCGCTTCGGGCATGCAGTAGACGCAGCGCAGGTTGCAGCGGTCGGTCACCGAGACACGCAGGTACGTGATCGGGCGGTTGAACGTGTCCGCCAACGGAGCGATCGCCGCCGGCGTGCCGCCGATCAGGTCGATCGTTTCGAGAGCCATCCGGTTACCTTTGGCGCTTCCTCGCCCGCCTACTTCTCGTCGAAGACCGAGTCCGCGACGGGCACGTTGAGCTTGTACCCCGAGAAGTTGGTCGTCACGTCGGCCTTGTACGAGGGCAGATCGACGTGGCCGGTCACCTTCAGGGGCAGAAAGTTCCCGTCGATCGTTTTGAAGCTCTGCTCGAAGGCGATCGAGCCGCCGTCCTTATAGGTCCAGGTGTACGCCTTGACGGTGGCGCTGGCGTCGTCGACGTTCACGTCGAGATGCTCGACCCGGCCGTTCTTCTTCGGCACCAGGCGAAAGATGGTGGTGCCGTTCTGATCCGAGAGCGCGGTGAAATCGTAGATCTTGTCCCAGGTCGAAGGCGGGTCGAGTTTGGGATACACCTTCTTGAACTGACCCGCGAGCGCGGGCACCGTGTCGAACACCAACGCCTGTTTATCGGGCTGTTTGAAGTAGACGGTGCCGTCGAGCGAGGGGCTGATGAAGGGGAACGTCAGCAGCTTCGCATCCATGTGCACCGTGCCCGTATAGCTCTTGAGCTTGGCGTTGACTTGGATCATGCGTTTGTAGAGATCGCCGCCGCTGCCCGCGGGCGCGTCCGCAAACGTGGGGGCGATCGTCGCGAGGCCCGCGCAGAGTGCAAGGGCCGCCGTGCGCGAGGTGCGCCCAAGGCGAGACATCATGAGACATTCCTTCCGGGTGGGCCGTTCTTTCTCGATGTGCAACGCAGGCCGCGCGGGGATGGTTTCTCAGACGGTCCTCAGGAAGGGCTCGAGCGCGGCGGCAATTTCGAGCCGGACCTGAGCGTCGGTCTCCCGGTCGAGCGCCGCTTCGAGCGCGTGCAGTGCGCGGGGCGAACCGATCCGGCCCAGCGCCCAGGCGGCGTGTCCGCGCACGAGCGGCTGGGCATCTTCGCTCAGCGCGGCCTCGAGGGCCGGCACCGCTGCCCGGTCGAGGGCGTTGCCCAGCGCCACCGCGGCATTGCGGCGCAAGACGGCGGGCCCGCGCCAGCCGAGCGCCGTCGCGCCGTAGGCTCGGCGAAACGCGGCGCCGCGCACGCGCAACAGGGCCTGCAGGTCGGGGAAGGCGGCGCGCTCACCACCGGCGGCAAACTGCGCGCCGCCACCGGGTCCGGCCCGGCGTGAGGGCGGACAGGCCTCGTTGCAGAGGTCGCAGCCCCAGACCCAGTCGCCGAGCAACGGCCGCAGCGCGCGCGGAATCGCGTCGCGGCGCTGGGTGAGGTCGGAGATGCAACGTGTGGAGTCCATCGTGTAGTCGCCGCGCAAGGCGCCCGTGGGACAAACGTCCACGCAGCGCGCGCACGAGCCGCACGATTTGCGCAGCGGCTTGTCCGGCGTCAACTCGAGCG